>JACCDX011225200.1_pt1 | contig 18307 bp, 16 predicted proteins | sample 7449681 | NCBI WGS metagenome assembly JACCDX01 (sample SAMN15323450, study PRJNA562643) | freshwater metagenome | isolation source: river surface water | place: USA:Blue River Watershed | collected 2017-08-18
CCACCTCCTTGACCTCTTCCTTGGCCTCGTCACAGCCAGCCACGTCGGCAAAGGTCACGGTATTGTTGTTTTCGTCCAACATGCGGGCCTTGCTTTTGCCGAAACTGAAGGCACCGCCCTTGCCGCCCCCCTGCATCTGACGCATGAAATAAACCCAAACCCCGATCAAGAGCAGCATGGGCCCCCAACTGACCAACAAGGTCATGAGCAAGGACCCTTCTTCTCGGGGTTTGACATCAAACTTCACGCCATTGGCGATCAGGTCGCCCACCAGACCACGGTCCAGGTAGGTGGCATTGGTGCGCACCTTGCGGTCGTCTTGCATGACGGCCACGATCTCGGTGCCGCCTTGTCCCTCTTGAATGGTGGCCGAGCGCACCCGCTTGCCGCGGACCTCTTCGAGGAAATCGGAATAGGCCATGTAATTGGCTCCACCCACCACGCGGCCGTCAAACTGCTTAAAGACCGTGAACAGCACGAGCCCGATCACCAACCAGACCGCGACTTTTGAGAACCATTGATTGTTCAATGCAAGCTCCAGATGAGGGGCAACAGAGTCCCCAAGGGTATATGCCAATCATTTTAGGGGTTTCAAGGCTCAAAAAAGTTATTTTTCACCCTGCCCCTGCCAGTTTCAGGGTTGTCGGGGGTTTTTCAGGCCCAAACCCACCACAAACGTCTCGGATGAGCGATCCCGACTGGCCTTGGGCTTGATCGCCTTGACCGTTTTGAACTGTTCCTTGAACATCTTCACCCACTGGCTGTAACCACTGCCGTGAAACAGTTTGGCCACCAGGGCACCCTGAGGTTTCAGGTGCGTTTGGGCGAAATCGAGCGCCAGCTCAACCAGGTGCTCGATGCGCGCGGTATCGGCCGAGTCAATGCCCGACAGGTTCGGGGCCATGTCGGACACCACCACGTCGACCGCCTGACCATCGAGCGCCGTGGCCAGGGCCTGCGCCGATTCGGGTTCGCGAAAGTCGCCCTGGATGAAGTGCACGCCCTCGATCGGCTCCATGGGCAAAAGGTCGAGCGCGATCAGCTTGCCATTGAGCTCGCCCACCGCCGCGCCATCGGGCGCCATGCGCCGGCGCAGGTATTGGCTCCAGGCCCCAGGCGTAGAGCCGAGGTCCACCACCACCATGCCCGGCTTGACCAGGCCCAGGGCCTCGTCGATTTCCTTGAGCTTGTAGGCGGCCCGCGCCCGATAGCCGTCTTTCTGGGCCATCTTGACGTAGGGGTCGTTGACATGGTCGTTGAGCCATGCCTTGTTGACTTTCTTGCTTTTCGTCTGAACTTTCATCTGTCTTTGATGCCTATGTAAGGGATAATACCTGCATGACCGCCATCGCACTCAGCCCCGCGCAACGCAAAGAGCACCGCGCCCTCGCCCACCACCTCGACCCCGTCGTCATGATCGGGGGCGATGGGCTGACGGCCGCCGTTGTGCGTGAGATCGACGCGGCACTCAACGCCCACGGCCTGATCAAGGTGCGCGTTCATGGCGACGACCGCCAGGCCCGCGAAGCCCTGTTTCAGCAGGTGGCCGATCAACTCGGTGCCGCACCGATCCAGCACATTGGCAAATTGTTGGTCTTTTGGCGTCCCCAGCCTGAAAAAGAACGTGCACCCGACGAAGACCGCAAACCCGGTCCCAAAGACGTCAAGGTGCTCAAATACAGCAAGCGCGGCGGTCAACGGCCCGAGGTCAAGGTCTTGCGCGTGCTGGGCAACCAGCGCCTGACGACCGGCGGCAAAATCAAACGCGCGAAACCGAAAAAAACCTCGGTCAAGAAGCGGACGCTGGGCTGACCGACTCTGGCTCGGACACGGCCTGGGCGAAACGCCACAGGCACACCGTCGCACACACCCACTGCAAGGCCAACAGGGCGGTACCCACCCCGTGCCACAGCGCCAGGTTTTGGCGCGCCTCGATGCGTGGGGCCACGCCCCATTGCTGCACCAGCGCCAACAACAACCCACCCACGACCCAGGCCAACACCCGGAAGCTGGCGCGCTGGCGCACCGCCAACAACAGCACCACCGCGCACACTGCGCTGATGTGGGTCTGAAACTCAAACAAGCGCGCGGCCATCTGGCCGGCCATGGCCGTGGGCTGCAGGTGCTTGAACAGCAGTGGCACCACCCACGCGCCCAAGGCCGTCAGGCTGCCCCACCACAGGGCGGCGGCATACAGGGGCAGGGTCTGACGCCAGCCGCTCACCGGTAATGCACCGCGACGATTTCGTAGCGCTTGACGCCACCGGGGGCCTGTACCTCGGCCACATCCCCCTCTTCCTTGCCGATCAGGGCGCGGGCGATGGGGCTGGAGATGTTGATCAGCCCCAATTTCAGGTCGGCCTCGTCTTCGCCCACGATCTGGTAGGTGACCTGCTCACCCGAGGTTTCCTCTTCCAGTTCGACCGTGGCCCCGAACACCACCTTGCCGCCCGCATCCACCGAGGCCGGGTCGATGACCTGCGCCACCGAGAGCTTGCCTTCGATCTCCTGGATCCGGCCTTCGATGAAACCTTGGCGGTCCTTGGCCGCGTCGTACTCGGCGTTTTCGCTCAAATCGCCCTGGGCGCGGGCCTCGGCGATGGCGTTGATCACCGCCGGGCGATCGACGGTTTTCAGGCGGTGCAACTCCTCCTTGAGTTTTTCAGCGCCGCGACGGGTGATGGGTAAAGTAGACATGGTGATGCGTGTGGGTGAATCAACGAAGAGGCGGTCAATGGGGCAATTGGGCGTGCATCTCTTGAACCGAGATCACGTCCAGGTTGTCAAGGTACTTCATGCCCTGCACGGCCGCTTCGGCACCCGCGATGGTGGTGAAGGTGGTCACCCGGTTGAGCAGGGCCGAGGTGCGGATGTGGCGCGAATCGGCGATCGCGTTGCGACGCTCTTCCACCGTGTTGATGACCAGCACAATCTCGTTGTTTTTGATCATGTCCACGATGTGCGGACGGCCTTCGGTGACCTTGTTGACGATCTCGCAGGCCACGCCCGAGGCGGTGATGGCGCTGGCCGTGCCCTTGGTGGCGATCAATCGAAAGCCCATGCTCGCCAGGTCACGGGCGACCGCGACGGCGCGCGTCTTGTCGCTGTTCTTCACCGACACGAACACCTTGCCCACCGGGGTCCCATCGGCATTGAAGGGCCGCGGCAGGCGCGTGCCCGCGCCCAATTGGCTCTTGACGAAGGCCTCGCCAAACGTCTTGCCCACGCCCATGACCTCGCCAGTTGACTTCATCTCGGGCCCCAAAATGGTGTCCACGCCCGGGAACTTCACAAACGGGAACACCGCCTCTTTCACGCTGTAATACGGGGGCGTGACTTCGGCGCTGATGCCTTGCTCAGCCAGGGTCTGCCCCGCCATGCAACGTGCGGCCACCTTGGCCAATTGGATGCCCGTGGCTTTCGAGACATAGGGGACGGTACGCGACGCGCGCGGGTTCACTTCAAGCACGTAGATCACGTCTTTGCCGTCTTGCTTCTGAATCGCGAATTGCACGTTCATGAGGCCCACGACGTTGAGCGCGCCCGCCATCGCGGCAGACTGGCGTTTGAGTTCGGCAATGGTCTCGGTGGAGAGCGAGTACGGTGGCAGCGAACAGGCCGAGTCACCGCTGTGAACGCCGGCTTGCTCGATGTGTTCCATGACACCGCCGATGAAGGTGCGCCCCGACGGGTCGCGCAGGCAGTCGACGTCGCACTCGATGGCATCGTTCAGAAAACGGTCCAGCAACACGGGCGAATCGTTCGACACCTTGACCGCCTCGCGCATGTAACGCTCCAGGTCACGCTGCTCGTGCACGATCTCCATCGCGCGGCCACCCAGCACATAGCTCGGGCGCACCACCAGCGGATAACCGAGCTCGGCGGCTTTCTCCAAGGCCTCGGTTTCGGTGCGCGCCGTGGCGTTGGGCGGCTGGCGCAGACCCAGGTCATGCAACAGCTTTTGAAAGCGCTCCCGGTCTTCGGCGGCGTCGATCATGTCGGGACTGGTGCCGATGATCGGCACGCCCGCGGCTTCCAGACCCAAGGCCAGCTTGAGCGGGGTCTGACCGCCGTACTGGACGATCACGCCCAATGGCTTTTCCTTGTCGACGATTTCGAGCACGTCTTCCAGCGTCAGCGGTTCGAAATACAAGCGATCCGAGGTGTCGTAATCGGTCGAGACGGTCTCAGGGTTGCAGTTGACCATGATGGTTTCGTAGCCGTCTTCACGCATGGCGAGCGCGGCGTGCACGCAGCAATAGTCAAACTCGATGCCCTGGCCGATGCGGTTGGGGCCACCGCCCAGCACCATGATCTTCTTGCGCTCGCTGGGCTCAGCCTCGCACTCCTGGTCGTACGTCGAGTACATGTAGGCGGTGTTGGTGGCGAACTCGGCAGCGCAAGTGTCCACCCGTTTGTAGACCGGTCGTATGCCCAAGGCATGGCGGCGCGCGCGCACCTCGGCCTCGGTCGATTTGAGCAATTTGGCCAGCCGGCGGTCCGAGAAACCCTTTTGCTTGAGCTGGCGCAACTCGTCAGCCGACACGGCGGACAGCGGGTTCTTTTCCAGTTCCAGTTCGATTTTGACGATCTCCTCGATCTGCACCAGGAACCAACGGTCGATCTTGGTCAGGTCATGGACCTCATCAACGCTCATGCCCTGGGCAAAGGCGTCCCCCACGTACCAGATGCGCTCGGGCCCGGGCGCGCCCAATTCTTTTTCCAGCACCTCGCGGTCCTGCGTTTTCTCGTTCATGCCATCGACGCCGACCTCCAGGCCGCGCAGGGCCTTTTGGAACGACTCTTGGAACGTGCGACCCATGGCCATGACCTCACCGACCGACTTCATCTGGGTCGTCAGGCGGCTGTCGGCGGTGGGGAACTTCTCAAACGCAAAGCGCGGGATCTTGGTCACCACGTAATCGATGCTGGGCTCAAAACTGGCCGGTGTCGCACCGCCGGTGATGTCGTTGCGCAATTCATCGAGGGTGTAGCCCACTGCCAACTTGGCCGCGACCTTGGCGATCGGAAAGCCCGTGGCTTTCGAGGCCAGCGCCGACGAACGCGACACACGCGGGTTCATTTCGATCACGATCATGCGCCCATCTTTCGGGTTGATCGAAAACTGAACGTTGGACCCCCCCGTGTCAACGCCGATCTCGCGCAGCACCGCCAGGCTGGCGTTGCGCATGATTTGGTACTCTTTGTCGGTCAGGGTCTGGGCCGGGGCCACGGTGATCGAGTCCCCCGTGTGCACGCCCATGGGATCCAGGTTCTCGATTGAGCAGACGATGATGCAGTTGTCCTTCTTGTCGCGCACCACCTCCATCTCGTACTCTTTCCAGCCCAGCAGCGACTCCTCGATCAAGAGCTCGTTGGTGGGAGAGGCTTCCAAGCCGCGCTTGCAGATGGTCTCGAACTCCTCGGGGTTATAGGCGATGCCCCCCCCGGTGCCGCCCAGCGTGAAGCTGGGGCGGATCACGGTGGGAAAGCCCACGTAGCGCTGGACCTCCCAGGCCTCTTCCATGCTGTGGGCAATGCCCGAACGGGCCGAACCCAGGCCGATCTTGGTCATGGCCTCTTTGAATTTTTGGCGGTCCTCGGCCTTGTCGATGGCCTCGGGCGTGGCGCCAATCAGCTCGACTTTGTACTTGCCCAGCACGCCATGGCGCCACAAATCGAGGGCGCAATTGAGCGCCGTCTGTCCGCCCATGGTGGGCAAAATCGCGTCGGGACGCTCTTTGGCGATGATCTTCTCTACCGTTTGCCAGGTGATCGGCTCGATGTAAGTCACATCGGCTGTGGCCGGATCGGTCATGATCGTCGCTGGGTTGCTGTTGATCAAAATGACCTTGTAGCCTTCTTCGCGCAGGGCCTTGCAGGCCTGCACGCCGGAATAATCAAACTCGCAGGCTTGGCCGATGATGATCGGGCCGGCGCCGATGATGAGAATGCTCTTGATGTCGGTGCGCTTAGGCATGCGCCTTCTCCTTGCTCATCAGGGCGATGAAGCGGTCAAACAAATAACCGATGTCTTGCGGACCGGGCGAAGCCTCGGGGTGCCCCTGGAAACAAAACGCCGGCCGATCGGTGCGGGCCAGGCCCTGCAGGGTGCCATCAAAGAGCGACACATGGGTGGCGCGCAGATGGGCTGGCAAAGATTTTTCGTCCACGGCAAAGCCGTGGTTCTGGCTGGTGATCGAGACCCGGCCCGTGTCCAGGTCCTTCACCGGGTGATTGGCGCCGTGGTGCCCAAACTTCATCTTGAAGGTCTTGGCCCCACTGGCCAGCGCCATGATCTGGTGCCCCAGGCAAATGCCAAAGGTCGGTAGACCCCGATCCATCAGGCTGCGGGCCGCGTCAATGGCATAGCCACAGGGCTCTGGATCGCCAGGGCCGTTGGAAAAGAACACCCCGTCGGGTTGGTGTCGCAGCGCCTCGTCGGCCGAGGTTTGGGCCGGCACCACCGTGACCCGACAGCCCCGTTCGGCGAGCATGCGCAAGATGTTTTTCTTCACGCCAAAGTCATAGGCCACGACATGAAAACGGGGGGCCATTTGCTCGCCGTAGCCCTCGCCCAGGCGCCACTCGGTCTGTGTCCATTCGTGGGTTTGGGCGGTCGTGACCACGCGGGCCAGGTCCAAGCCCGCCATCGAGGGGGCCGCCTGGGCCCGGGCGATGGCATCGTCCCTCACCGCCTGCGTGACCGTCTGGCCCTCGGCCAGGGCGACGATGGCGCCGTTTTGCGCACCATGGGTGCGCAGGCGACGGGTCAGCGCGCGGGTGTCGATGTTGGCGATCGCCACCGTGCCACTGGCTTGCAGGTACTGGGACAGGGACTGTTGGCTGCGAAAGTTCGAGGCCACCAGCGGCAAGCTCTTGATGATCAGGCCGGCGGCATGCACCCGGTCGGCCTCGATGTCTTCGGAATTGACCCCATAGTTGCCAATGTGGGGGTAAGTCAAGGTCACGATCTGCTGGCAATAGCTGGGGTCGGTCAGGATCTCCTGATACCCAGTGATCGAGGTGTTAAAGACCACCTCGCCCACCGTCACGCCCGTGGCGCCGATGGAATTGCCAATAAAGACCGTGCCGTCTGCGAGCGCCAACAAGGCGAGGGGTTGTTTTCCCTGAAGAGACAAAAGCACTGGGTTCTCCGATGAGTTGCGGTTTGCCCCAGCGCGCGCACGAGGTTTTGCCCCTGAAGGCCCTGGCGGCTGCTTTTGGTCGGGAAAAGGCTTGTGGTCGAGCTGGTGGCTGATGGGTGTGCTGGAAAGCCACCCATTATAACCGCTCCCCACCTGACCTGCTGGGGCAAACCCGCCCCTTTAGAGGGAGATCGTGGCGCTGGCGTGCAGGCAAATGGCCGCGGCAGCCGCCACGTTGAGCGACTCTTGCCCACCGGGCTGGGCGATGCGCACGGTCAGGTTGGCCTGGGCCATGAGCGCGTCCGAGACCCCCTGCCCCTCGTGCCCAAGCAACCAGGCCGCCGGGTGCGGCAAGGCGCCCTGGCGCGTCAGTTCGTGCAAAAACGGCCCCTGGTGCGAACTGGTGGCCAAAATGGGGACCCCCAGACCCTGGAGGTCGCCCGGGCTCGCCCCCTCGATCAAGCGCAGGGCCAGGTGCGCGCCCATGCCGGCGCGCAGCACTTTGGGCGACCACAGAGCGGCCGTGCCCGAGAGGGCCAGCACCTGCCCAAAACCGAGCGCGGCGGCGCTGCGCAAGATGGCCCCCACATTGCCTGCGTCTTGCAGGCGATCGAGCACCACCGTGGCCATGCCAGGCACGAGCGATGTGGCCTCGGGCAAGGCCAACAGCACCCCCACCCCGGCGGGAGACTCCAGGCCACTGATGGCTTGAAACAAGGCGTCGGGCAACACCACCTGACGTTCGCCCAGGCCTTGCCACAACGCCGGCAACCGGGGCCAATGCGATTCGGCGCAGACCAGCGTGCGCACCGCTTGTCCGTGACGCACCACGGCATCGACCAGGTGTTCGCCCTCGAGCCAGACCTCACCCTGTTTGCGATAGGCCTGATTGTCCTGGGCCAGGCGGCGCAGGGCCTTGAGCCAGGGGTTGTCGCGCGAGGTGATCCAGTCGGCCATCTTCAGTCTCCCAACGCCAGGCATTGGGCCACCGGCGCGAACGACCGTCGGTGCCAGGGGGTAGGACCATGTGCTCGCAGGGCCTGCAAATGGTCGGCCGTGCCATAGCCTTTGTGGCGCGCGAAACCATAGGCTGGGTACTCGGCATCTATGCCCTCGCACCAGCGGTCGCGCTCGACCTTGGCCAGGATCGAGGCGGCCGAAATGGCCGCGACCTTGGCGTCGCCCTGGACGATCGCTTCAGCCCGCACGTCCAGCACCGGCAAACGGTTGCCATCGACGAGCACCTTGGTCGGCTTCAGGCGCAGGCCATCGACGGCCCGGCGCATGGCCAGCATCGTCGCTTGCAAGATGTTGACCTGGTCGATTTCCTCGACGCTGGCCTGGGCCACGCTGCAGCACAAGGCCTTGGCGCGAATCTCGTCATACAGGGCGTCGCGTCGCCGAGGGCTGAGCTTCTTGGAATCGGCCAAGCCCCGGATCGGGTGCAACTCGTCAAGAATGACGGCCGCCGCAAACACCGGACCGGCCAGCGGCCCACGACCAGCCTCGTCCACCCCAGCCAGCAAGCCGGGGGCATCCCAGTCCAGGGGGGCCTGTTCAGCGCGCAAGAATGTTTTCGATCGCATCGGCACAATGGGTGGCGGTGTCACGGCTCAGGCCCTGGTGCAGGGCCTCGAAACGCCGCTGCAATTGTGCCGTTTTTTCAGGTTGCGCCAGCCAACCGTGCAAGGCATCGGCCAGGGCCTGCGGGGTGGCCTGATCCTGCAGCAGTTCGGGCACCAGAAATTCACCCGCCAAGATGTTGGGCAGGCCCACCCAGGGTTGCAATTTTTTTCGGCGCATCAGCCACCAACTGATGGGATGCATGTTGTAGGCGATCACCATCGGCCGCTTGAACAAGGCGGCCTCCAGGGTGGCCGTGCCGCTGGCGACCAAGGCCAGGTCACAGGCTGCCAGCACCGCGTGCGATTGTCCATCGATCAAGCGCAGGCCGGGCACCGCGCCCGAGCGAGTCAGGGCCGCTTCGACCTGGGGGCGCAGCCCCCCAGCCACGGGCATGGCCACCTGCAAACCAGGGTGACGAGATGCGAGCAAGCGAGCGGCCCCGAGAAAGGGCTCGGCCAGGTAGTGGATCTCACTGGCCCGGCTGCCGGGCAAAACCGCCAGCACCGGTGCGTCCTCATCCAAGCCCAACTGCAGACGTGCGGCGGCCCGATCAGGTCGCATGGGAATGACCGATGCCAGAGGGTGTCCGACGAAAGTGGCGGCAATGCCGTGCTGTCGCAACAGATCGGGTTCAAACGGAAACAGGCACAGGACATGGTCCACGCTGCGCGCGATCTTGACCACCCGCTCGGGTCGCCATGCCCAGATGGAAGGGCAAACAAACTGCACCGACGGGATCCCAGCGGCTTTCAGGTCGGCAGCCAAATCCAGGTTGAAATCGGGCGCGTCGACGCCGATGAACATCGACGGTGGATCGGTCAACAAACGCTCGCGCAACTGTCGGCGAATCCCCACGATCTCTCGGTAATGCCGCAACACCTCGGCGTAGCCACGCACCGCCAACTTGTGGTGCGGCCACCAGGCGACAAACCCCTGCTCGCTCATGCGCGGCCCACCGATGCCCTGCGCCACCAGATTCGGCCAACGCGCCTTGAGCCCCCTCAGCATCAACGACGCCAACAAATCGCCACTGGCCTCGCCCGCCACCAAGGCCAGGCGCAAAGGGTCGGTGTCGTCTGCCATCGCCACTAACGGACAATGCCGCGTTGCGGGTCGGTCGAAGCCAAAAAGTCGCTCATCAGGGTGACCACAGCCTGGGCTTGCGGATCGGCCCCCAACTGCTCGATGGCCGTCGCCGCTTGCGTCAAGGTCAGGCCCTCTCGGTACAGCAACTTGTGCATGGCCTTGACGGCCTTGATCGCCTCGGGGCTGAAGCCACGCCGCCGCAGGCCCTCAAAGTTCATCGAACGGGCCTGCGCGGGCTGCCCCTGGCACATGACGAAGGGGGGCAAATCGGCGAACAACAGCGAGTTCATGGCGGTGAAACTGTGAGCCCCCAAGCGGCAGAACTGGTGCACCACCGTGAAGCCCCCCAGGATCACCCAGTCGCCCACATGCACATGTCCCGCCAGTTGCGAGCTGTTGGCAAAAATGGTGTGGTTGCCCACCTGACAATCGTGCGCCAGGTGCACATAGGCCATGATCCAGTTGTCGTTGCCCACCCGAGTCACGCCCTCATCCTGGGCGGTACCGATGTTGAAGGTACAAAACTCGCGCACCGTGTTGCGGTCCCCGATCACCAGTTCGCAGGGTTCGCCCGCGTACTTTTTATCCTGCGGCACGGCACCGAGCGAATTGAACTGGAAAATCTGGTTCTGCGCGCCTATCGTGGTGCGCCCCTCGATCACGCAGTGCGCGCCGATTCGGGTGCCAGGGCCGACCCGCACATGGGGGCCGATGACGCTGTAGGGACCGACCTCGACGCTCGAATCCAGTTCGGCCCCAGGATCGATCACCGCCGTCGGGTGAATGCGACTCATCTGCGCCCCCTCAGGCGATCGCGCGCATGGTGCACATCAACTCGGCCTCGGTGGCGACCTCGTTGCCCACCCAGGCCTTGGCCGAAAATTTGAAAATGCTGGCTTTCATGCGATCGAGCGTCACATCCAGAATCAACTGGTCGCCCGGCTCCACCGGTCGTTTGAAGCGGGCGCCGTCGATGCCTGCGAAGTAGTACACCGTCTTGTCGTCGGGCGTCACGCCCAGGGTGTCAAAGGCCAATAGGGCGGCGGCCTGCGCCAGCGCCTCCAGCATCAGCACGCCAGGCATGACCGGGCGGTGCGGAAAGTGGCCATTGAAAAAAGGCTCGTTGATGGACACGTTCTTCAGCGCCTTGATGCGCTGGCCCTTTTCGATCTCGAGCACCCGATCCACCAGCAAGATGGGGTAGCGGTGCGGCAGTTGCTTGAGGATTTGGTGGATGTCCATGGTCATGATGGGTTCTTTGAAGTGTGAGGTTGTTCCAGCGCCCGAATGCGATCACGCAAGCGATGCAGCTGGCGCAAGGTGGCGGCATTTTTTTCCCAGGTGGCATTGTCGTCGATGGGAAACACCCCGCTGTACTGGCCAGGCTGCGAGATCGAGCGCATGACCACCGAGGCCGCCGACACGTGCACCCCGTCGGCCAGGCTCAGGTGGCCCAGCACCACCGCGCCTCCCCCGACCGTGCAACCGCGCCCGATCCGGGCACTGCCCGCGACGCCCGCACAACCCGCCAGCGCGCTGTGCGCGCCGATGTGGACGTTGTGGCCGATCTGCACAAGGTTGTCGATCTTGACGCCGTCTTCGATCACGGTGTCGTCGAGGGCGCCACGATCCACGCAGCTGTTGGCGCCGATTTCGACGTCATCGCCCAGGCGCACCGCGCCCAATTGTTCGATCTTGACCCACTGCCCCTGATGCGGGGCGAAACCAAAGCCATCGGCCCCAATGGAGACGCCGGCGTGCAAGATACAGCGCGACCCCACTTGGCAATCTGCGCCGACGGTCACGTGCGACTTGAGCCAAGTTTGCGCCCCGATCACAGCCCCGTGCTCGACCACGCAAAATGGACCCACGCGCGCGCTCGGATCCACCTTGGCCTGCGGGTGGATGAAAGCCGTTGGGTGGCGCAGGGGCTCGTCGCGCCCCTCCCGCTGTTGCTGGCGCCACCACTGGGTCAGGTGGGCGAAATACAGATAGGGGTCCGTGGTCTCGATGCGGGCCGGCAAGCGATCACGCAAGGCCTGCGGCACCTGCGGCGAGAGCACCACGCAACCGGCCCGGGTGTGCTGCAGTTGCGACTGATAACGGGGGTGACTTAAAAAGCTCAAGTCCGCCGGGGTGGCGGACTCCAAGGTGGCCAAGCGCGACACCTGCTGCCCCGAGGGGCCGTGCAGTTCACCCCCCAGTGCGGAAACGATGTCGGCCAGGGTCAGTGCCACATCCAGTTACTTGCTGGTGTTGATGGCCCGAATGACCTTGTCGGTGATGTCATGCTTCGGGTTGATGTAGACGGCCTCTTGCAAAATGAGGTCGTACTTCTCGGCTTCGGCCACTTGACGAACCACCCGATTGGCGCGCTCGAGCACTTGCTGGAGCTCTTCATTCTTACGGGCGTTGAGGTCTTCTTGGAACTCACGGCGCTTGCGCTGAAAGTCTCGGTCTTGTTCAGCCAGGGCACGCTGACGCTGGTTGCGCTGGGCCTCGGACAGGGTCGGCGCGTCGCGCTCGAGCTTTTCGGACGCGGTCTTGAGCGTGTTGCCCATGTCCACCAACTCTTTTTCGCGGCGGGCGAACTCCTGCTCAAGTTTGGTCTGCGCCTGCTTGGCGGTATTGGCTTCACGAAAGATCCGATCCGTGTTGACAAACCCCACGCGGAATTCTTGGGCAAAGGCCAAACCCGACAAGCCAGCGGCGAGTAAGGTCAAGAGGAAGGGGCGGATCAGGGGTTTCATCAAAATACGTTGCCGATCTGGAATTGAACTTTGTTGATTCTATCGCCGGATTGCTTGTTGATGGGGTTGGCGAACGCAAATCGAAGCGGGCCCATGGGCGAGACCCAACTCAGACCCAGGCCATAGGCAGAGCGCAGGTCCTTGAGGGACACCTGCTCGTCATGGGCAAAAACATTGCCCGCGTCGACGAAACCGTACAAGCGCAGGGTCTTGTCGTTACCCGCGCCAGGAAACGGCACGAAAACTTCGCCGTTGAGCACCAAGCGCTTGGGCCCACCCGTCACAACACCCGTGACGTCGCGCGGCCCGAGTGTGCCTTGGGCGAAGCCGCGAACCGACCCCAAACCACCGGCGTAGTAATTTTTGAACACCGGGAAGGTGCCCCCGTTGAGCGATTGCCCCAGGCCCAAATCGGCGTTGAAGGCCAGCGAGTAGGCCTTGCTCAGAGGCACGTACTGCTGGTAGGACGCGCCGTAGCGGATGTATTGGGCGAGTCCGGACGTGACCACCTCGGAGTAGGCCCGGGCCATGACCCCACGGGTCGGCACCAGGGCGCTGTCGCGTGAGTCCCGCATCCAACCGAAACTGATCGGATAAGTCACCACGGGGCAATTGACCTTCAGGCAGTAGGTGGTGAACGACAAGGGCGCGTTGCCCCCGGTGGTGACGTCGGTCCGCTCGGCCGCGATGCCGTAAAAGACGCGATCGAGCTCATTCATCGGGACCGTGAAGCGCACCCCCAGGTTGTCTGTGGTGGTGCGGTAGGTGCCCAACTGCTCCAGATAAGGTTTGCTCGATCGGTGCGAGTATTCGTAGGTCAAGGCCACACCGTCGTCGGTGAAATACGGATCGGTCGTGCTGATGCTGAAAATCTTGTTGAACTTGCTGGTGCTGACCTGAATGCCCAGGAAGTTGCCCGTGCCCAAAATGTTGTCCTGGGTGATGCCAAAAGACAAAAACAGCTTTTCGAACGACGAGTAACCCGCACCCAATTGCAAGGCGCCCGTGGGCTTCTCGGTCACACTGACCTGCAAGTCGACCTGATCTGGCGAGCCCGGCACTTCGGTGGTGTCAAAGTTGACCTCTTTGAGGTAGCCGAGGCGCTCGATGCGGTCCTTGGAGAGCCTGATTTTCTCGCCGTCGTACCAGGACGATTCAAACTGACGGATCTCGCGTCGAATGATCTCGTCGCGGGTTCGCGTGTTGCCGGTGATGTTGATGCGTCGCACATAAGCCCGGCGCGAGGGATCGGCACGCAAGACCAGCACCACCCGGTTCGAGTTGGGGTCGATTTCGGGCAACGATTCGACGTTGGCAAAGGCATGGCCAAAGTTGCTGAAATAGTCGGTGAACGCCTTGGTGGTTTCAGTGACTTGCCGGATGTTGTAGGGCTTGCCCACCTCGATGCGGATCAGCGACTTGAACTCTTCATCGCGGCCCAGGTAGTAGCCGTCGAGCTTGACGGCCGACACCACATAAGGCTTGCCCTCGTGGACGTTGATGGTCAGCGTCATGCTGGTGCGATCGGGCGAAATCGAGACCTGGGTGGAGTCGATGCGAAATTCCAGAAAACCCCGGGCCAGGTAATAAGACTTGATGGTCTCGAGGTCGGCGTTGAATTTGCTGCGCGAATAGCGGTCGGATTTGGTGTACCAACTCATCCAATTGCCCGTGCCCAGGTCCATCTGGTCGCGCAGGGTCGATTCAGAGATCTGCTTGGCACCGATGATGCGGATCTCCTTGATGCGGGCGACATCGCCTTCGATCACACTGAACGTCAGGTTGACGCGGTTGCGCTCGATGGGGGTCACGGTCGTGATCACCTCAGCGGCGTAAAGGCTGCGGTTGATGTACTGGCGCTTGAGCTCTTGCTCGGCCTTGTCGGTCATCGCCTTGTCAAAGGGGCGGCCTTCGGTCAGGCCGATCTCGCGCAGCGATTTGCGCAGGGTCTCTTTGTCAAACTCTTTGGTGCCCACCAGGTCCAGGGTCGCGATGATCGGTCGCTCTTCAACCACCACCACAACGACGTCGCCCTCGGTCTCGATGCGCACGTTGTTGAACAAGCCCAGGCCAAACAGCGCGCGGATGGCGTCGGCACCGCGCTCGTCGGTGTAGGTGTCACCGACCCGAAACGGCAGGGTGGCAAACACCGTGCCCGGCTCCACCCGCTGCAGGCCTTCCACGCGGATGTCGCGCACGCCGAAAGGATCGGCCGCCCAGGCCAACTGCAGGGCCAGTCCAAAAATGGCCAATCCACGTGCCAGGGAGCGGAATACGGACGTCAAGGTAGAGTTCATGAGTTTCATTGGCGACTTAACCCGGGCCCCACCACCGCAGCAGGTCGTTTCTCAGGGCCAACACCATGAGGGCCATGATCAACAGCAACCCCAGACGCTGCAAGGCAGACATCCAGGGTGCAGGTATCGGTCTTCGCGCGATCCATTCGTAAAGATAACACATCAGGTGCCCACCATCGAGGACCGGAATGGGTAAAAGGTTGAGCAAACCCAGGCTGAAACTCACCCAAACCAGGTAGTGCACAAAGGCTTGCCAACCCAGTTGCGCCGAGGCGCCGGCCTGCTCGGCCATGGTGACCGGGCCACTGATGTGGGTCCAGGGCGCTTGACCGGTGAGCATTTGCCCCACGACCGACAGGGTCGTGGTGGTCATTTCAGCCAAGCGGCGGGTGGCTCGCCACAGGGCCTCAACCCCGTCGTGCCGGATCCAGACCTGCTCGGGCTCGGCGCCCACCATGGCGTCGATCCGGCCGATCGCCTGCCCCTCGGACACGACGGCACGAGGCGTCACCTCGATCTCCAACGGCGACGCATGGGCCCCCCGCTGCACCCGCCAGACGCGGGTCTGGGGCCTGCCCTGGGCATCCAGGGCACTTCGGATGGCCAGGCGCAGGCTGGCGGCATCGCGCACCGGCTCGTCGTCGATCGCCAGCACCCGGTCGCCCGAGCGCAGGTCCATTTTCTCGGCCTGACCGCCGCTGATCACCCGCGACAACACCGGGGCGGACCAGGGCCCAGACAGGCCCAGTTCGCGCCACCAATCGCCCTCGGACACGTCGGCCTTGAGCGCCCCCAGGTCCAGGCGCACGTCCCGGCGTTGCCCACCTGGGGTGAGCAAGACCAGGGTGACCTCGGCTCGGGCCGCGCCCGCTCGGGCCAGGTGCCAGCGCAGATCCGGGTAACTGGCGAGTTCAACTTCGTGATCGTCCTGGACCAGGGCTTGCACCGCATCACCGGGCATGACCCCGGCGCGTTGCATCAGGCTGCCCGGATGGGGGGTGCCGAGCACGGCTTTCCACTCGAACTGACCGATGGCGAACAGGCCCGTCAGCAACACCAGGGCCAGGACCAGATTGGCCAGCGGACCCGCCAACACGATCAAGGCGCGTCGCCCCAAGCTCTGGCGATTGAACGCCTGGTGCCGCAGGTGCGCGGGCACGTCTTGGGTCGACTCATCGAGCATGCGCACATAGCCCCCCAGGGGCAAGGCCGAAAGGACGAATTCGGTGTCTTGGCCAGGCCGCTGCCGGCGGGGCCGCCAGCGCCGAATGACTGGGCCCATCCCGATGGAAAAACGATCGACCCGCACCCCAAAGGCCACCGCCACCCGATAGTGGCCATATTCGTGCACGGCCACCAGCAAGGTGACGGCCAACAAAAAGGACAAAAGGCTGGCCATGGCTCAGCGGCGGTCCAGGCTTTGAATCACCTCACGGGCCGCGCGCCTGGCGCTGGCGTCCAGCGCCAACAGATCGTCCAAGGTGCGCGGGACATCGAACACCAAGCGATCCAGGGTGCTTCGGTTCACCCGATGGATCTGGTCGAAGCGAATCTGGCGCTGCAAAAAAGCCTCGACGGCAACCTCGTTGGCGGCATTGAGCAGCGCCGTGGTGCCCGATGTCGAGCGCAAGGCCTCAAAGGCCAGTTGCAAGCCGGGGTAGCGGCGCTGGTGCTCGGGCGAGTCAAAGGACTCGAAGCTGAAGTCCCCCATGGCCCGAAAATCAAGCCGGGCCGCGCCAGATTCGATCCGTTCGGGCCATCCCATGCCGTAAGCGATGGGCACCTTCATGTCTGGGGTGCCCAACTGGGCCACCACCGAGCCGTCGACGAACTGCACCATCGAGTGGATCACGCTTTGCGGGTGAATGACCACCTCGATCTGTTCGACCGACACCCCGAACAAAAAGTAGGCCTCGATGACCTCCAGCGCCTTGTTCATCATGGTGGCCGAATCCACCGAAATCTTGCGCCCCATCACCCAGTTGGGGTGCGCGCACGCCTGCTCCGGGGTCACACTGGACAACCGATCGGGGTCCCAGGTGCGAAATGGCCCGCCCGAGGCGGTCAGGATGATTTTCTCGACCCGCCGTGCCCAGGTGCCGCGGTCCTCGGGCAAAGACTGAAACACCGCCGAGTGCTCGCTGTCGATGGGCAGCAGGGTGGCGCCGCCTTGGCGGACGGCATCCAGAAACAGATCCCCCCCCACCACCAAGGCCTCTTTGTTGGCCAGCATCAGGCGTTTGCCGGCGCGCGCCGCCGCCAAGCACGGCGACAGCCCGACCGCGCCGACGATGGCCGCCATGACCGCGTCGACCTCAGGCGCGCAGGCCACTTCATCGAGCGCCGCCAGCCCCTCGCTGACCTCGATCCAAGCCAGGCCCACTTCGGCCAGTTTGGCCCGCAAGGCCAGGGCCGCATCGGCCTGCACCATGACCACCCGTTGCGGTTTGAATTGAAGGCATTGGGCCAACATCAGATCGACCTGGCGCGAGGCCGTCAGGGCCCAAACCCGGAACCGGTCGGGGTGCCGCGCCACCACATCGAGCGTGCTGGTCCCAATCGAGCCGGTCGAACCCAGGATGGTCAGCTTCATCATGGCCGCACCTGCGCGGCCAGCCACAGGGCCAGCGGTAAAGTGGGCAACAGGGCATCGACCCGATCAAGCACACCGCCGTGACCGGGCAGCAAGCCACTGCTGTCCTTGACGCCGGCGCAACGCTTGATCAAGGACTCGACCAAATCGCCGACCACACTCATCGCGGTCAGGAACAGCAAGCCGAGCCACAGGACCAGGTGCCCTTGGTTCAACAACAGCGTGTACAGGCTGGGCGACCAATCGGGGTTGTGGGCATCGAGCGCGATCCAGACCTGCGACAGCAACCCCACCCCGATCAACGCGCCAACCACGCCTTCCCAACTTTTACCGGGGCTGATCGATGGGGCCAATTTGCGTCGCCCCAAGGCCCGCCCCGCGAAGTAGGCGGAAATGTCTGCCGCCCACACCAGCAACAACACCGACAGGATGAAATTGGTGCCCTGCACTTTGGCGGCGTACAGCGCGAGCCAGGTGGCCCAAAGCAGGCCCAAACCCAGGGCCGCGCGCAGGGGGGTGGGCAAAGCCGTCCAGCGCGTCAGGCCAAAGCGCAACAGCCAGACCGAGCCCGGCACCCAAATCAAGACCATGGCCGTCCACAGGACGCTCAGATCCTGCCGCACCCCGTTCCACCCGCCGGTCAGGGCACACAGGGCCAGGCAAGCCAGGGCCAGCCACACCGATGGGCTCGGCCCGCAGCCGACCAGGCGTGCCCATTCCCAGGCCGCCAGCGCGATCATGGCCAAGCTCAAGCCGGCCAGAAATCGGGGGGCCGGGTGGCACAGGGCAGGCCAAAAAACCGCCACC
>JACCDX011350775.1_pt1 | contig 18303 bp, 18 predicted proteins | sample 7449681 | NCBI WGS metagenome assembly JACCDX01 (sample SAMN15323450, study PRJNA562643) | freshwater metagenome | isolation source: river surface water | place: USA:Blue River Watershed | collected 2017-08-18
CCATATCTTCCATGCCGGGCGGCGTCATGATGTCCATCTTGGGCATCGCCTGCGCCACATCGATTTCAATTTCTGTGGCGTCGAGTTGCCCTTCGCGCAAGCGCTTGCGAAACGTTTGGCGCGTCGCATTCTCTTCGCGAATCGGCGAACCATCCGCCGCGCGCGGTGGTGCGAGCAGCACATCAAGAATCCGGTCTTCAGCCGAGTCCTCTGCGAGTGTGCGCACGCGTTTCATTTCTTGTTCGCGTGTTTGCTTGATGGCGATTTCTGCGAGGTCGCGAATAATCGTGTCGACATCGCGGCCGACATAGCCGACCTCGGTAAATTTGGTGGCTTCAATTTTGATGAAAGGCGCATCCGCGAGTTTTGCCAGGCGACGCGCGATCTCGGTTTTGCCGACACCAGTCGGTCCGATCATCAGAATATTTTTTGGATGAATCTCACTGCGCAGCGGTTCGGCAACTTGCTGACGACGCCAGCGGTTACGCAGCGCAACGGCGACAGAGCGCTTGGCTTTTTGTTGCCCGACGATATTCTTGTCGAGTTCCGAGACGATTTCACTAGGGGTCATCGATGAGGCAGACATGGTGATTCCAGCTTATTCGAGTGTTTCAATCAGATGTTGCTGATTGGTGTAGATACAAAGGTCGCCCGCGATCTCAAGCGATTGTTTGACGATGTCGCGCGGCGAAAGTTCAGTGTGACGCAGCAGAGCCATGGCGGCTGATTGTGCATAGGCACCGCCTGAGCCAATCGCAGCCAAACCGTTTTCGGGCTCAAGTACATCGCCGTTACCCGTCAAGACAAGTGTGTGCTCACGGTCTGCCACGATCAGCATGGCTTCGAGTCGACGCAATACGCGATCGGTGCGCCAGTCGCGTGTGAGTTCAACGGCTGCACGCATCAGATGACCCTGGTATTTTTCCAGTTTGCCCTCGAAACGCTCTTGCAGCGTGAACGCATCGGCGGTCGCGCCCGCGAAACCGGCCAAAATTTTGTCGTGATAGAGGCGGCGGATTTTGCGCGCTGTGCCTTTGATGATGATGTTGCCAAGCGTGACCTGGCCGTCGCCACCGAGTGCAACCTGGTTGCCGCGTCGGACGCAAACAATAGTGGTGCCGTGAAACTGTTCCATATGCATACTCTAGAGAGAACAAGGGCACACTTCAGGTAATTGGAGTGTGCCCCGTTGGCGGTGAATCGTAAAACGCTAAGCTTAAACGCAGAGATTAAACGTGTGCGTTTAATCCCCAAACATTTTCTGACGCATTTCGCGACGCTCTTGTGCTTCAAGCGACAAGGTGGCGGTTGGACGGGCTAGCAAACGGCGGATGCCAATCGGCTCGCCGGTTTCTTCGCACCAGCCGTATTCACCCGCGTCGATACGTGCGATGGACTGCTGAACTTTCTTGAGCAACTTGCGCTCGCGGTCGCGCGTGCGCAATTCAAGGGCGTGTTCTTCTTCGATCGTGGCGCGGTCAGCGGGATCTGGTACGAACTGCGTTTCGCGCAGATGCTCGGTGGTGGCGCCTGCATTACTCAGGATTTCCTGCTCAAGCTGGCGCAGACGATCGCGGAAGAAGCCAAGCTGGCGTTCGTTCATGTACTCCGATTCCGGCATGCGCAACAGTTCGCTTTCGGTGGGCAGATCGTTCTCTGACAAATCACCAGCATTGAAGGGCTTCTTCTTGGCGACTTTTGCTTCGATAGCGGGAGCGGCTTTAACCGGAGCTGACTTCGGTGCTGGCTTCGCAGGAGCTGTGGCTGCAGGTTTTGCGGCAGCTTTGGCGGGTGCGGGTTTAGCAGCTACGGCACTCTTGGCGGGTGCGGCCGGCTTTTTCGTCACGGCGGCTTTGGTGGGGGCGGCGGCTTTGCTTGCGCTCGCCTTGCCTGCTACGGGTTTTGCTGCCTTGGTTGCCATAAAGGACTCCATAAAATAAATTCTGCGCGCAGGCGCAGAGGTACTACTTGGCCAAGCACTGCTCCAGACCTTTGGTAAAGATCTCTTGGGGCAATTTGCGTCCGATGAAAACCATTTTTGTGGTTTTCTTTTCGTTGGCCAGCCAGGGTTTGCCGGGTTCGGCGCCCATCAACATATGCACGCCCTGAAACAACATGCGTTTGTTGATGCCTTTCATGTACAAAATACCTTTGTAACGCAGCAGATCGGGGCCATAGACTTGCACCACGCCGCCCAAAAATTCCTCTAAGCGCTCTGGGTCAAAAGGTTTGTCGGACTTGAATACAAAGGCGCCGATGGTGTCATCGTGCGCGGGTTTCGGATGATGATGATCTGGGTGCGAACAATTCGCATGATCGTGGTCATGGTCATGATGGTGATCATGTGCATGATGATGATCGTGTCCATGATCATGTTCACAGTGGCCGTGATCGTGGTCGCAATGCGCGTGATCATGGTCATGATCATGTGCGGCATCGGGATGCTCGTCAGCCAGAAACTGTGGATCAATATCCAAAATGGTATTGAGGTTAAAGCCACTGATATCCAGGATTTGCTTGAGATCTGTCTCGCCGAAGTTCACGACTTCGATCGACGCGCGTGGATTCATGTGCACGATACGACGGCGCAAGGCGGCAAACTCGGCATCGGTAACTAGATCTTTTTTCGAGACCAGGATGCGATCCGCAAAGCCGACCTGCTTCTGAGCTTCTTCCTGTTGGTCGAGTGTTTCCATGCCATGCTTGGCATCAACGATCGTCACGACCGCATCCAGGCGGTAGTACTCAGCGATGTCGTCGTCCATAAAGAAGGTCTGGCAGACAGGGCCTGGGTTGGCCATGCCAGTCGTTTCGATAATCACGCGCTCGAAATTCAGATCGCCCGCCTGCCGACGTTTACGTAGATCGTTCAGCGTACGCATCAAGTCGCCACGCACGGTGCAGCACACGCAGCCATTGGAGAGCTCGACGATTTCCTCGTCCTGATCTTGTACGAGCAAATCGTTATCGATGCTTTCTGGTCCGAACTCGTTCTCAATCACGGCGATGCGTTTGCCGTGATATTCCGTCAGGATGCGTTTGAGGAGAGTCGTTTTGCCTGCACCGAGGAAGCCGGTGAGGATTGTGACGGGGACCATTTTGTCCAAACTGCTTGGGGAATTCATGTGCGGATTAACTTCAAAAACGGTAAAGGTGCAGTAGGCACCGGACCAGGCCCAGACTGAAAGGCAAGGCGGGATTACAGCACAGCCCACGACAAGGGGCAAACATTCTGGACTGCGGGTTTATACGCGTACTTAGTAAAAATACTTAGCAAAAAAGCCTAGTGCTTTCAGCTTAGCAGATACAAATTTCAACATCCCGACAGATGGGGGCAGTTCGGTAGATTGCAAGAGGAAAGCTTAATTTAGGATATTAAACTATAACTTAGCTTTTGCGACCGGCTCGTGGGTGTGCTGAATCGTAAGCACGCGCGAGATGCTGAAAGTCCAGTCTTGTATAGAGCTGGGTAGTCGAAATATTGGCGTGGCCAAGCATTTCTTGTACTGCGCGCAAATCCTGCGCGGATTGCAGCACATGGCTGGCGAAACTATGGCGCAGCACGTGCGGGTGTACGTGGGTGGGTAGACCGGCCAGAAGCGCGAGCCGGGTGAGCTGGGTTTGCACAACGCGTGGGCTAATCCGTTTGCCGCGGGCACCGAGAAAGAGCGCCGTGGCGTCGGCCTCGGGCGCTTGCGCCAGCGCCAGCGCAGGACGTACCTCGAGCCATTGCGCCAGACTGGTCTTGGCCTGCGCACCGATGGGGACTGAGCGGCGCTTGCCACCTTTGCCCAGCACGTGCACTTCTTGTTCGGCCAGGTCAATCCAGCCGGCCGAGGTGTAATCCTTGGCCTGTGTGTATTGGAGATCCAGGCTGACTAGTTCACTCAAGCGCAGCCCGCTTGAATAAAAGAGCTCAAACATTGCGCGATCGCGTAGACCGACCGGATCCGTTCGCGTGGTTAACACCGTTGCATCAAGCAGTGCCTGCGTTTGATCGACCGACAAGGCTTTGGGCAAACTGCGTTTGATCTTTGGCGCACGCACATCGGCTGCTGGGTTCGATGCCATCTTGGCTTGTGGCGCCCACCATTTGAAAAACCCGCGCCAGGCCGCCAGCATGCGGGCGAGACTACGCGCGCTGTGGCCCTGAGCGTGCAGGCGTCCTAAATAGTGACGGATATTGCCATTGACGACTTGCTCCAGCGGTTTGTTGTCATGCAGCCTGACCAGCTGCTGCAGGTCACGGCGATACGCTTCGAGCGTGTGGACGGAATACCGGCGGTTCCGTTCAAGATGCGCGAGCCACGCTTCAGCGCTTTCGGGCAGCAGTGGCTCGTCGACCTCAGGCATTGTGTTCAAGCGCGGGTATTAAGCGTTGGAATATCTGGGTCGCCAGAGCCTTCATCGCCGCTCAGGCGAGAGAGCGCCGCACTTGCCAGGATGCCAACCGTCTGCAAAAAGGCACGACCCATATCCGGCGCAAAGCGCTCGGCATCGTCTGAGCCTAGTACCAGCAGGCCAAAGGCGGGGGCAGTTGGCGCGGGGCGCAGCGCCAGGACGGCAAAGGATGCGGGGGGCGTCTTGAGCCAGCTCGCGGCGGCAAGTTTTGTGTCGTTTCCGCAATACGGTGTGGTTAACGTGTTGGCGTAGTCGCGCACCTCGTCGGATACCGCTTCGCCAATGCCTTCTTCAGGAAGATTCAGGCCCCACAAGCGCATACCCACTTCTTGTAAATTGAACTGTTCGGTAAGGCCTTGTGCAATTTGCTCTGGCACACGTGCACCAACGGGCTCGGCCAGCATCCGCACGCACCAGCGATTGAGTTTGTCGGTCGTCAACTCATTTAACGCCGCGTTACGCACGAGCTCCGCTAGACGGAATTCAAAGTCTTTCAGGCGTTCGCGCAGGGTCAGAATTTGACGTTCGCCAAGGGAAATCGCCCGCGCCTGATGGGGATGCGGCACTTCGATCGTTGAAAACAACTCGGCGTGCTGCACAAAGAACTCTGGGTGCTCTTGCAGAAAGCGCGCAACGTTCTGTGCGGTCAGCGAATCAGTCATGGCTACCTACTCGTCAAAAAAGTGAACTTAAATACCCGCGGGGATCGAGGCCACCAGGCGGTCAATATCAATACTGCTTGAAAAAACGGTCGTGGTTGGGCCGGTCATGCGTAGCGCGCTGCCGTCCCATTCGATCGTGAGCCAGCCGCCCCGTGCGCGCAAACGCACCGGTGAATCGAGCAGCCCGCGCCGAATCCCAGCCGCCACTGCAGCGCAGGCACCGGTGCCACACGCCAGTGTCTCGCCCGCACCGCGTTCGTACACGCGCAAGTGGGCGGTATGCCGATCAACGATTTGCAAAAAGCCAGCATTTACGCGGCGTGCAAAGCGCGGGTGGGATTCAATCAGCGGCCCGATTTGTGCAACGGGTGCATGATCGACATCAGTGACCACTTGGACAGCGTGCGGATTGGAAATCGCCACAGCTGAAAGCCAAACGACCTGTTCGGTACCGTTGACTTGCAGGGGCAAGCCATAGAGGGTGTCTTTGCCCTCAACGCGAGTGGCGAGCCCCGTCACATCGAAGGGCAGAGCCTCTGGTGTAAAGCGGGTTTGGCCCATATCCACCACGACATCGCCGTTGGGTAGAGCCTCAAGCGTGAGCAGGCCCGTGGCGATTTCGGCGCGCAAGGGGTTGCGTGACGAGAGCTTTTGTTCGTGCACGAATTTAACGAAGCAACGTGCGCCATTGCCGCAGTGCTCGACTTCACCACCATCCGCGTTAAAAATCCGGTAGCGAAAATCGGCTTCTGGATGCAAGGGGGTGTCGACCAGCAGGATTTGATCGCAGCCAATACCAAACTGCCGGTGAGCAAGCGCCCGAGCGCGTTCTGGGGTCATGTCAATGGACTGACGCACCCCGTCGAGCATGACAAAATCATTGCCCAAGCCGTGCATTTTTGTGAAGTTCCAGATCATGTGAACATTATCCCCCATTTACCCCATGGGGAGCAGGTCTAAGTGTTTGTGACCAGTAGGTGTAAGGGTATAAGCAGACGTAATTACAACAATTGAATAAATTCGCATAAAATGCGTGCAGTCGCTGAGTTAACCGACAACTTGCGGAGCGACTACGCTGGGTCTAAGCCGATGTGCTGGGCCGGCACAAAAATAATTCCGCTAAAGCGTCGCGCCCATTCCAGCGTCTATCAGCGTCTTTGACAGGTGAAGGTACGGGGTGCAACGCACCTCCTTAACCTACCCCTCTGGTATATCTAGAAAAGGACGTGATCATGGCAAAAACTAGCGATTATCTCTTTACCTCTGAATCGGTCTCTGAAGGCCATCCGGACAAGGTCGCCGACCAAGTCTCTGATGCCATTCTGGACGCGATCTTTACCCAAGACCCCAACGCCCGTGTCGCCGCTGAAACGCTGTGTAACACTGGTTTGGTTGTGTTGGCCGGTGAAATCACCACTTCGGCAAACGTCGACTACATCCAGGTCGCACGTGACACCATCAAGCGCATCGGCTACGACAATACTGACTACGGTATCGACTACAAAGGCTGCGCAGTGCTGGTTGCCTATGACAAACAGTCCCCTGACATTGCACAGGGTGTTGACCGTTCGTCCGAAGACTATCTGAACCAGGGCGCTGGCGACCAAGGTTTGATGTTTGGTTACGCATGTAACGAAACCCCTGATTTGATGCCTGCACCGATCTGGTACGCACACCGCTTGGTCCAGCGCCAGAGCGAACTGCGTAAAGACGGTCGCCTGCCTTGGCTGCGCCCAGACGCGAAGTCTCAAGTGACTTTCCGTTATGTCGACGGCAAGCCCGTTGAAGTTGACACTGTTGTGTTATCGACTCAGCACGCTCCTGAGATTTCGCAGACAGCGATTCACGAGGCTGTGATCGAAGACATCATTCGTCCAAGTTTCCCAGCAGGTCTGTTGACCGCAAAAACCAAGTTCCTGATCAACCCAACCGGTCGTTTTGTGATCGGCGGACCCCAGGGCGATTGCGGTTTGACTGGTCGCAAGATTATTGTCGACACCTACGGTGGCGCATGCCGTCACGGTGGTGGCGCGTTCTCGGGCAAGGATCCTTCAAAGGTTGATCGTTCGGCTGCCTACGCAGCACGTTACGTTGCCAAGAACATCGTCGCTGCCGGCTTGGCCAGCAAGTGCGAAGTGCAGGTGAGCTACGCGATTGGTGTGGCTGAGCCAATCAACATCACGGTGAATACCGATGGTACCGGCGTGGTGTCTGACGAGCAGTTGTCCAAGTTGGTCCGCGAGCATTTTGACTTGCGTCCAAAGGGCATCGTCAATATGCTCAACCTCTTGCGTCCGATCTACAGCAAGACTGCAGCCTACGGTCACTTCGGTCGCAGCGAGCCTGAGTTCAGCTGGGAAGCCACTGACAAGGCAGCCGCGCTCAAGAAGGCCGTTTAATGGCTGATACGAGCACGCCTGACTCACCTTGTGTTGCGGTGTGCTCGACTCTGTTTGATGACATCTGTCGCGGTTGCGGTCGCACCGTGATGGAAGTCTCAAACTGGGTGTTTATGGACGATGCTGAAAAACAAGCCGTCTGGGTGCGCATCCGTGCGGAAGGCTACCCAAGACGGCCTGATAACACATAAAAAATAGCGCTTGGCGTGCAGTGCACACTAAGCGCTATTTTTTTACTTCTTTAAAGCACTGCGTCTGCGTGCTTTACTTCTTGTCTGCCAACGTGTCGCCCGCCAAGGTCTCGGTGAGTTTGGCGATAGCAGTGTGGTCCTGACCTGGTCCCAACATGGCGGCGCAAGAGGCCCACATTTCACGGCATAGGGCCGAGAAGGGTGTTGGAGTGTTGGTGTCGCGTCCGATACCGAGTGCGATACTCAAGTCCTTGACCATCAAGTCCAACCCGAAGCCGGCGTTGTACTTGCCTGACAACACAAATTGCTTGAACTTCTTTTGCGTTGAGTTGTTCATGCCGGTCGACGAGTTCAGCACATCGACCATGGCCGCTGGGTCTAGGCCAAAGCGCTTGCCGATCATGAGTGCCTCGACACCGATCAGAAAACCACCGGCTGACACCAGATTATTCAACGCTTTCATGGCGTGTGCAGAGCCAACATCACCCGTACGGGTGATCGAGGTGCCCATACAGGAAAGTGCAGGGCGCACACGTTCAAGAATGGCTTCACTACCACCAAACATGATGGCAAGGTCACCCGTCTTGGCGCGCGGTACGCCACCGGACACTGGGGCATCGACCATGTGCGCACCAGCCGCGGCAACTTGCTCGGCCAGGGCGCGTGTGATGGTGGGGACGCCCGAACTCATTTCGACCACGACAGCGTCTTTGCGCAGTCCGGCGAGTACGCCGTTCGGACCTTCCAGAACCGCCTGCACGATCGCGCTGGTTGGCAGAATCGTGATGATGATGCCCGAGGCCGCAGCGAGTTCGCGATTTGACGCGGCCACGGTGCCGCCGAATTCTTTGACGAATTCCTTGGCGCGGTCAGCCGAAGCGTCGACGATTTGCAGCGGGTAGCCAGCCTTGTGTAGCAGGGCGGCCATCGGCCACCCCATGCTGCCTACGCCGACAAAACCGATGGTGGGCTTGGCGCTCATTTCTTGACAGCCTTCTTAGCAGCTGGCTTCTTGGCGACGGCTTTTTTTGCGGTCACTTTTTTAGCAGCAGGCTTTTTGGCAGCAGATTTCTTTGCAGCTTTTGCGGCAGCCTTGGTGTAGGCGCCTTCTTCTTCGAGCACCTGGTTAGCTGCTTTGAAAGCGTCCAGACCTGCAGGAATGCCACAGTAAACCGTTGCATGGAGCAACACTTCTTTGATCTCTTCAACGGTGACGCCGTTGGCTAACGCGCCTTTGACGTGCAACTTGATTTCGGCTGAGCGGTTCAGGGCGGTGAGCATCGCGAGGTTAAGCATGCTGCGTGTCTTGCGGCTCAGGCCGTCACGTGTCCAGGCGTAGCCCCAGCACCATTCAGTGGTGATGTGCTGAAACGCCATCGTGAAGTCGTTTGCTTTGGCGATTGAGCCGTCGACATAGTCTGGGCCGAGAACGGCACGGCGAACGGCCAGGCCGTCTTTGTAAAGTTTTGCGGTTTCGGATTTTGCAGACATGTGGTGCTCCAGGATGGTGTTGGTTAAATTGAAAATGCTTAATTAAGCGTAAGTGCGTAATCGTGTGGCCTCGATTGTCTGCGCTTGGCCGAACTGGTGTCAAGCGCGTTGTCTGCTAATCTTCTTGACAGCGCCTGCGCACCAAATCCAAAATCAAGCTGCAACTGAAGCCCGAGCGTCACGACAAGACATACAACGGAGACATCATGACACTGCCCCAATACGAGATTTTTGCTCTGCGCTACGGCACGATGGCCAAGCGTTCACGTCGTGAGAACTTCATTACGCAAGATCCACATGATGAGCCGATGCCGATGGATTATTTTGTTTGGGTTGTACGCAACGCTGAACGCACGATTTTGGTAGATACCGGCTACAGCGCACGTCAGGCCAAAGAAAGAGGCCGCACGCTCCTGCGTTGCCCCATCGAGTCGCTGTCCCTGTTGGGCATTGCACCCGGAGACGTACAAGATGTTGTGCTAACCCACTTGCATTACGACCACGCGGGCAATATCGATTTGTTGCCGAATGCGCGCTTCCATGTGCAGGACGGCGAAGTCGACTATGCCTGTGGCCGCCACATGTGCCACGGCTTATTCCGCCATGCCTATGACGTCGAAGACGTCGTGTCCCTGATCCGCCGCTTGTATGCCAACCGGGTGGTGTTTCATGACGGTCGCGAGGAACTCGCGCCGGGGATTGAACTAATCAAAATCGGCGGGCACACCAAAGGTCTGCAGTCCCTGCGTGTGCACACCGCACGTGGCTGGGTGGTGTTGGCTTCGGATGCCAGCCACTACTACGACAACATGGAAAAGCCATCTCCCTTCCCGATCGTGTTCCATGTGGGTGAGATGGTGGCTGGTTACGATACCTTGCGTGCGGCGGCCGAATCACCCCAGCACATCATTCCTGGGCATGATCCCCAGGTGCGTGAACGCTACCCCTTCCATGGCAACCCGGCAGACGATATCGTTTCCTTACATTTACCGCCCAAGGCTTAATCGCTTAAATACCTGAGGGTCTTTCGCAGGCGCTACCCAGCAGCAGGTGGGTAAACCCTGCAAAAGACCCCCAAACGGGCTACAATTGCTGTGCTTTTGAGGAGCGTTGCGACGGAACGGTGTTTGTTGTCCCGATTTTCCGCCAGGCTCAGAAGCTTCCACGTTACCGTCGGCATACCCCGACCTTAACGGCGCTCACCCAATCCTGTATCTGCAGCGTTTGTGGTGGTGCCGTATCAATACAGCCCCTATAGCGTTGCAAGCAGGCCTACCGGAGCCTACTTAGCCATGAACGTTATTAAAGAAAAATTTGCTGACTACATCGTCGCCGACATCGGTCTTGCCGACTTTGGTCGTCGCGAAATCCAGATCGCTGAAACAGAAATGCCTGGCCTGATGGCCACCCGCGAAGAGTTCGCGAAAACAAAACCACTCAAAGGCGCCCGCATCACAGGTAGCCTGCACATGACCATTCAAACGGCTGTGCTGATCGAAACCCTGCAGGCGTTGGGCGCTGAAGTACGTTGGGCGTCTTGCAACATCTTCTCGACGCAAGACCATGCTGCTGCCGCAATTGCTGCTACAGGCACACCAGTTTTTGCTAAAAAAGGCGAGAGCTTGGTTGAGTACTGGGAATACACCCACAAGATTTTTGAGTGGCCAGGCGACAAGCAAGCCAACATGATTTTGGATGACGGTGGCGATGCCACGTTGTTGCTGCATCTAGGCACCAAAGCGGAATCCGATCTGTCCGTGTTGAACAACCCCGGCTCTGAAGAAGAAGTCGTTTTGTTTGCAGCCATCAAGGCACAAATCAAGAAAGATCCAAAGTGGTATTCGACCCGTTTGGCTCAGATCAAGGGCGTTACCGAAGAGACAACCACAGGCGTGCTGCGTTTGTATCAAATGTCCAAAAAGGGCGAGTTGGCTTTTGCAGCAATCAACGTCAACGATTCAGTGACCAAGTCGAAGTTCGATAACTTGTACGGCTGCCGTGAGTCCTTGGTTGACGCAATCAAGCGTGCAACCGATGTGATGATTGCAGGCAAGATTGCGGTTGTGGCCGGTTATGGCGACGTGGGTAAGGGTTCGGCTCAGGCGCTGGCTGCTTTGCGTGCACAAGTTTGGGTCACAGAAATCGATCCAATCTGCGCGCTGCAAGCTGCGATGGAAGGCTTCAAAGTCGTCACCATGGAAGAAGCGGCTGACAAAGCTGACATTTTCGTGACGGCAACGGGCAACTACAACGTGATCACACGTGCACACATGGACCGCATGAAAGACCAGGCCATCGTTTGTAACATCGGTCACTTTGATAACGAGATTGACGTTGTCGGTATTGAGAATCTTCAGTGGGAAGAGATCAAGCCACAGGTTGATCACGTGATTTTCCCCGACGGCAAGCGCATCATCTTGTTGGCCAAGGGCCGTTTGGTGAACTTAGGCTGCGGCACGGGTCACCCATCATTTGTGATGTCGTCCTCGTTTACCAACCAGACGATTGCACAGATCGAACTGTTCAGCCGCAACGATCAGTACAAGTCGGGTCAGGTTTATGTCTTGCCTAAGCACCTCGACGAGAAAGTTGCACGTTTGCACCTCAAGAAAATTGGCGCCAACTTGACGACACTGACACCGCAACAAGCGGCATACATCAGCGTCAAGCAGGAAGGTCCTTTCAAGGGCGATGCGTACCGCTATTGATGTTAGGTAGTTCACGGAGGCGTGCTGGATTGTCCGGCATCCCTCTGTAAGCAGTGCTCAACGGAGATAGAAATGATGACATTATTGTTGGTCTGGATATTGAACGCTGTAGCACTGCTTGTCGTAGCCTATGTGTTGCCGGGGATTGTCGTAGCCAGTTTTGGCTCGGCCATGCTCGCAGCGCTCGTGCTTGGTTTGATCAATATGTTGGTCAAACCCGTTTTGATTCTGTTGACGTTGCCAATCACCGTCGTCACCCTCGGCTTGTTCTTGCTGGTCTTGAACGCGCTCATGTTCTGGCTGGCGGGCTCTATCCTGAAAGGGTTTCAGGTTAATGGCTTCTGGTGGGCAGTCGGCGGCGCAATTCTCTACAGCCTAATTTCAGGCTTCTTGTCGAATTTAATTAATAAATGAGTAATCAAAATAGCCAGGCGTTCAGCCTGGAGTTCTTTCCTCCTCGCGACGCCGCTGCACAACAGCGGCTGGTAGATGGTGCGAAACAGATGATGGTGATTCAGCCGCACTACGTCAGCGTGACGTTCGGTGCGGGTGGCTCGACGCGTGAAGGGACGCTCGACACTGTGCGGACCATGCGCGATCTGGGTTGCGATGCTGCCCCACATTTGTCGTGTGTCGGCGCTTCGCATGATGATTTGCGTGCGTTGTTGCAGCGCTATCGCCAAGAAGGCGTCAAGCGTATCGTTGCGTTGCGTGGTGACATGCCCTCCGGCATGGGTGCTGATTCAGCAGGCGCGTTGCGCCATGCGAACGATCTAGTTGAATTTATTCGTAAAGAAACTGGCGATTGGTTTCATATTGAAGTGGCCGCCTATCCAGAGATGCATCCTCAGGCAGCAAGCCCTGAGCAAGACTTGATGCACTTCGTGCGTAAAGTGCGCGCTGGTGCGGATAGTGCAATTACCCAATACTTTTTCAATGCTGACGCGTATTTTGATTTCGTCGATCGCGTTCAGGCCAAGGGCGTTGATATTCCGATCGTGCCAGGCATTATGCCGATCACCAACTACACACAACTCATGCGTTTCTCGGACATGTGTGGCGCTGAAGTGCCACGCTGGATTCGCTTGCGCTTGGCTGAAATGGGCGATGACAAAGAGTCGATTCGCGCGTTTGGTGCAGATGTCGTGACGGATCTGTGCGAGACCTTGCTCGATAATGGTGTGCCCGGTTTGCACTTCTACACACTTAACAACGCCGAGGCGACACTCGCGATTTGGCGCGGCTTACAAGGTTAATCTGGTAGCGAGTCACATAAAAAAAGGGAGTCTCATGTAGAGACTCCCTTTTTTTATTCTAGTGCGAACAGGTGGCCGGTTAGGCCCGCCTGTCTCCAACGCTTAGTCAGCGTACTGACCTGCTGCCTTAAGCAAAGGTGCCCACTTGGCGATCTCATCCTTGACCCAAGCTTGTAAGGCTTCAGGTGTTTGCTTGGCTTCAGGGACGATGACTGCGCCGAGATCTGCTGCCTTAGCAATCACAGCTGGGTCCTTCAGTGCAGCCTTCAGTGATGCATTCAGACGCGCAGCGATAGGAGCTGGAATGTTCTTGGGGCCATAGACGCCATGCCAAACAACGATTTCAAAATCCTTGAGGCCACCTTCACGCAGGGTTGGGGTGTCTGGCAGGTAGGACAAACGTTCAGCCGAGGTCACACCGTACAGTTTGACGGTTTTTGCCTTGATCTGTGCAAGCGTTTGTGTCGTCTGGTCGCACAAGACGTCGAGCTGACCGCCCAACAGTGCGATCATTGCAGGGCCAGTGCCCGAGTAAGGGATGGCGGTAAAGCCAACGCCCAGCGCTTGCTGCAGCAGCGTGCCGCAAAGCTGTGACACGGCGCCCAAGCCTGCGTTAGCCAGGTTGATTTTTGTGCCCTGTGCTTTTGCATAGGCAATGAACTCAGCCATGTTGTTGGGTGGCAGATCTTTACGGCCGAGCAGTGTCATGGGGACGTCAGCAACCAGACCGACATAGGTGAAGTCAGTCAGGGCGTTGAAAGGCAGTTTGCGATACAGCGTGGGGGCAGTTGCCATGCCGTTGTGATGGATCAGTAGTGTGTAGCCATCGGGGGCGGCTTTCGCCACGGCGCCTGAGGCGATCGTGCCGCCCGCACCAGCGCGGTTTTCGACAACAACGGACTGACCCAGATCCTTGGTCATGGCCGCAGCGAGTGTGCGGGCCAAAATATCTGTTGGGCCACCAGCGGCAAAAGGCACGACCAATGTGACCGGCTTAGTTGGAAAAGTTTGTGCCACGGACGCGCCGGTGAAGGCTGTCGAGATCAGGCCAGCAGCAAGCATCAAACCGCGAAGTGTTTTTGCGAAGTTCATGTCGTACCCTTGTCGTTAAGTAACTAATGATTATTTTAGCTTGATAGCGCCTATTTCACGACAAATTGCCCCTACATCGCATGAGGTAGATCAAACCAGTGTCGCTTTGCTTTGGGTGGAATCGAGCTGTTCAGAGCGGCGCTTTGGGTATCCAGCCAGTCGGTGTGGCGATCGCGTGCAATACAAAATCATGTGGCGCGGGCTTAAATTCAGCATCTTCGGGGATACGCCCCTCGTTCCAGGCGATCCCGATTGTGAGCAGGTAGGGATTGCCTGAGGCGAGTTTTACAAGGCTGCGGTCGTAATAGCCCCCTCCGTAGCCAAGGCGCTCACCGTGCGGTCCGAACCCCAGCGTGGGGACAAGTACCACGTCCGGTATAAGAGGTCTTGTGCGTGCGGGCTCAAGCACCCCGAAGGCGCCTTCAGTCAGACTGTCGCTTGGCATCCAGCGGTGAAACTCGAGAGGGGTCGCAGGTCCAGCAACTGCAGGTAGCGCGACATGTGCGCCTTGCTCATGTAGCCACTTGAGTAGGGGGCGGATGTCTGGCTCCTCAGGCAGTGGCCAGAAGCCGGCCACGACCCTGCCCCGCAAAGTAGGCTCGCCGCGCTGGCTAAACCAGTTGCGCACGTGTGCGCACAGCAGGTTGCTATGCCGTTGACGCTGATCAATAGAAATCGTCTTGCGAAGGTCGCGAAGGCGCATCCTGAGCGTGTCTGCGTTATTCTTCAACATATAGGAGTGTTGATCGTCCAATGTGTATTGAGAAACTGTTTATGACTGTTCGAGCAAGATACCAGAATATGAAGGCGATTACGGCCGTCGCGTTAGGGTGTGTAGCGTTTGCACCGCAAGTCCAAGCGCAATCTGCTGGCACCGCGGGCTCAACCACGGAGCAGTTTGTTTTAAAGCCGGACGGAACCTTAGTGCCTGTGGCAGAGCCCAAGGCTGCACCCCGCACAGTGACGCCCATTCCACCTGCTGACGCGCCGCGCGCTAGTTCCTCTGCGAACACAAATCGGTCGACGACGCCTGCGCCGGTGTCTAGTGCAGGCTCCATTGCCGACCCAGAGTCAACACCGGCCGCCCAAGCGGTTGCGGCAGCCCGTCAGGCGCTTAATAGCAAACAGTTCACACAGCTTGCAAGCTTTGTTCCCAAGGCGCGTGGCGATATCTTGGCGATCTATCCTGAGTATTGGTATATGCGCACCAAGGTGTGGTCCTACAACGCAGTCGGTGCCCGCGAGGAGATTGAAGGTTTTCTTGAAAAGTACAAAGGCTCGTATCTTGCTGATCGCTTGCGCACAGACTGGATTCTGACTGCGGCACGTCAGGGCGACTTTGGGACCGTGCGCGAACTCGGTCCAGTGCGTCAGGGTAGCAATAACTTGTCCTGTGCGCAGTTGGAGGCTACCCATATGACCGGGCGGCGCGCCACCGTACTTGAGGCCACTAGAGTCTTTGCGCCTGCACCGGCCTGTTGGAAATTATTTGATCAGCTTGTCGCCGATCGTGTACTGAGCAACGAGGACTTGCTTCCCTACTTGCAGGATGCGGTCGAAGATAACAAAACGACGGATGCCAGAAAATTTGCTGCCTATATTTTTGAGTCGGCGGATCTGAGCGCCTACGATGCGATGATGGCCGCTCCCGCAAAATGGCTGGCGAGTCAGACCGGCCCAGTGTCTGGACTGCGCGCTGAAGTTGTTGCGCTGGGTCTTGCGCGCTTAGCGCGGACCGATCTGAATGCTGCTGTGACTGCAACGCAAGGCACGTGGAGCACACGCTTGCCTAAGAAAAATCTGCAGTGGGCGTACGGCCAGCTCGGTTTGTGGGGCATGATGCACCTCGACCCACGTGCAATCGATTGGTACAAGGAGTCGGGCGGAGTGCGACTGTCTGTCCATAACGAAGCCTGGCGTGTGCGCGCAGCGCTACGTCAGCCAAAGATTGACTGGACCTGGGTGATTCGCCACATCGATCAGATGAGCGCTACACAGAAAGCGGACTCGACTTGGGTGTACTGGAAGGCGCGAGGGCTCGCTGCCACTGGCAAAAAAGACGAGGCACAAAAGGCCTATGCTTCGATCGCAACGGAATACAGTTTTTACGGCCAACTCGCAGCAGAAGAGCTGGGCAAGAGCATTGCCGTACCGGATCGTCCTGCACCAGTAACTGCTCAGGAACTCAAAGAGGCGCGTTCTAACCCGGGCTTGCGTCGAGCAGTCACACTATTTAAGCGCGGCTGGCGCACCGATGCTGTACCGGAGTGGAATTTCACGTTGATTGGGATGACGGATCGTCAACTGCTCGCCGCCGCAGAGCTGGCACGACAAGAGCATATTTATGATCGTGTCGTGGTGACCTCTGGTCGCACTAAAAAAGAGATCGATTTCACGCAACGTTTTGTCGCACCGTTTGAGTCACGCGTCAGTGAGCAGGCGCGCGCTGTTGATGTCGATCCCGCCTGGGTCTATGGTTTGATTCGGCAGGAATCACTCTTCATCATGGATGCGCGATCGCATGTTGGCGCGTCGGGTCTCATGCAGTTGATGCCCGCAACCGCCCGTTGGATGGCTGGCAAAATCGGTATGAAGGATTTCACGCCGAGTAAGGTGAACGATTTTGATACCAATACTAAGCTGGGTACCAGTTACTTGAGCATGGTGCAGTCTGATTTGGGCGGATCGCAGGTGTTGGCGAGTGCGGGCTACAACGCAGGCCCTGGCCGGCCGATGTTGTGGCGCTCGCGCTTGAGTGCACCCGTTGAGGGGGCGATTTTTGCCGAGACGATTCCGTTTAACGAAACGCGCGACTACGTTAAAAAAGTGATGTCGAACGCCACGTATTACGCAGCCTTGTTCAGTGGTCAGCCACAGTCGCTTAAGCAGCGTTTGGGCCAGATTGAGCCTCAACCTTACGCGCGTAGTCCTTTGCCGTGAGTGCGGATCCGGTCGTCGCTGGCTTGCAGGCGTATGTTGTCGGCGGTGCTGTGCGCGATGCCTTGCTAGGTCTGCCGCATGGCGATCGTGATTGGGTGGTCGTTGGTTCAACCCCCGAAGAGATGACCAAGCGTGGATTTATTCCCGTTGGCGGCGACTTTCCGGTTTTCTTGCACCCCCAAACCAAAGAGGAATATGCGCTTGCAAGAACTGAGCGTAAGTCTGGCCGTGGCTACAAGGGTTTCACGTTTTATACCGGCGTGGATGTCACGATCGAGGAAGATCTTCGCCGTCGTGACCTGACCGTCAATGCGATTGCGCAGACTGCGACGGGCGAGCTGATTGACCCTTTGAACGGTCAGGCAGACTTAAAAGCGCGTGTCTTTCGGCATGTTGGCGAGGCGTTTAAAGAAGACCCGGTTCGCATCCTGCGCCTAGCTCGCTTTGCTGCGCGCTTTATTGACTTCACTGTTGCACCAGAGACGATGGCGCTTTGCCAGGCGATGGTTGCTGAGGGTGAAGTGGATGCGCTTGTGTCTGAGCGTGTCTGGCAAGAGCTCTCGCGCGGTTTGCTGTGTGCGCAGCCTTCGCGCATGATGCAGGTGCTGGGCGACGCAGGAGTCTTGCCTCGAGTCATGCCGCAGTGGCGATCCAGTGAACGCGTGCTTGCGGCCATTGATAGTTCTATGGTGCACACACTGCCACTTGACGCACGGTATGCATTGTTTTGCTTAAACACAGAGGATCGTGCGGGCTTGTCACGACAGTTGCGTGCTCCGGGCGATTGCGCGGATATGGCGCGTTTGCTGCCTGTCGTTCTTGAGGCGTGTCAGGCAGCACAGAACGCAGAGTCTGTTCTGAGTCTTTTCGAAGTGTGTGATGCCCTGCGTAAACCAGATCGTTTGCGTACGCTGTTATGTACGGCTGCAGCCGTGGCGACAGTTGATGTTGACCAATGGGAAGCGCGCTTGAGGTGTGTGCTGGGTGTTGATGCGGGCCAGGCAGCGCAGCAGGCAAGTCATCCTTCAGAGATCAAAGCAGCTGTGCGCCAGGCAAGACTCAGTGCCTTAGCGCGAGTGATCTGAAGTGTTTTTCAAGATCAGCACTTAAAGTGATCCGCTGCGATCACCACGAGTGAAGCCTGTTAATGGCTCGTTGACGCC
>JACCDX010654334.1_pt1 | contig 18299 bp, 22 predicted proteins | sample 7449681 | NCBI WGS metagenome assembly JACCDX01 (sample SAMN15323450, study PRJNA562643) | freshwater metagenome | isolation source: river surface water | place: USA:Blue River Watershed | collected 2017-08-18
AATGTATTATATATAGATTACAATGACATTGTATAAATGTGAATATTGTAAGAAAGAATACTCAACTAAAGGTATATTAGAAAATCATCAAAAAACAGCAAAATTTTGTTTAAGAATACGAAATTATAATAATAGTGAAATAAAAGAAATAATTATACATAATACAAATTTTAAATGCGAATACTGTGAGGATATTTTTACACAAAAAATAGCATTAGAAAAACACTATGAAATTTGTAAAATAAAAAAAGAAAAAGAATTAAAGGAAAATGAACAAAAAAAAGAAGAACTTTTTTCTAATCTTAAAAAAGAAAATGATAAACTTAAAAAAGAAATATATATTCTTATGTCTCAAACTTATCCTGAAAGAGAAAATAAATTTAAAGAAGATATTAATGAATATAAGACAGAAATTAGAGTTAAAGATGAACAATTAAAAATGAAAGACGAACAATTAAGAATGAAAGATGATATTATACAAGAACTTAAGAATGAAATTTTAATACTTAAAAAAGAAACAAAAGAAACATACAACACTTTTTTTGAAAAAGAAGAAAAATTAGTTGATACTCTTCTTCATCACAATAACTCAATGAATAAAAATTTTAATGGGAACGTTAAAACTGTACAAAATCTTACAATTAACAATTACGGAATTAAACCTCTTACTCAGGAGTCTGTTATTGGAGCTTTTGATTCTTATAATTCTAAAAATAAGAATGCTTTTAATGGTTATGTATATGATTTAATTACAGGAGACCATGTATCTTTTAAAGTTGAACATGTTTTCTATGGTATAATTAAAGAACTTAAAGACTATTATGGAATTACAGATATATCTAGAGAAAAAATAATATTTAATAATAATGGTGAAATGACTTTAACAACAATTCAAGAATTTATAAAGACAAATATAGTTATGAATAATATAAATGTTATATTAGAATGGATTTTAAACTTACAAACTCAAATAGAAAATAAAAAAGAAGAGGGATTGATTGACTCAAACGGAGAGATAAGAGAAATGACAGAACGAGAAAAAAGAGACTTAACAGATAAGGCATCAACTTTAGAATATGTATATAAAATGTTTAATATATCAAAAGAAAGAGGACATCCAAATGAGACAATGTCAAAATTTTTAAGCGAAGGAGCAATGGAACATGGTAAAGTAGTAGGTAAAGTAAAACACTTAAAATCATTAGGTTCAGCTCATGTTGATATTCATTAACATGATAATTTTTTAATATTTTTAAAAATATTAAAAAAGTAATAGATATTTATTTGAGTTATTTTTTAGAATCGATAGATGAACGAAGTTTATCAGGTAAGTAAATTTCATATTGTTTAGATAGTTTAACAAATAATTTAAACCAGTCCCATAGTATATCTCTGTCTTCGGGAGTGAGAACGGATGATAACCATATTTTTCTGAAGTGGTCAATTTTTATATCACCAACGTTTATTTCAGGAATATTTTTTAGTATTTCGCTACATTTTTCTAAAAAGAATCTTTCATTTTTATTTAAAATCATATCAGAGTAAGGTAATATGGCAATAGTGACAGCGGTTATAATTTTTTCAACAGGAGCATCATTGACAACTAAACGAAGAAAAATAAAGTCTTCTTCGTTGGGAAATTGCTCAATGAGAGCTTCAAAAAAATCGATAACCTTATCTTTAAATAATGTTAAAATTTGTTGTTTTGGTAGATTACCACTCATTTTTTAAAATGTTTATTTTCATTTAAATCTTTTTACTAATAAATAATAATTAAAATTTAATTTTTTCTCTTTAATAAAATATAAAATGTCTATTCAGTATCCTAAAAAAGATAGAGCTGGTCCAACACTTGCTGGATATGAAGTTCCTCATATTTACAAAGACCCTCCTGCTGCTAGATTTACTAAAAAGAAAGAACGTGTTAATATAGCTGATGTCATGTACATGGTTCAATCTGACAATCCTTATGGTGATGCAACTCGTATAAACGATGGTATCAATTATTTTGCTAGAGGTATAAACAATATGGTTGAAGTTGATTATGGTGGTCATGGCGCTGGTAGTCAAAATACATCAATTAGTCAGCCACAAGCAGGTGCTCAATTTAAAGTTGAGGTTGTTCGTCCTCCAATGTATCCTATAGAAACATTAGTAGCTTTATCAAGACCACATATTCATCAAAATTATTCAATAGCAACAAATCCAACAAATTTTCCTCAAATTAATAGTGAAAATTTCTATGATAAAAATATGGTGAAGAATATGACACGTACAGATATAATATCAGGTGTTATTAAATCAACTCCAACACTTTCACAATATTTAGAGTTTGGACCAGTTGTAGACCAATATGGTGTTCAAAATAAAATTACAACAGATAAACTTACAGGTGTTATTTATTCAACACCAAATCTTCAATTTATTGATGCAGCAGATGATGCAGCTAGACCTAAAAATGTTGATAAAAACAAAATTAAAGATACTCTTGTTAAACAACTTAATACTAACTTTTCAACAGTTACAATATACGACCCAACAACAAATAGTGCAGTTGATGTTAGTGCAAATGTTAGAGATAAAAACTATATAGCAATTAGTGCAGCTAAAGGATTACCAATTGTTGTTAATACAAATGATGGAAAGAAGATTAAAATTAAAGATTATACATATAGTGTTGTTAAAAGTAATCTTAACAACGACCAACTTGTCATTCAAGTTAAACAACCTGATATTTTATTAGACAGAAACACTCCTTTATATGCGGCAACAACAAATCTTAATGACCCAATAGGATACAATGAAGATATGACAAGACAAGGAAGTGATAGTTCTTACTTTACAGATAGATTTAATCACAGACTTGCAAACTTTGGTAAGTTTGAAGATAGAGTTTCAATGCCAGTATATGGACAATTACAAGTTCCGTATGCTTCAGCTATAAAATCTAAATAAATTATTTAGAATCATTGCAGAGAGTTTTAGCGCAAGAGCTTGAAGCAGAGGCAACGGGTTTAAGAGTTGGATTTAATTTTTTATTAACAAAAGTTTCTCTTGTATGAATAGAGAAATTAGGAGAGACCGTAAATTTTTTTACGTTAGGCAAGTAAGTAATATAGTCTTTAGACATTCTATATATTTTTAATATATAGATGTTATTTTTATTTTTTAATTATATAAAAATGCAAAAATTTTAAATTTAAAATAATATACCCATATAGTAAATAGTTTTATGGAAGAGAAAACCGAAACTACATTTCGGAACTTTGTTAATTATGATAAACCCTTAATTAAACGAAGTTCTTACATACTAGCTCTAATATCAATTAGTGATTTTATAAAAAAAGGCGCCATTCTACTTGACTGTGGAATTTATTGGATTAAAAAAGAGTACGATGGTACTCCAAATAATGAAACTTGTGCTTTGATTGGAATTCCAATTAAGAGTCTTTCAAGTTTGTTTATTGATGAGTCTGAACTTATTAAAAATATAAGAGAGGATAAAAATCTTTCTTATATTGATTTGATTGATAAACTTACTTGTAGATATATTCAAAATGCAATTTGTAAGTTTTATAAATATATTGGGTCAAATACTTCAGATAATGAACTTGCTTTATTTAACATTGAACCAAAAGGAGAAGGACCGACAGAGAAAACATATCCTGTACCGCGAATAACAATTCCAGGAGGAACAATGGAGGAAAAAGACTTTTTAGATTTTGAGAAATGTGCATTGCGAGAATTTAAAGAAGAGACAGGACTTGATATTTCATCATGTCATGAAAAGTTGAGTAGAGAAAAATTTAAAAGAGGATTTAGATTTACTCATTTTACGAACTATAAAAAACAACTAAAAACATTCTATATACGAAATAAAAATGATAGTAATACAAAATATATTTCGATGTATTATTTAATGAGAATTCAATAATTTTTTTCTTTATTATATAATAAAAATGTCAAGTATATTTGATGAAAAGCCTAAAAGGTCAAGAACAACAAGAAGAAAAGAAGCAGAGACATTAGGAATGGTTGAAATATTAGATAAATCAAGAAGAAGTGGTCGTGTAAAAGCAGAGCAAGCAAAGCTTGAACTTATGAAGAAGATAGCAGAAGAGAAATTAATAAAAGAATTTGAAAAAAAACAAAGAAAAGAAAAGCAAGAATTTAAGAAAAAAATGGCAGCAGAAATTGACGATTTAGCTGACCAACTTTTACAATCTAATATGACAACTGATGTTGAAGATTTAATGTCAATGATGAATGTCAATGAACAAGGTAAAAAGATATATAAGAATCCATTTACAGATTTTCGTATTAAAAAAAGAAGTCGTTCTAAATCAAACTCAAAAAAAACCAGAACAAAGACAAAAAGAGTTTCAAAAAAGTATAGAAAATCTAGAGTTAAGCGTTCAAAGTATCGTCTTTCTAGAAAAAAGAAATATAGTTCTAAAAGAACAAAAGCAAAACGTTCTCGTAAGTAATAGTTTTATAAAAATAATCGTTTTTTATATTTTTCAAATATAAAAAACTCACAATAAATTAATTAAGTTCATCTTCATCAATTTCATCTTCATCATAGTCATCTTCATCATCATCAACACTTTCTTCATCGTCGTCAAATATTTCTTTTTCAGAAGATACAACATTAGTAGGTAATTTGTAAGCTATATTATGAATTTTACAAAATTCAATATCTTGTTTTGTTAAAGAGGTAACATCACCATTTTGTTGTTGTTTTCCAATTGCTTGTTTTGTAACTTTATCAAAAACAAGTCCAGATTGTTCATTCCAGTAGTTTCCAAAATTATTTTTTGATACACCAAAGTTTGTTATTTTTTTTTGAATATGTTCAACAGAAACTTTAGTTTCTTCTTTTTGAACAACGCGGGGCGCTGAAGCTGGTGCAGTTTTTTTTACAGTAGTTGATTTAGTTGTTTCTTTCTTTGGAGATTTTTGTTCTTGTTTTATATGTTTTTTACAATATAATCCAGTTGAACTTTCAGAGCAAACTTTTGCGCCACATAAAGAGCCTTCATTTTTTCCTTTTGTTGATTTGTATTGACAACCAGATTTTTGTCCAGAACTATTAGATTTTGATGAAGATTTAGTTTCTTCTTCAGAATCAGATTCAAATTCAACTTCTTTTTCGGTTGCTTCAGTAGAATTTGACTTTCCATACCATAAATCGATAAGTTCAGAAGATTTAAGTTTGTACTTGTCAGCGACAACTTTGATAAATGATTCAATATTGGAATTAATTGCTTGATTTAATAATAAGTTAAAGTTTTTCATTTTTTATAATATTTTTTTATTAATCTTCTTTTGATTTAAATCAGTTTATTTTACTAAAATAAATATTTTAAATAAATTCAAATAAAATTCTTGAAAAAGAAATTAAAATAACAAAAAGAATAATTAAAAGTGTAGGTTTTGGAGAACCGTTAGATTCAAATAAATAAACTTCTTTTTTCATACAAACATCATCAATAAAAGATAAGAAAAATCCGCTAAATAAAAAGACTGAGAATATTGAAATCATTAAAGCAAATACCCATTTTCTTAAATTAACACTCATTTCTGCTTGTTGTTTTTTTAAATAAGGATGTATAAAAGTATCATTATAAGTTCCTATTTGAGTTGAACGTATTCTATTTTTCGGAGACTCGCCATGTTCATTAGGTATATCTGAGTCTCGGCGATTGCCTGTTGATGCATTTATTTGGTGTCCTGAAACTTCAACAGTGTCTTTAGATGGATATAAATTTAACATCAAATCACGAACTGCTTTATTATTTACTTCAGTCATATTTAATATTTTCAAAGAAAACTTTTTTTAAAGTAATATTTTGTTTTATTTATTTAAATAATTCATAAGAACACTTTTTAATACAAACTTTGATTTAATACAGCCTTCTTTATTTTTATTTATTTGTTTAATTTGTTTAATTGTATTGTTTTTCCTAATACAAGAACCATTTGAATTTATCATATTATTATACAAATCATTATAGTATATCATTAAAAACGAATAAGACATTTTTATTTTATTTACATAAATAGATTTTTTTTACTTAAAACAATTTTTATTTTTTATGTTTAAAGAAAAAATAAATAAATTAAAAGACAAAATGCCTCCAGAAGGTTCAAAAAGAAAAATTAATGTTATAAAAGTCAAATCTGAGGTTCCTATCAATGATATATATACACCTAATTTTCCTCCTATGCCTAGGCTTTATCTTGAGCTAATAGAAAACAAGAAAAAAGTTATTCCTGAACTTAGAAAAGTTGAATTTATCTCTAAAAATGCATCTGGTTCTAGTGTTCCTTCATATAGGGAAGTTAAAGATTCTGCTCAAAAAGAACTTTCTGCTGAAATTGGCCAAAAACTATCTGATGATCCTTATAAATCTAGAGATTTTTCATCAAGTGGAGAATCTCGTAAAAAATCTAAATCTATAGACTTTTCTCGTATAAATGACCCTTCTCTTGTTAATAATTCTAATAAAGATAGCTCTTCTCTCGGCTCTGATGATGAAATGATTGGTTTTACTGGTTCTATTAAAAATAAACACAAATATTCATCTGACAAAGACAAAGATAGAGGTAGATATAGAGATAGAACTAGAGATGAAGACGAAGATAGAGATAGAGACAGAGACAGAGACAGGGATAGAGATAGAGATAGAGATAGAGATAGGGATAGAGATAGGGATAGGGATAGAGATAGAGATAGGGATAGAGAAAGAAATAGAGATAGAGAAGAGCCAAAAGAAAAAAGTAGAAAGAATGATGATGATTTATCAAAACTTTTACGAGGAGATTTAGGAGGTTCTCAAAAAAGTTCAACAAATGATGGTGTAAATTCAGGAGAAAATGTAAGTAACAATGTGAGACAAAATTTGCCACCTTCATTAGAAGAAATAAATAGCGGAAAGGTACAAGTAGATGGAAATGGAGTTAGAAATATGGAATATATATCAAAGACAGAAGAGAATGAATTATCACAGAAAAAAGATTTATTATTTAAGTTTCAGATATTAAGAAAAAGATATCCAAATGCAAAGATACCAGAATTTTCAGAATACACAGATATGATAACATTGAGAAGAGAATATGATACAATAAATAAGCAATTAAAGATAGAATATGATGTGGCAAAATATAAGGAGTATTTATTTTTTGCATTTATAGGCTTAGAATTTATATTAAACAACTTTTTACAATATGAAGATATAGTTGGTTTTGCAAATTTCCAGAAAGAGAAAATAAATGATTATGAGAGTGTATTAGTAGAAATAGGAGAGAAATATTATGTGGATGAAAAGAGTCAGCTTCCACCAGAGTTAAGATTATGTGGTTTAATAGTATTTAATGCATTTACATTTTTAGGTTTGAAATGGATAGGAAGTTCAATGTCATCAGGCTTTGGAGGAGGAGGTTCTTCAATATTGGGTTCGATATTGGGTTCAATAATGGGAGGAAATAAACAGAAGACAACACAAATGCCGCAAAATAATATGTATAATGAGGACATGTCAAGAAGACCACCAGAGCAAAAACCAAGAATGAGAACACCAGATATAGATTTGGATGAATTAACAATGAAAAAGATGAGTTAGTTTTGGCGATACGTCTTAAATATAATTTTAATATCACAAATAATATTAAAATTACGAGGTTCTCCGAGACTTAGAAGAAAGGAAGTTGGTCTATTATAAAGTAGGAGGCGATAGAGAGAATACAACTGGCAATTAAATAATTTTTAATATTAATGGAGTAAGAAAGAGATTTATCTTTGGTGTTATATTCAATATTGAATATGTAGAGAGATTTAGAGAAGTAAGCGATGGCAAGACCGAGAAGAAAAGCGATAGCAATTTTAATAAAGATAACTTTTGAACCAAAGGAAGCAAAAGTGGTTTTACCTTCAAGAAGAGAAAGTTGTTTATCAATATCGTCAGACATATTTATAAAAAAAGAGGAAAATATTTAAATGCTAACTTTAAAAAATAAAAAAATATTTAGACAAATATCACTAAAAAAAATAATATTTTCTTGAATATAAATAAAAAATGCCTGTTTTATTGAGTGAAATTATTAATTCAAATAAGAAACACGGGTCTAACATAAAAGCTAATAATCCGGGTAGAAATAATTATACAATGATAGATGATTTAGCATCAGGATTAGAACCAACACCACTAACACAATATAATTCAAATGATGCATTGACAATAGAAAGTAATTTATATAAGAGAACAAAGAATAAACTTGCATCAAATATTCCAGATGATTATTTTAAAAACAATAATTTATCAAATTTTTCACCAACGCTAAGAAATCAGTTTGCAAATGAACCAATGAGAGAAATGTCATTTCAAACCGATGTAGTAAATAACTCGAAAGATTTTTTTCCAGTGATGACAGAACAGATGGGAACAATGGAAGCAGGAGGTGTTCCAATGATGAAAAGTGCAGGAGGAGCAAATGATTTAAATATGCAAATGAACGGAGGAAAAAGTAAAGAAGGATTTAATCAAACATATAGATATAGAGAACACACAAGAATGGGAGGACAAAGTTGTATTGATACATTAAATCATGTGATGAGTTGTCCAATGTGTGCAAGATATTTTCAATGTGATAATAAAGTATATAATGTGATAATTATAATGTTGATAGTGTTATTTGCAACTATTGTATATTTTCTTTACAGAGAAGAAAAAAGATAAAAAAAATAAAGGTTAAAAAACTAAAATAGAATATACATAAAATGAGTATTAAAGAAAAAAATTACGAAGCATTAGTTGTTTCAGGAGGAGGAATAAAACTTTTTCTATCACTAGGATTTTTAGATTATTTAGATGAATTAGAAGAGTCTAATCATGGAAATAAACTAAAAAATATAAAATATTATGCAGGAACAAGTAGTGGAGCAATAATAACATTTTTATTAGCGATAGGTTATACACCTAAAGAAATAATGTCATACACATGCACAAATGATATACTTAAATTTTTGAATCAAATGAGTTTATTAAACTTACCAATAGATTTTGGATTGATTGATACAAAATTAGGAATTAGATATTTAGAACTAATGGCTTTAAAGAAACTAAGTTATATTCCAACATTTAATGATATTTATACAAAACTAGGAATTTTTTTTATGTGTCCAGCTTATAATTTAAACGGAACAACAAGACAAGAATCCGAGACTTATTTTTCACCATTGACACATGGAGATATGAATGTATGTGAAGCAGTTGCCTTTTCATCAACAGTACCAATTGTTTTTACAAAATCACAATATAAAAACTGTTTGTACATTGACGGAGGATTATTTGATATGTGTCCTGTAGATAAATTGGCAAGTATGTGTGGAATTCAAAATAAAGATATATTATGTTTAACTTATAAAGAACACTTTGATTCAACAGAAATTAAATCGGTGTTTGACTATGCAAAAAAAGTTTTTTCAAGTGTAATAAAAAAATATTCAATAACATTAAATTCAGATAAGTTAGATATAGTAAAAATAAGTAGTGATGCTCAAACTTTAGATTTTTCAATGAGCGTTAAAGATAGAATAAAACTTTATTTACATGGAAAATCACAAGCAAACAACTACTTTCAATATTCTGGTATCGAAGAAGAAACACGAGGAGCCTTGCCGAGACTCGGAATAGAAGTTAGTATCTCAGCGGAGCCTCGTAGGGACTCATGTGAATCACTTGCTACTAATGCAGTGATAGAAATAGATTTAAATGAAAAAAAACAAAATGAAAATACTCAAATAGAAAAAAATAAAGTTGATTAATTAACTGAATTTAAAACTATGTTTTTAATAATATATTATTTGTGTTCATATTATTAAAAATGAAATCTTTTATTTCTAAAAAGAAAGATAAAGCTCAAGATATAGTCAAATTATCTAAGAATGAAATTGTCATTCCAAATGTAAATATGGCTGAATTAGATAAACGTTTTGCTATGGCAGAAATGAATAATTCTCTTTTAAAAAAAAATAAAAATATACACCAAACAGATATTTCTTGTAGTGATAACCAATCTATTGTATTTACTGATGATGATATTGAAATAGATGTTGAAATTGATACATGTGAAAAAATGGTTAGCAACTTAAATACAAATAAAAAAGAAGTTATGCTTGAAAATGTAAAAAATAAAATAAAAAATTTAATACACTCATCTAAACCACCTAAAGAAATTATAAAAGAGAATAGTGTCTCGCCTCGCTCTTTAGATGAATCTGATAATATTTTAAAAAAAATATCTAATATTGGCGTTTCATCAAGTAAAAGTAGTTTTTTACCAGAGCCTCGTGTTGGTGAAAAAATATCTTTATTAGAACCTCGTAATGAGATTAAAGATTCAATGAAACATTTTAATAAAATAAAAAAAGAATTTGATATAAAAAATGTTGTTTCAAAACTCGAAACAATTGGTATATCAGAACACAAATCTTATAATTACAACACACTCATTAAAAATGAAAGTATTATTTGTAACTCTTATAATAGTATTTGCAATTTAGATAGTCTCTCGGCGTCGCCTCATTCCGGAGAAATTTGCCTAAACTCTCTTTCATGCTGGTGGTGCAGACACCCTATACCTGAAAATTTACTTCCAATTGGTTGTCCTATAAAATATCATAAATCTGTAGGGTCTAGTAGAGAGTATTTTGATACAGAGGGATTTTTTTGTAGTTTTAACTGTGTTGTAGCATATAATAATGATGTTTGTCAAACTAATATAAGATATCGTGAAACGGGTGGATTGATTTATTTATTATATAAAAAAATATTTGACCATTATCCGTATCAAATGAATATAAAACCAGCACTTAGTTGGAAAGTTTTAAAAAGTTATGGAGGAGAAATGTCAATTCATGAATATAGAAATACATTTCAAAAAGTTGAGAATGTCTCTGAAAATGTTATTAAAAATAAAAGTTTATTATTATCTTCTTCCACAATTTTTATTGAAGAGAAGTCAAATATTAAACTGAGTCAAAGTGAATTCTAAAACTTTCAACTATTTTATTATATGTTGATGCATAATCTATTATTTGACTTCCTGATGCTAACACATTATTTATTATATGTGCTAACAACGGTGTAAAAATACTATTTGTATAAATATATGTATAACCATTAATTAATCCTCCAAACCCTGCCATTATACTTTGCATTATAGTTCTATTTATTTGTTGCTCACTTACGACAACATTTGTCATATGTAAAGCACCAAATAAAACTGCATGAATAATATTTGCTTTATGAATGTCTAATTCAAACATTTTAACAAGAATAACTTTTAATAAGAAAAATCTAAAAAATAGTTCTTCAACAAAAGGAGCATAAAAACCACTATTTAAAATTTCAGAAATACCAAACATTAAAGGATTGATTTCCTTTTCTGCTATATTTTCATTCTCTGTTTCATATTCACTATCAAGTTCTTTTGTTTTTTCATGAGACATAAAATATTTCATACCAACATTAAAAATCATATTATTTAACATAACACTTGCAATAGCAACTACAACTATTTCACTAAAGTTTGCCGTTTCTTTTGTAGGGTCGAATTTAATTAATTCTTGTACATAACATTGGTCCAAAAATTTTTGCATTATTATTATATATTTATATATAATAATAAAATTTTATTTTTATTTTAATTCTTCTGATAATAAATCCCATGCTTGTTGAATAACATCATAATCTTCTTCTTCCGTCTCTAAAACTGTACTTATTTTATAATCATTTATTTTTTTTAACATATATTGTAACGACTTTATATTTTTAAATATTTCTCCATGTCCTATACGTTCATGTTTATCTTGTTTTGAATTATATGGTGTTTTACTATCATTCAAATGTATTAAACATAATTTATCTAATCCTATAACTTTATCAAAATCATAAAACATCTTATCTATTTCTTCTTTCTCTCTTAAATCATACAATCCCTCTGCAAACACATGACATGTATCTATGCAAAATCCTATTCTTTCTTTATTCTCTACTAAATCATACACATACTTTAATTCTTCGAAAGTTCTTCCTAATACTCCTCCTCTTCCAACCATTGTCTCTAATATAAGTTTTGACTTATTCCGGTCTTCGGGCAGATTATCAAAATTTATTTTATTAATACTTATGGCGACTTTATTAAGACCTTCTTTACTATCAAACTTCCCGCTACTTCCAATATGAAGTACAGCACCTTTTCTGGGACAGTTTAACTTATCTAAAAACTTAATTTCTTGTTCTATACTTTTTAAAGATTCTAGAATATAATCATTTGAGTTATCTTCCCAATGCAAACAATTATGTTTGACACTTCCAGCTAAGTTATGTATATAAGGCAAATGTGTAAATATGTTCAAGTTTGTCATTTTTAATAACTTATTTGTTTTTGTAATATCATCTTGAGATATATCTTTGCGTTTTAAATTATACGGACTTCCTAAAAATATTTGTATTGTATAATACCCTTTGTTAGAAGAATCTTTAACTGTTTTCTCTAATGATTTTTGTATTCCTGTATGAGTTCCTAAATACTCATGATTGTATATTATAATTTGATTTTCAGACATTGTGAGTCTCGTATTTTTATTATAAAAATTTTTATAATAAAATTCAGTTAATCCGGAAGCCGCTCGTTCCGGTAATTACTTTTCTTATTGGGTAGTTTCATTTTTTTCAAGTTTTTCAATACGTTTTTTTAATGAATTAACAGTTGAATATAAATAACGTAATCTACGACTCAAACTAGAAACATCTTCTAATTGACTATCGGATACATAATCTTCATCTATTTCGTATTGTTTAGATTCACTTTTAAGACGACGAGAAAGAGTTTTTTGAATTAATTCATCGTCGGTGTCATCACTTGATTCATCATGGCTTTCATCGTCATATTTACTATCATTTTTAAATTTATCTTCAACATTTTCTATAAGTTGAAGAAAATCATTTATTTCTTTTTTGCTTACAACCCAACAAGAATGTTCATCAGAATATTCAAGAGCATCTTCTAAGAAAGAACGCCATTCTTCTTCTTCATCGTATTCATCTGATGTTAATTTTTGATTTTTTAAAGAAACACCATAAAACTTTTTATTTAAAGGTGATAAGGTGATGTATTTGTGATTAAATTTGATTTCATCATCATGAGAATCCATTCTAAATTATATTGTATGTTTAATCCTAATACTTTAACATTTATTTTAATAAAAAAATATTATTTTTAGACATTAATAAGAATTTATATATTATTAAAAAAAATAATTTTTTCTTTCCTTAAATTAAAATAATAAAAATGGATGTTTTAACAAAATATGGAGAAATTTCACCAATCACTCAAAGAGAAGCTGATCCTGTTCATTGTTGTTTAAGTGGCTCTTATCTTAATTGTCCTGAAAATCCTATGAAGAACGATCTTGAAATGTGTACTAACTACATGGCTGATAGATGTGCTCGTAATTGGGATTCTTACTGTGACCTTTATCTCACAGAACTTGACGACAAAAGCGTCACCGGTAAATACGCTGATCCTTGGTTAGGTCGTGTTGCTGAATCTAAATATTGTCGTGACGATACTTCTAATCCTAATTCTCACTGTATCACTAAATGCGAACTTGTAAATCCTTCCGGTAACGGCGGTGCTATTGTTTGCAGTAACGAAGGTGAAACTATATATAGAGACAAAAATCAATTTTATAATATTTCTACTAACTTTGCTGAAAATCAAGGTCTTGACTCAACTGCTCCTTTAAAAGCTACTAAGTGTCCTAAAACTTGTGACTTATTTTCCGCTACTGGTTTCGACAACACAGACCGTGTTTTAAATGAATGTTTAGACAGAGGTTCATGTCAAGCTGTTTTAATGAACTTAGCTGAAAAAGTAACACAAAACAATGTTACAGTTACAAACGACCGTTTTAAACAATTTATGAATCGTTTTATTCTTACTAATAAATCTATGCAACCATCATTAGCAGCATCATTAGGTGGTAATGCTCCTATAATTACAACTCAACCTAATACAGTTGCTGGAGCAAATGTTACACTCCCAACTCAACCTGTTCAAGTACCAAGAGAAGGTTTCCAATATCCACCTGATATGCCATCTCAATATATTAGAAGACAAGACCAAAATGCATCTACAACTGAAGGATTAGGTGCAGGTGCATGGGCTGGTATAATTATTGGATTAATAATATTAGTTGCTCTTATTTATACATTTGCAAAATATGGTAAAGATGAATTTTTAAAACATTTAAATCCACTTGCAATATTTTCTGAATTATTAAAATAAAAGTAAATAAATTTAAAAATAAAAACATTTTTTATTAATGTATTAATAAAAAATGGAATACGAATTACTTAATATAACAGAACTTGAAACCAAACATAATCAAACACTCGAGTCTATATCAGAAGATGGTGTTAGCATCCCTGAAACAGAAAAAGAAGAAATGAAAAATACAAATATCTTAATTAAAGAAGGATATGTTTCTGAACTTAGTAGTTTTGAATACATGCCTCAGAAATTTTTAGGTATAAATACATCATTATTTGGTACAACAAATTTAAAACTTTATCCTACTATAAAAAACGAAGATGGAGAAGATATTAAAGTTCATCCTTTTATTATTTTAAAACAAAAAGCTTTAGACTCTTCAATCAACTATACTGATAGAATACAAGCTATTAGATACATGGCAAGAATTCCTTATAAAGATTTTATAAAACACTGTATTGAAGCTTCTATTGGTATTTTAGAAGATGATTCTATAGACCCTTATGAAAAATTCTTTTTTTATGCAAATAATGATAAATATATTAAACTTGAAGATAATATTGTTCATGCTTTACATCCTGTATATTTTAAAGAAGCTAGACTTAAGAATTATCCTTTGGAAGTTACTTTATTAGCAGCTAGATATATTTTTATAAACTATGCATATGATAGCGATGATAGAATGGAAGTTCTTGAATATATTTTAAACATAGCAGATGATAAAAATGAAACAGTATATGCTAGAGCAGAATGTGCTGATATGTTAGCTAATTTTGGAGAAGGCAATGAAGTCTTTTTTGGTAAGAAAATAATGGAAGAATTAGGAACATTATACGATGAAAGCTTGCATAAGACAATTTATACAAATGCTCAAAATGTTCATTCAGAAACAATACAAGAAAGTATTATTAAAATTATTCGTAGTTTAAGAAAAGAATTTTCAAACATTAAGTCAGTGCAAACACAACAATATACACTTGAAGATATACAAAAACAACTCGAAGATGTTATGAGTAAAGAAGAGAAACATGATCTTTCACCATTTTTCTTTAGAGTTATGACAGATCCATCAAGATATGAAAGATTATCTTTAGCAGATATATTAATCTTAGTTTATTATAAGATTCAAACTTTCTCTGATGATATTAAACAAACTTGTATCAAACGTTTATTTGAAGAAGTGAAAGAAACTGACAGCACTTGTACTACTGGTTATTTATCTAGAATTATCAACGTATTATCAGGTTTTGTAGAAGGAGAAGATTTTGTATTAAGAATGAAACCACAAGATGAATTAAGAAGTGCAATATTTGCGAGAATTCATGCATCAATTAGGGGATTACCAGACCAATCAAGAAATGATGTATTAGAATCGATAATGTCAGAAGATAAATCAATATTTGATGATTTTATGGATATGTATAGTCCAGAAGATGAGTTAAGAAAAGAATACCAAACACTTTTGTCAGATGATGAATTTAAGAAAATATTTGATACATGTGTTAATGAGTATAAAGGAGCTTTCTAATTAAATATTTAAAATAAAAATATTTAATTAATTAATTGATAATTTATTTATTTGTAAGCATAGATACGTTGAACAGGTTGGTAATTTAAGTCATTTCCAACGTTAGGAACGAAAGAGACTTGACCTAAGTTTTGCATAGCAGATTGACGAACTGCAGTATCAGCAGCTACACCAGGTGATGTTTGAATATTTTTAGTACCAGCAGCACCTAAGTTAAGTTCAATATCTCTAACATAGTCGATAGTACGACCAGCAGAACCAGCATTACCGAAAAGAGTATCAGCACCACCAGAGATACCTAATGGAAGACCAAAATATTTTGGTGATAAAAATGGACGTAATGAGTTTTCAACTTCAATACGACTTTCAGCAGAATAAAGACCTGGACAAGTTTCAGTATCAATGGATTCAGCAGGAGCTTCACGACCATATTGATCAAAGTTATAACGAGCTGCACATGGAGATAATTCTGGATGTAATATTGGAAGTGATTGACCAAAAGCAGCAACGCCACCCGGGTTTATTTTTATCTGTACGAGATTAGATGAAATAGACATTCTTTATTATTTATAACTAAAAAAGAAAAAAAAATTAAAAATTTAATTTTATTTTTAAACATAATTTTTTTGTATTTATATTATTCATAAATAATATAAATTAAAAGTAAAGTATAAACACTACTAAGTTATAATGTTTAGTTGAGCAAATTCTTCTCCATAATGTTCTAAAGCAAGTTCATTATAAGCTAATGCTGCTTCTTCAACTGTATCGAATACAGTTGTATAATATTCTCTTCCCTCGCATCTTATTTTTGCACAATATTTATTTCCATTTTGTCTAATACCTCTATATCCCCATTTATTTGTTGTTTCAGTATTTGAATTATTTTGAGTTGATGTAGCAGGTCTTAAATTTGATAATCTATTATCTAATTTATTTCTATTTTTATGATCTATTTGTAACTTTAAAATATTTTCATTTTGTTTATATTTGTCATATAAATGACGATGAATAAATTTATTTTTTTTATTTATTTTTGCTTTTACATATCCTTTTGTATTACAATACCAAGTTGCTATAAATGTTAAATAATGCCATTTATCTTCATCAACTAAACATTCATATTCTTTATTGTCTTTTTTAGATTTTACAGAAATATAAGCTATACCTTTACTATTATAAGTAATAGGTGTTAAACGATGTAACTTCTCTTTTTCTAGTTCAATTTCTTTAATTTTATTTAAACATTCGTCTTTAAATTCAATAGCTTTTTGAATACTATTAAGTGTTTTTGTAACTTTAAAATATTCTAAATCAAATCTTACCTGGTATTTATTATTTCCTCTTGCACGTATATTAGAAGGAAGTTCTATTTCTTTTTTTTCGTCAAATTCCGTTGTTTCCATTTTTATATAAAATATATATTGTATTATATAAAAATTTCAGTTTATATTTATAATCCAAGTCCATATGGAACAGATTGATTTAATGATGTTGTAGGATATAATTGTAAATTTCTAAAATTATTATTATATGGAAGTTGTTCTTCCATTGTTGTATTTGAAGGATATGCTAATCTAGATATTGCATTTTCTCTATCTATTGCTATTTCTGGATTATCACCTTCGCATGTCCATATTGGCAATGTATTTTGAGAAACTTCTCTTCCATAATAATCTACTAATATCTTTTTCTTACAATCATAGTAATCTGCTGGATCTACTGCTGCTTTTGATGCTCTATATGCCATAATTCTTGCTGGATCGTTAATAACCCAAGTTGAACCTTTTGGACCTCCTTGTTGATTTTGTTCAACACCATAATATTGAGCACCTCTATCTAATTGTTGAGAAATAGGATTCTGAGCCTTTAGTTGTTTAACAAGTTCTAATGTAGTTTGTTGAGATTGTTTAAGTTCTTCATTGTCTTTTTTTACAACAGACATAAGTTGAAAAACATCATTTCTTAATGTTATTAAATCTTGCTGTGTAGCATAATTATTCGCGGTCATTTATTACTTATTAACAAAGAAAAATAAAAAATATTTTGATTTATTTAATTTATTAAAACATTATTAACTGATTTTTATTTAAAGATATTTAAATAAAAATATGTATAAAAATATACAATCTAATTAATTATTTATATTTACAACAATGCCTCGTCAAACTAAATCTGATAAAATCTCCTCTGCTGTTACTGCTATCGCCTCCGGCAAATCTGAAATCAAATCTTCAAAAAAAAATACAAAAACATCTGAAACTAAAGAAGTTGTTTTTAATGACTTTGACAATAAAGACTTATCTTCTGATTTTAATTCTAGCTTTAAAGTTACAAAGAAAACAAATGATGTTGAATACAAAAAACTTGAACTTCATCAACAAATTCTTTTAAGACCTGATACTTACATCGGCTCTACTAAAAACATTCA
>JACCDX010001810.1_pt1 | contig 18297 bp, 17 predicted proteins | sample 7449681 | NCBI WGS metagenome assembly JACCDX01 (sample SAMN15323450, study PRJNA562643) | freshwater metagenome | isolation source: river surface water | place: USA:Blue River Watershed | collected 2017-08-18
GATGTAGATGGTATTCAAATTGATTTAAAAACAGGAGAAATAATTGAAATAACGCCAGCCAAAAACCTTAACGATGAGGAAAGAATCACTAAAGCTTTAGGTTTATCAGCATCTATTATGGAAAGTATTGAAGAAGATGATGATATTCCTTTTTAAAAATACCCCAAAAAGATCTCTTGATTTAAAAGGTGATTGGATTAATTTATGACCACCCAATTGATCCAAGTTCCAGATGCTATTGAAAATCCTGATTCAGATAGGACAAAGCAACTTCTTTCAAAAGTTCCTACTGGTTTATTAATCGGTAGTGATTTTCTAAAGGGTGAAAATGAAGATTTTGAAGTATTGGATCCTGCAAATGGTGAATTACTAACCAAAGTTTCAAATGCAGGAATTAAAGACTTAGAAAAAGCATTAGATATCGCTGTTGTTGCGCAGGAAAAATGGGTAAAAACTGCCCCCAGAGCTCGAGGCGAAGTTTTAAGAAAAACTTTCGAATTAATGATTCAACAAGCAGACGACATCGCTTATCTGATGTCGCTAGAAAACGGTAAAACTTTAGTTGACGCTAAAGCTGAAGTTTTGTATGCAGCAGAATTTTTCAGATGGTTTTCAGAAGAAGCAGTAAGAATTGATGGATCCTTAAGGCATGCACCAAGTGGCGCAAATAAAATTTTGACTTACAAACAACCAATTGGCATAGCATTTTTAATAACACCTTGGAATTTTCCAGCCGCTATGTACACCAGAAAAGTTGGCGCTGCATTAGCTGCAGGCTGTGCAGCTATTTTGAAACCTGCTTCAGAAACCCCACTTACTGCACTTCTCATCAGCAAAATAATGCTTGATGCTGGAGCTCTTCCTGGAACTGTTTCTGTCTTGCAAACGAATAAACCAGGTCCTTTAACTGAAGCAGCATTAAGTGATGAGCGCGTTGGAAAACTTTCATTTACTGGTTCTACCGGAGTTGGGAAAATGCTTTTGAAAAAAGCTTCGGAAAGAGTTTTGAATTGCTCTATGGAATTAGGTGGTAATGCACCATTTATCGTATTAGATGATGCTGACATTGATGCTGCGATTGATGGAGCCATGATTGCAAAAATGCGAAATGGTGGGCAAGCATGTACAGCTGCAAATAGATTCTTTGTTCAAGAAAAAGTTCATGATGAATTTGTTGCAAAATTAGCTCAAAGAATGGGTGATTTGAAAGTTGGGCATGGCACAAATGCTGAGACAACTCTTGCTCCACTTGTCAATAGAAAAGCAGTTGGGTCTGTTGGTGAATTAGTTAAAGATGCTCTAGAAAAAGGTGCTAATCAACTTGTCGGTGGTACACCTTCTGTAGGTCCTGGTTGTTATTACCCTGCAACAGTTTTAGGCAATGTTAAATCTGATGCAAGAATTGTTCAAGAAGAAGTTTTTGGTCCAGTTGCAGCAGTTGTGAAAGTAGAAGATGAAAATGAAGCCTTATTAATCGCGAACAAAAGTGAATACGGTCTAGCCGGATATGTTTACACAAAAAATCTTGCACGTGGATTAAAAGTTTGCGAACAACTTCAAGTTGGAATGATTGGTTTAAATAGAGGCTTAGTTTCAGATCCTTCTGCTCCATTTGGTGGAGTTAAACAATCTGGTTTAGGTCGCGAAGGTGGCTACGAAGGAATTGATGAATATCTTGAAATTAAATATGTTGCGACAAGTGATTTTTAAGGTTTAACTACAGGAACTTCTGGGGTAGACACATCGTAAGTTGAAGAAGCCATCCTTCTTAAAACTTTCAACACTGCTGCTTTCTCATTAGATTTTTCCAGGTTTCCCCAATCAACTCTTCTACCACTTGTTAATAAAAACCAGATTGTATTGGGATTTTCTACCGTAGTGGAGACTACTTCAGACTGAAGCCAAGTTGGAAAACTTTGCCAAGCCTTAATACCTATTGCTCTGTTTTGCTCATCACTTCCATAAATTAAAGGCAAATTTGATTCTGGCGTAACTGGTTGATATGCCACACCTGTTTCATCTATCAAATATCTTCCCTCGGCTATATCTGTAACTGCTAATGGTGTTCTTTCTACAACTTCTATAACTAAAGTGGAAGGCCAGCCACGTCTAACATCAACATTTTTAAGTTGGCTGATTGTCATAATTCTTTGATTGGTTTGATTTACGTCTACCCTTAATAGTGGAATATTTTGTTGTACTTGAGCAAGTTGCAAAATTGATTCCTCAGAGACGACTTGATTTCCTCGGACTTCTACTTTTTTCACTATCAAAAGACTTGAATACCAGCCTATATAAATTACTGTTGCAAAAACTGCCAAAAGGAAAATAATTAGAAATTGGATACGTTTTTTAATATGTTTTTTAACCACTAGAGTTACTTATTTTCTAGAAGACTCAAAACTTCAGGGGCAAGTAATCCAATGTCTCCTGCACCTAAAGTCATAATAATGTCGTTTGGTTTTGCCCAAGAAACTAAATGACTTGCAACTTTTGATATGGAAGGTTCAAAAATTACTTGCGATTTTGGCAGAGGAACTAAAGATGCCATAGTTTGTCCACTTGCACCAGGTATTGGTTCCTCCCCTGGTGCAAAAACTTCTAAGACCACAACGTTATCTGCAAGTCCTAATGCTTCACCGAATTCTTTGTTAAATAAAGCGGTTCGATAATAATGATGCGCTTGGAAAGCAACAATAATTTTGCCATCTTTAACTACGTCTTTAGCAGCTTTTAAAGTTGCAGTTATTTCAGTTGGATGATGGGCATAATCATCGTAGACTCTTACCCCATTTACACTTCCTTTAAATTCAAATCTTCTGCGAGTTCCAGAGAAATTAGATATTCCCTGTTTTAATTTTTCAAAATCAAAACCAAGTTCAAGACCAACCAGTAATGCTGCTGCTGCATTTAGTGCATTATGAGTTCCTAAAACTTTAAGACTAATACTTCCAATATCTTTACCTTTATATTTTAAATCAAAAGATGGACCTGGAATTCCTAATTTCAAATTAGAAATTACTAGATCACTATTTTCGCTTTGTCCATACGTTAAAACTTTGACAGATTTAGATTTCGCATCTTCAATTAATTTTTTTGCCCCTGGATCATCTTGGCAAATTACTGCAAATCCGTCTCTGTTTTTAGTCAATTGCGTAAATTCGACAAAGGCCTGTTCAATTCTTTCTAATGTTTGCCAATGATCAAGGTGATCTGCTTCAACATTTGTCACAATCACAATCTTTGGTGAAAGTTGCAAAAAAGTACCATCTGATTCATCTGCCTCAACTACAAAGTATTTACTTTCCCCTAGATGCGCATTGGAACCTGTTTCCGATAACTCACTACCAATTGCAAATGTTGGATCTTGACCACAAGATTGCAAAGCAACTGTAACCATAGATGTAGTTGTTGTTTTTCCATGTGTTCCAGACACTGCAATTGTTTCGAATTGTCGTGTTAAAACACCCAAAGCATCACTTCTTTTTAATATTCTCAAACCTATTTCAGTGGCATATTTTAATTCGATATTATTTGACTTTATTGCTGTTGAATGAATAACTGTGTCAATGCTTTCTAAATTTTTTGCATCATGTCCAATAAATATCTTTACACCTAACTTTTTTAATGCTTCTACTCTTCTAGAATCTTTAACATCTGAACCACTAACACTTATTCCTTGAGCAACCAGGAGTCGGGCAATTCCTGACATGCCTGCTCCACCAATACCAAGAATATGAACTTTTCCTAAATCTCTTACTTCTTGATTTATTTCCACTATTTATTTCCTATTTGAATGTATTCAAAAACTTTATTTGTTATTTCGATGTCAGCATTCATTAAACCAAAATTCTTTGCTTTTTGACTCATAGACATAAGTTTATTTTCATCAAAAATGTAGTTCATTATTAAATCATAAACTTTTTGACTAGAAATCTCTGAATCTAAAACCAATAGTCCAGCATCAGCTTTTATTATTTCTTTAACATTTAATATTTGTTCTCCATTTCCAACAGCAAATGGAATATAAATAGCAGGAATTCCTAGAAGGCTTTGTTCCGCAATTGTCATAGCTCCTGCTCTGGACATAACTAAATCTGAAACTGAATAAGCCAAATCCATTCTTTCTATATAAGGATATGGGTGATAATAAGAGTATTTCTTTAACTCTGCTTTTGCTTCATTTTTTTGGCCCAAAGAATGGATTACTTGAACATTTTTTCCTTCCAGTAATGGCATAACTTCTTCAATTGCTTGATTAATTGACCTCGCCCCTTGAGAGCCTCCGAATACAAATAAAGTTCTATATTTTTCATTCAGCCCAAAAAACTTTATGGCTTCGACTTTTAAGATTTCTTTTTGATAATCTTTTAGTTCCTGCCTTATTGGCATACCAATAGTTTTTCCTTTTTTAATGGATGCTGGAAACATTTGAAAAACTTCTTTTGCAAATAATGCGCCTACTTTGTTGGCAAAACCTGGTTTTTTATTACCCTCGTGCACAATTATGGGAATTCTTTTCAAAAAAGCCGCAATATAAGCAGGCAAGGATACGTAAGCCCCAAAACCAACTACGCATCCCACATTTTTTTCTTTAAATATTTTTAGTGTAATGATAATGCTTTGAATCAACTTGAATGGAAATGAAAAGATTTCAATATTAAATCTTCGAGGCATTAATACTGCTGGTATCAAATTAAGTTCAAAACCTGTATTGGAAATTAACTGTTGTTCTAAGCCTTTCGAAGTTCCAATAAAAAATACATCTATATTTGAATTTTTCTTTTTCATAGTTCTGGCACAAGCAAGTGCAGGTTGAATATGTCCTGCAGTCCCTCCTGCTGCAAGTGCAATTGATTTCATATTTAAATTCTAGTTGTTTTCTTTTGACTCTTTAATTCACTTTTTATACTTGGTTCTGCTCGTAAAACTGCTAACAAAACGCCTAGTGCGGCAAGAGTAAATATTAAAGATGATCCTCCGTAAGAAACTAAAGGTAAAGGAACTCCAGTCACCGGTAGAAGTGCTAAAACAGCTCCAATATTTATAAATGATTGGACTACAATCCAAGCCATAACTGATGTAGCAATAAGTCTTGTGAAAAAATCATTAGTTTTTCTAGCCAAAGTAAGTGCTACGTAACAAATTGTTCCAATTAAAGCTAGAACAATAATTGTTCCCACTAAACCTAATTCTTCTCCAACTACTGCAAAAATAAAATCAGTGTGAGCTGCGGGTAACCAACCCCATTTTTCTCTACTTGCTCCAAGACCAATTCCAGTCCAGCCTCCAGTTGCCAATGCATATTTGCCATGTAGCACTTGCCAACCAGCATCTTGGTTATCAGCGGTGGGATTAAGCCATGACATAAATCTTTGCACTCTATAACCTTCTCTAATTGATAAAACAAAAATCCCAACTAGACCAGCTAAAATCGCCCAACTAAACATTTTTAATGGAGCACCAGCTGCATAAAAAAGAGCTAACACAATTGGCCCAATAATTAATGTTGTTCCTAAATCGCCTTCCATAACAACTAAAACAGCAATTAATAATCCAACAGGAAATACTGGTACTAATAAATTTTGCCATGTTGTTACACGTGTTTTAATTTGTCGACTTAAAACAACTGATCCCCAAACAATAAATGTGAGTTTTGCTATTTCACTTGGTTGTAATCGAAATGGTCCCCATAAACTTATCCAATTTCTTTGCCCCGCAACTGAAATTCCAATGCCAGGTATTAGAACTAAGACAAGCAAAATTAGAGAGATCCATAATCCGATATGAGCCCATTTATGAAAAAAAACTTTTGGAAGTCTACTAATTAACAGCATTAATACAACTCCGATAGCAGCAAACATTAATTGACGTAAAAAAATAACGTATTGATTATCGAATTGCTTGTATGAAACTGTTGTGGAAGCCGATAAAATCATAACTATTCCAATGAATAAGAGTGCAAAAATTGAAATTAATAATGCATAATAATGTTTGCTATTTAATTGATCCGAAGTTTTTGTAGATTTTGTAATTGAATCTTGTTTACTTGCCATTAATTTTGACCTTTAATTTTTTTAACTGCATCAATAAAGGCATTTCCTCTAGCCTTGTAATCTTTAAACATGTCCCAAGATGCACAACCTGGGGCAAGCAAAACAGTGTCACCACTTGAAGCAAATGCTTTAGCCGCTTGAACCACTTCTAGCATCGCTTCTTCGTCGTTTCTCTCAATTAGTTTTACAGGCATATCTGGGGCAATGCTCTTAATTGTATTAAAAATTAAGTCTTTATCTTTTCCTAACAACACGGCAGCCTTAATTTTTTTAGCATTTTTGTTGATTAGTTCTGAGAAATCTTGACCTTTTGATAAACCACCTGCAATCCAGATGACTTTTTCAAAGGCTTGAATAGATGTTTGGGCAGCATGACAGTTTGTTGCTTTTGAGTCATCTATAAATTTAACTCCTTGGATTTCTTCTATTAATGAAATTCGATGAGGAGCTGGAACAAAATTTCTTAAACCTTCTCTGACATGAATAGGTTCAACTCCATATGATCTTGCAAGTGCTGAGGCAGCAAGTGCATTAGCAATATTGTGCGGAGCATTTGTTGCCAAATCTTCAATTGTGCAAAGTTCTTGTGCATGGGTTTTTCTATCCTCGACAAAAGCTCTATCTACCAAAACATTTTCAACTAAACCAAACATAGAAAGACCAGGAACACCCAAAGTAAAACCAATTGCTCTAGCACCTTCAATCACATCTGCTTCTTCAACCATTTTTTCTGTGATTGGGTCATCTACGTTGTAAATGGCAGATTTTTGAACATTTCTATAAACGAGTGCTTTAGTGTTTCTATAATTTTCAAATGTTCCAAAATGATCCAAGTGATCTTGGGCTAAATTTAAACAAACTGCTGAGTGAGCAGAAACATTTTTTAAAAATGGAAGTTGAGGAGCTCCCACTTCAACTGCTAATACATCTGCAGGAATTGGATCCATTACTGCACTGACTAGAGAATCACCTATATTTCCAACGGCAGGAGCTTTTAGTCCTGCTGCATTCAAAATTGATGAAAGCATCAAAGTAGCAGTTGTTTTTCCATTTGTACCGGTGACAAATAACCATGGAGCCGGAAAATCTAAACTTCGTAATCTCCAGGCAAGTTCAAATTCTCCCCAAATTTCAATGTTTTTTGAATTTGCTTCTGAAATTATTTTAGAACTAGGTTTAACTCCCGGTGAAACTACTAAAAGATTTGTTTGAGCTGGTATTTCTCCCGTGTAGTTTAAATATGTTTTTGCTCCAAGAATTTCTAAAACAGTTGCGTGCTCTTGTTGAATTTCACCTGAGCCTTGATCAATGATTGAAACTTTTGCGCCCATTTCAATTAATGCATCAGCTGCTGCAAAGCCTGCAACACCTAAACCGACTACACAAGCATTTACTTTGGTCCAATCACTGTTTCTGTTTTGTCTTAACCAATCGATCATGCCCTTACCCAACTTGCATAAAACAAAGCAAGACCAGCTGCAACAAATGCTCCATGAATTACCCAAAAACGAACAACTATTTGAATTTCAGGCCAACCAAGCATTTCAAAATGATGATGTAACGGTGCCATTTTAAACACTCTTTTTCCAGTTAATTTAAATGAACCAACTTGTAAAATTACAGAAATTGTTATCAAAACAAATAGCCCAGCAAGAAATGCGATTAATAATTGAGTTCTAGTCATGATTGCTAAACCAGCTATTGCGCCTCCAATTGCAAGAGAACCAGTGTCACCCATAAATATTTTTGCAGGAGCGGTGTTCCACCATAAAAATCCAATACATGCTCCAGCCACACTGGCAGCAAAAACTGCAAGATCCAATGGATCTCTAACGTCATAACAAGTGGCATTTCTTTCAAAAGAACAATTCTGATTAAATTCAAAAACTCCAATTAAAATGTAAGCGCCAAGTGTTAACACAGCAGCACCTGCTGCCAATCCATCTAAGCCATCTGTCAAATTAACCGCATTAGTTGCAGCGGTAATTAAAAACCAAACCAACAAAATAAATAAAACTGTAGGCAATACTATCTTTGTATCTCTAACAAAAGATAGCGCAGTAGATCCGGGGGTTCTACCAAATTCATCTGGAAAATTTAATGCAAAATATCCAAAAATAAATGAAACGATAGCTTGACCAATTAATTTTGTTCGAGCTCTAATTCCTCTACTGTTTTGTTTGTAAATTTTTAGATAATCATCTGCAAAACCAACTAAAGCTAAACCAAACATTAAAGCTAAAGCCATCAAAGCAGAAAGTGTTGGTGGGCGCCATAAAAGCAAGTGAGCCATCGAGTATCCAACTACAGAACCGCCAAGAATTGATAATCCTCCCATTGAGGGGGTTCCAACTTTTGATTGATGTTCTGGGTAATTAATGTCTCCTTCAGAAATTCTTATGGCTTGAGATTTGCCTCTTTTTCTTAAAGCTTTTATCAAGAGAGGTGTTGTAAATAGAGAAAAAACCATGGAAAAAACTCCAGCAATGATAATTAGCCTCATTGACTAGCCTCCTGGATTTTTGAAATTAAATTCTCGTCGAAACCTGAAACAATCACTTGAGCGACTCGCTCTAGACCGATGGAACGAGAGGCTTTAACTAACACCAAATCTTTATTTTGCAAAAGAACCTTACACACTTTGACCGCTTCAAAAATATTGACTGAATAGTGCGCTGATCCATTGTATCTATTTAACATTAAATAATCATAAATATATTTAGCCCCTTGACCGACAATAAGAGTGTTATTTATTTCTAATTCAATGATTTTTTGTGCAACTAATTCATGGTAATACTTTGACTCTCTGCCAAGTTCTCGCATTTCACCTAGAATTGCCCAAGTATTTCTATTTTTAGCTTTCAATTTTAAAGTTTCTAGTGCTGCAATAACGGATTCCGGATTTGCATTATAAGTGTCATTTATTACTTCAATTTCGCTATTAGAAGTTTCAACCTGCATTCTAAGTTTACTTTTTGGAGCAGAGTTTGATAATTTTTGAGCAATTTTTTCTACAGAAATTCCTAAACTTATTAAAGCACTAGCTGCAGCCAATGAATTAGAAACTTGATGTAGCCCTACTAGTTTTAAATTTACCTGTGCTTTTTCATTTTTATAATTCAATTTAAAAGATGCAAATCCATCATTATCTATTTCAATATCAGTTGCATAAACGTCAGCATTTTTTGTTCCAAATGTTAAAACTTTCGCTTTAGTCAGTGATTTTAATTTATCAAACGATTCATCATCTTTATTTAAAACTGCAATCCCCGTACTATCTAATGAAGAAATTATTTCAGATTTTGCTTTTAAAATATTTTCTTTAGAACCAAATATTTCAATATGTGCTGTTCCTATATTTAATATTAAAGAAATATCTGGCTTTACTATGTCACATAAAAGTTTGATATTTCCAATTCTTCGTGCACCCATTTCACTTACTAAGACTTTCGTGTTTTCATCACATTTAAGAATTGTCAGAGGTAAACCAATTTCATTATTAAAACTTCCCTCTGGCGCAATAGTTGGCCCTATTAACTCACCTAAATCCGAAATTAAATCCTTTGTTGTTGTTTTTCCTGACGAACCAGTTAAGGCAATTTTTTTAATGTTGGGAAGTTTTTCTAATACAAATTTAGCTAATTTAGAAAGCGCAACTACAGAACTTTGATTTTCATCTTTAGAACCAGATTTTCCTTCTCCTACTAAAATACATGGAAGTTTTGAAATTTGTTTTTCACAAATGATTCCTACTGCCCCATTATTAAATGCTTGTTGAGCAAAATCTGCACCATTTACTTTCTGTCCATTTATGGCAATAAAAAGATCTCCTGTTTTTACTTTTCTGGAATCAATTTCAACATTTCCACTTACTAATACATTTGAGTAAGAATCGTCTATTTGCCCATTAACTGCATGTGCAATTTCTTTTAGTGTCAATTTAATCATTTATATTTTTCTTCCATTAAATTTTTTGTGACTAAGAAATCGCTAAAAGGTAAAACTTCGCCTTTTATTTCTTGATAGTTTTCATGTCCTTTTCCTAATACAGCAATGGTGTCAAATTCATCCGCCATAGAAATTGCTTTTTGAATTGCTTCTTTTCTATTTCCTATTTCAAATACATTCTTTTTGTCATTAATTCCAGAAATAATTAATTTTCTTATATCTTCTGGCTTCTCATCTCTAGGATTATCATCTGTGACAATAATTAAATCTGAATATTTCTCAACAGCGCTGCCCATCATTGGTCTTTTTTCTTTGTCTCTATTTCCACCTGCGCCAATAATTGTTATTAAATTACCTTTAGTTTCCTTTCGCAATGTTGATAAAACATTGTCTATTGCTTCAGGTGAGTGTGCATAATCAACTATTGCCAGAGGAGCCCCAGGAACTATAACTGGTTGCATTCTTCCAGGAATTTGAATATTTTCTAATCCTTTTATAAATCTTAATAAATCTATGTCTAATTTATTTGCTAACGCAATTGCTAAAGAAGCATTATAAGCATTGAAACTTCCTGCAAAACTCAGATTAATATTGAAACTTTGCTTATTGAAATTAATTAATTTAAAGTCAACATGTCCAAGTGCAGCGGTGATGTCTGTTACTCGCCAGTAATTCTCGACATCACCGCCTAAAGTTTCAACTTTTAATTTAGTCATTTTCTCTAAGGTTTTACCCCATGAATCATTGGTTGTTATCACAGCATCTTTAGAGAAATAATCGTCAAACAACAAAGATTTAGCTTCAAAATAATCTTGCATATTTTTATGAAAATCAAGATGATCTTGACTCAAATTGGTAAAGCCGACTGCTTTAAATTTTGTTCCATTTACTCTTCCCAAAGTTAAAGCATGCGAGGAAACTTCCATTGAAATTGCTTTGGCTCCAGATTGAAATGCTAAAGCTAAAATTTTCTGAAGTTCAGTCGCCTCTGGTGTTGTGCGTTCACTTTCAACTTTTAATCCAGGAATATCTATTCCTGCAGTACCCAGTAATCCCGTTTCAATTCCACAATTTTCAAGACCAGCTTTAAGTAACCAAGCAGTTGTTGTTTTGCCATTAGTTCCAGTGACACCAAAGACATCTATTTTGTGTGATGGATTTTCATATATGTATGAAGAAACTTCTCCCACAATTTTTTTTAAATCTTTAGATATAAGTACTGGAACTGAATTTTCAGATATTAAATCAGCTCCTATTGAATCTGTTAGAACTGCTTTTGCCCCATTCTGTATTGCTTCTTGAACAAATTTTGCCCCATGAGTTTTCTCTCCAGGAAAAGCAACAAAAAGTTCATTTGAATCTATTTCTTTTGATTTATTTGAAATTCCATTTACGAATACATCAATTGAATTTGAATCTAAATGGAATTTTTGCGAAAGTTCTTTAGTTGAAACATCTTTGACTTTTGGCTTTGGAAGTTTCATAAAACTCACCACTCCACCGAGTAACCTTTAGGTTTACCAATAGAAGGAGGAACATTCATTTTTTGTAATGAATATTGAGCAACTTGTTTGAAAACTGGACCTGCTAAAAGTCCGCCGTAACGACCATTTTTTGGATGATGAATCGCCACAGCTACAACAATTTCAGGATCTTCTGCTGGAGCAATACCAATGAAAGAAGCAATTACATCTTTTGAATAACATTTACAAGCTGGATCCACAACTTGTGCAGTTCCGGTTTTACCCGCAACTCGATAACCTGGAATTGATGCAAGTGGAGCAGTTCCTTCATCAGAAACTACTGTTTCCATCATTTCTATTAAAGTTTTTGCCGCACTTTCAGAAATAACTTCTGTTCTTGTAGGTTCAGCTGCTGCTTGATACTCTCCATTTGGCATCACAAAGCCTTCAATCAAAGTTGGATTAATTCTTGTACCGTTGTTTGCAATAGTTGCATACATACTCGCTATTTGAACTGCATTAACCATATAGCCTTGACCAAAAGCAAAAGTTGGAAAACTTGTTTGTGACCACTTTTCAATTTTTGGTAATCGTCCCTTGGATTCACCAGGAAATTGCATTCCAGTTTTTTGTCCAACACCAAATTTTAAAAGATACTCATTAAATTTTTGTGGACCCATAATTTCAGCAGCTTGAATAGTTCCAATGTTGCTTGACTTGGCTAAAACTCCAGTAAGAGTAAGTCTTAAAGTTCCATGTGGTTCATGGTCATGAAAAGTTTTTCCTGGCCTTTTTAAAACTGGTGGAATTGTAAAAGGTGTTTCAGGAGAAGCTAAATTTTCGTTTAATAAAGCTGCTAAAGTCATAACTTTTGCAGTTGATCCTGGCTCATAAGCATCCACTAATGCATGGTTTACCGTAACTCCATCTTCAGCATCACCAGGATTATTTGCATCAAAGGTTGGATAATTTGCAAGAGCTAAAATTTTTCCAGTCTTAGGTGAAATTGCAACTAAAGTGCCGCTCTTTGCTTGTGCAAATTCAACTCTTTCCGCAAGTGCTTGTTCTGCAACAAATTGCAAATCTCTATCAATAGTTAATCTAATTCCAGTACCTGGAACTGGTTTCTTTTCTGAAGCAATTCCAGATGGAAGAGGTCTTCCTCCTGCACTAATTTCAACTGTTACTTCACCTTGAGTTCCTGCTAATTCATTTTCAAATCCATATTCAAGTCCTGCTAAACCTTTTCCTTCGCCTCCAATGAAACCTATAGTGCTTGAGGCAATTGTGTTTCCTGGGTAAATTCTCTTCGTTGTTTTTTCGCTAAAAATTCCTGGTAACTTTAAATCTCTGATCTGAATCCATTGATCTGGAGTAATTTGTTTTAATACATAATTAAATTTCTTATCGCCTGTCAATTCAGGAATTAAGATTTCTTTTTCAACACCTGTAATACTCGAAATCGATTGTGCTGTACCAATTGGATCTATAACCATAGTTTGATCAACGGTTATATTTCTTGCATCAACTGTTATCGCCAATGGTGCGCCATTTCTATCGGTAATTTCACCTCTTTGAGCAGGTAAAATCAGCGTTCTGGTCCTATTTTCTGCCGCTGTTGCAGCTAATTGCGGAGCATCTAAGGCTTGCAGTTGAAAAAGTCTTAGACCAAAAATCATTAAGACGATGAGAGAAAAAGCTAAAACGGCACGAATCCTTCTATTGCCTGTGTTTAAAAGAATTTTTTGATTTGGATTCATGGTTGTTCTATCTGAGAAACGACATTCAAATCTGGTTCATTCAAAATTGGATCAACACCTGCACCTAATAAACGGCCATCTCTTAAATCAATAAATGCAGAACCTGGAGAAGGAATCATTCCAATTTCGATCGCTTTTTGCTTCAAAATTTCAGGTGATTCCATTCGGGCAACATTTTGTGCTAAAACTTCATGTTCGTCAGCCAGCGCGATTGATTTATTTTGTAATTCTTGTATTTCAAATTGGCCTTGGGATAAAAGAGTGTTAACAAACAATCCACCTAGCATTCCAATCAAAATAATGACTGAAATAATTAATCCAAATCCAACTGCGGCAATCTGTTTAGGCTTTACTTGTAATTGATTTAGTGAGATTGGAGCAACACTCATGCGGCAACTCCTACTCTTTGAATTGCTCTAAGTTTTACTGAAGTTGCTCTTGGATTATTCTTGATTTCTTCAACTGATGCAGTTTCAGCTTTTTTATTTAATAAAATAAAATCTTTTTCTTTACTTTTTAAAGGAATTGGCAATCCTGGCAGTAAATCAGTTGTTGCAGTATTTTCTTTAAATATATTTTTTACAATTCGATCTTCCAAAGATTGATAAGAAAGAACAACTAGGCGTCCATCTTTAGCTAATGAATTAAGTGCTTGAGGAATCGCATTTTCAAGAATTTCTAATTCGTTATTTACTGCAATTCTTAAAGCTTGAAAAGTTCTCTTGGCTGGATTGCCACCTGTTCTTCTGGCAGGGGCTGGAATACAAGATTTAATTATTTCAACAAGTTCAAAAGTTGTTTCTATTTTTTTGTTTTGTCTTTGCTTAATTATTGTATTTGCGATTCTAGATGCAAATTTTTCTTCACCAAATTCAAAAATAATTTTGGTCAATGCTTTGGCATCATAATTGTTTATTATGTACTCTGCTGTTAATTCTTGATTTTGATTCATACGCATATCAAGATTTGTATTTTGGGCATATGAAAAACCTCTTGAGGATTCATCAAGTTGAATTGAAGAAACCCCTAAATCAAGTAAAATTGCGTTAACTTTTAATTCTTTGAGATTTTTTTCAATGGAATCAAACGTTTCATTAATAAAATCAATGCGATTCTGATATTTCTCTAGTCTTGATTTAGCTCTATTCAAAGCTATTGGATCTCTGTCAAACCCTATTACTTTTAAATTCGAAAATTTATTTAGTAAAGCTTCTGTATGTCCTGCTAAACCTAAAGTTGCATCAACAAATATGGGATTAGAAATAGAAAGACAAGGAGTTAGTAATTCAACAACACGATCCAGCATTACTGGAATATGTTGTTCAACTAAGGACTTTTCAGTCACTTAAATTCCCCTTCCCCAATTTCTTTTTCGGTTTTTCTTTCCGTTTAACCGAGGTCCCTCTCTGCAAACATTGCTTCCGGCTTCGGGGAAGAAAGTCGGTGGACACTATTTGCAGAGAGAGGCCTCAAGCCAAACGAAAAATCGTTTAACCTTTTTAGCTTCTAGAAAATTCCCGGCACCACCTCTTCTTGAGTTGAAGCAAATTTTGGTTCTGCTTCTGAAAGATATGAATTCCAAAGTTTTGGATCCCAAATTTCAACAGTGGTATCTGCACCAACCACAACTACGTCTCTATCTAGTTGCGCATATTCCCTCAAAGTGGCAGGCAAAGTAATGCGACCTTGTTTATCTATTTGTTCATCAAAAGCACTTGAAAAGAAAACTCTTAAATAACTTCTAACCCGAGCATCATTTCTAGATGCTTCTCTAATTTTTTGGGCATAAAGTTGGAATTCACTTAAAGGCCACATGACTATTGATAAATCTTGACCTTTTGTTAAAACCACATCGTTTGAAAATCCATCACGAAACTTTGCCGGTAGCACCAAACGGCCCTTGTCATCTAGACGTGGCTCGTGCGTACCTAAAAACATTGGGACTCCCCTTGGTCTTTCCCCTGTCCTCAACCTCGTCCCAAGCTGAGTGACCACAACCCTCCACAGGCTGTTTTGACCACAATACTCCCTTTTCCTCCAAAATCAACCCTTTACCCCCATATTTTTGGAAATTTCCTCCACTTTTTCCCCACTGTTTTTAGGCCTGCTACCGAAAAATTAATCAGTGCTTCGCGCCTAGTATTAAGCGATGGCCACAAGATCCAACAAAATTGCCCAAAGAAATGCTGGGTATGCGCTTCATGTTTTTACAGCCAGTGGAGCTGTTTTTGGAATGCTTGCGTTACAGGCTGTAATTGATAACAAAATTAGAGAAGCATTAATTTGGCTGTTAGTTTGTCAAGTTTTAGATGGTATTGATGGTCCAATTGCCAGAAAATTAGATGTTGTAATTCATGCTCCTTGGCTAAGTGGTGAAGTTCTTGATCAAATAGTTGATTATTTTACTTACGTTGTAGTCCCGGTTGCATTTTTAATGCATCTAAATATGGTTCCCCAACAATATGAAACTTTTGTTGCAGGATTAATACTTTTGTCTTGTGCAATTTGGTGGGCAAGAAATGATAATAAAACAGATGATTCATGGTTTGTTGGATTTCCTTGCATGTGGAATTTAGTAGTTGTCACATTTTTATTATTAAAAACTCCACCAATTCAAGTTATGCTAATTTCTATAATTTTATGTGCGTTACAACTAACAAATATTAAATTTCCTCACCCAGTAAGAGTAAAAATATTAAGACCTATTTCATTAACTCTTTCAATTATTTATCTAATTGGAATTGCGGTTTTATCTTGGAATTACACTTATCCAACACAAGATCCAACACTATTAACTAAATTCATTTTGTTGGCCTTACCTGTCTATGTTTCTCTTCTTGCTATTTGGAAAACCTGGATTGTAGTTGAAAAGCCTTTAAAATCAAAGAAAAAAGTAAATTCTAGAAAGTAATTCAAATGAAAAAAATTAGCAGAATTCTTGCTTATATTTTTATTGGTTTAACGATAACTTTAATGATTTTATTTAATCTAATTGGTTCAAAAGTTAATTCAAATGGAGTATTAGAAGAACCTTTTTATTTAATTCCACTTGCATACACAAGTTTTATAATAGGGATAATTTTTTTAGTAGTTTCTTTACTAAAAAAGAATTAAATTCCGCCGTCTCTTCGTTGTTGCCAACGTTCTTCTAATTTAGACATAAAATTAGAATTTCTTGCTCTATTTTTTACTTTCTTAGGTGTTGGAGTAACAGCCGATACTGGCTCTTGTAAGCCGCGAGCAATAAATACCAGCCCGGTAAGCACTAATAAGAATCCTGGAATTCCAATGAAAACTATTTTTGTCACAACCGCGGAAAAAACTAATGCAATTCCTGCAAGTAAGGCAAGAAGTCCCATAATCACATGGCGACGTTCTCCAGGAGCAATCGTTAAACCGGAGCGTCTTAGGGTTGAAGCAAATTTTGGATCTTCTGCATAAAGAGCTTTTTCCATTTGTTCAAGCAATTTTTGCTCACGGTCAGATAAGGCCATAGTTAAAAATCACCACTTCCCCGTCTTTGAAGTACTTCCTAATTTAAGAATACGACTTTTGTGCTCAAGTGCAATATTCAGTACCGCTAACCACCAAAAGATTTCCACAAGGCAGTTTTGAGCTAAAAATGTGCTCGCAAAGACCTGGTCAAAAGAACGAAAATCGAAGTGGCTCCCAAAATCAAGGCCAGACCCATGTAAGTCGCCTGCAAGCCAAGTTGCTCTACTGCGACACCTGTTAAAACCATACCTATGGGAGGTGCTGCATAAAAGGCTGAAAGTTGTAATCCAAATACTCGCCCATGCTCTGATTCTGAGACTCTGTTTTGAATTAGAGAAGTCATAAGTGGATTAAAAGGTCCCCAGAATAGTCCTAGGAAAAAACCAGCCACGACCATAACCCAGGTTGCAGGAAGTAGTGCCATAGACAACATACTGATCGAGCTTCCAATAAAAGTAATTCTGATCAAACTTTTTTTACTTAACCGAGCACTTATGTATCCATAACCGAATGAACCAACTGTAGAACCTGCCGCTAAAGCAGAAATAACAATTCCTAATTGGGCCGGTTTTCCAAGATTCTCAAAATAAGTAGGCAAAATAATTGATTCCGTTGGTAAATATATTGCGGCAAGTATTAACACAGAAATAGTTATGGTTCGAAGTAATTTGTCATTCCACAAAACTTTAAAACCTTGGCTTAATTTGGTGTTGGCATCTTTAAATTCATCTATGTGTACTTTTTTATTTTCAATTCTTAATAGAAGAATTGAAAATGCTGCGACCAAAAATAGTACTGATGCTGCAGTAAATGAATTTATGACACCGATTGTGGCAATAAGCCAGGCTCCAATTGCTGGTCCAAATACCCAACCAACTCCAAAAACACCTTCATGGATTCCATTTAACTTTTCTTGATTCATGCCACTTTGCTGTGCTGTGTCAATTAATAAAGTCTTTCGCGCTGTATATCCTGCTGGATCAAATAAGGCTCCAATTAAAGCCAAAATCAAGATCAAACTATTAGTTAATTCAAATTGCCAGGCAATTATGGGAAATGAAATAACTGAGATTGCTGACATTAAATCAGCACTTATGCTAACTGTTTTTCTTCCAAGATGATCCACAAACCAACCACTGATTGGTGAAATTATGAGTGCAGGAATTGCAGATAAAGCCACAACTAAACCTGCAAAAGATGGTGAATCTGACTTTTCCAAAATTAACCATGGAATTGAAATTGTCACTATCGCATTACTTACTCCCGAAGAAAAATTTGATAGTTGGAGTAAAAAAACTTTAATCATTTATAAATTGTATCTAGAATGATTTTTTTATTTACTCGAGTAATCTTGCTGGTTTAATGGATTCTTCTCCGAATCGAGCATTAGCTTTATCACTTGCTTTATCGATTTCTCTCCAACTTTTTTCATTTTCACCAAGTAATAATTGTCTATTTGCAAGTTCTTCTTCCATAAGTTTTTCTACTCTTACCCCAACAAGTCTTACCCTTACTTGATCAAGTTTTAACCCCTCAAAAAGTGATTTAGCCACTTCATATATTTCTTTTGCAACA
>JACCDX010082746.1_pt1 | contig 18284 bp, 10 predicted proteins | sample 7449681 | NCBI WGS metagenome assembly JACCDX01 (sample SAMN15323450, study PRJNA562643) | freshwater metagenome | isolation source: river surface water | place: USA:Blue River Watershed | collected 2017-08-18
CCGGTTCCTCCCGCGAGGATGGTAAAGGGCTTAGCGCTGCAAGCGCAGGTTAGTCTGTGAGTGATCTGCATAAAGGTAGAGTTTGCTTTGATTTTAGGGACAATTTTGAAACCAAGTTCCTCAAATCTTTTAAAACAAGGGGTATTTTTTCCTCCTTCAAACATGCTTCCTGAGATGATTTCGCCTTTTCTCAGTTTGTAGGCTATGCCCATTATGACTTTGGGCGGGAATGGTTTCTCGTCGTGAATTAAATCGTATTCGATGGACTCCTTGTAGCCGTCTGGGATTTCTCCCTTGGTGTAAATTGATGTCGCTGAAATTACGTCGTCGCGAGTAACTAGCGAGAAGTCGATCGGCGTGGCTCTGTTGAGCGCGTTAGGCTCAAATCCGATATCTTGAAAGAAAGATAGTGCTTGTTCGTCGCGTATTACGATCTCATCGGAGGCAATTTTCAGAACAGCTGCACTGTCCCGTTTCCATAACTCATCAAGTCGTGGGAACTCTTCCTTCTCGGAGTTCCCAGTGTAGATTGGCTTAGGCGTTTCGCCTTTGAGGAATTTGTCCGCCTGTATGTAATTGGTGAGTTTTCGCGACCAGCTTCCTTCAGTTCTATTTATCTTACGGCTTCTTGCGATTATTTTGCACTGCTTGTCCCCAACTTTTTTGCCTGCTGAAGTCGAAGCCCAGAACATTACATACGCCAAGGCGCGGTCACTATCGGTCCATGACTTTCTTTCTTTCGGTTCGTCTGACATTTTATTCACGAGTATTTTGGCGACTCATCCTTGGATGATAAGTTCCATCGCTTTCTTGTCTGACTTGGCGGGGATGATGATAGGAACGACGACGTCTTTTCCGAGGATGTTGCCGTTTCGTCCATGCTTGAAGGTGTAGCAGTGGAGCTGGATCGTCGTGACTTCGGGGTCGGCCATGGCTTTATCGCCAGGGTAGCCTGAACTACGACCTTGTAGCAATTCCCATGCACCTGTCGTGACACCACGTTCACCTTGGCCACGTGCGGAAGGGCGCATGACCATAACCTTGAATTGAGGCTTCGATCCGGCTTTCTTCGTTTCTTCGACCATCAGTTTGAGAAGGTAGAAACTCGAGTCCCAGCGCGCGCTGTCGTTTTCGTCGCTCCAGTTAAATTTGGCGACAATATCGTCGAGGGCTCGATCGGCGTCGACGTAGGTGGACAAGTGGCGCTGGGCATCCGTCCAGTTTGCCTTCGTGCCCTTATCTTCCTTGAGGCCCCACTTCTTGGTGACTTCGTCCAGGAGTTGGAGGTGTTCGAGGTTGTATTCCTCGGCTCTGAAGTACGGCTGCATCGGATGCATCGTTTTCATCGCGTCGGCCCTGATGGTGATGAGTGATTGGATGGACTTGCGTGTTAGTTGCATGCCTGCGCGAACAAGGAAATGGCGACGCCACTTCTTGAGGGATTTGCCCGCCTTCTGCATTTTCTTAAGTTCCTCGCGGGTGCCTTCTTCATGCTTAACGTAATCGCGGAACGCTGCATGGGTCTCTTCGGAGAGGTAGACGCGGGTCAGGCTCAGATCCTTGCCACGATAGCCAAAGAAGCGGGCACGCTGTTGCATGGAGTCGATCTGGCCCTTGGGCGAGGTGCGCAACATGTAGCTGATCGTTAGTCCCTTGACGGTGAATCCTACGCCGAGGATTTCGCCGCCGATAAGGATGTTGGCGATCGTCCACTGGATTTTTTCCTTATTTGTCGAATTGACGACGATGATGCCTGATTTGGCGTGCTGAATGGCTTCGGGCAACGATGCGACGATATCATCGTAGGCGCACAACTTCCTGCATGTTTTCTGTAGTTCTTTGTAAGCCTTGCTGAATTCCTTGATGAGCGCCGCCTTATCGTCTTCATCGTCACCCTTTAGGGTTCCGTAGGCGAAATTTAGGTAGTCCTTGGTGAGTTCGCTGTAGCGCCAATGCCATTTAGTTTCCTTGTGCGGATGTATCAGCATAGAGCGCTCGGCCTCACGTTCATCTCTTGCAAGATTGTCAGCCACCCCGACAAGGAACAGTTGGAGGGCTTCTTTGAAGCTTGCAGGCGGCGAGTTTGGTAATTCAGGGTTCTTCGATTCCGGTAGCTCGCTTTCTGGTATATCGATGACGAGTTCCTTGTTGGATTTTTCGGGGAAGAATTGTCGGCCGCCGACATAGCCATCGCCGGGCGTCAACACGACGGCAAACTCAGGGCTTACGCAATCGGCGACATGCACGAGCAAGGGGGCCTGCGGTGTCGCCGTATACTGGAGGTAGGCATAGTCTGGGAGTTTGGAGCGTAGGTTCTTGAGGGCCTTGTAGACTTTGCTTTCCTCTTCCTTGCTAAAGGAGGTGTTGAGTCCTGCCATGTGCGCTTCATCGTCGATCACCAAGGTTGGCACCCCTTCGGCATCCTTGCCGATATTATGGAGCAAGGTGGCCAGGTTGTTGATGTGGTTGGAGTGCTTCAGTAGGAAAGTAACCACGGTGGCGTTCTTCCCCTTGGAATCTTTCCAGAGAGTAAACTTTCCGCGGTAGAAGTCCGTTTCGGTCTTTTGGGGGTTATCTTTCGCTAAGAACTTTTTCTTGCTAGGGAGTATAAGGTCATCCTCTACGCGCTTCATATTCTGGGCGAAAAGCTCATTGGTCACCCCGCAGAGGATGATGATGTGTCCGTAGCCGTTATCACGGGCCAGTGAGGACACGCAGGTCAGGCTCATGGTCTTCCCGCTCTGGACGTAGCCGACGACCAAGCCGACGTTTTGGCGCCCGGGTGAAGACGGGCCTGCCGCCTTGATCACTTTCAGGGACTCTTCGATGAGGATGTCTTTCTGGTTCTCCGGGATATCAATAACCTTGCGGAAAATCGCGGTCAGCTCGCCAGGTTTCGGCTCGTAGGTCATGTTAGGAATTCTTATTGCTGCCGTCGAGCAGGGTGAGGCTTTCGTTCATGTAGCGGAGGAAGGCGTTGGTATACTCAAGGCCGGCCTGATCGCAACGTGCTTTGGCGAAGGAACTCGACACGGCGAAGCGTAGGATGACCTCGTAGAACTCCTCGTTCCGGTTGAGGTAGTTGAGGGCGAAGCGGTTGTTGGCGTTGATGGTGATCTTGCAGCTGACCTTACAGTTTCCCTCTCGATCCGTCTCTCGCTTGGCCGATGTCTTGAACAAGGCCGTGTCGGCGCTGTTCTTCTCTACGGAGATTTGGAAAACCCATTGGGTGCCTTCGATGGGGAAGCTGAATTCCCTGGCCCCGATTTTTTCGACTTCAAAAGTCGGGGTCAGCGCTTGGGGGCTATCCTTGACGGGTTTGGATTCCTCCTCGCTTTGGGGGAGATCGTCGTCAGGGAAGTCGGTCAGGCCTTCCTTTTTTCCGATGATTTCTTTTTCGATCTCTTCGTTTTCCTTGTCTACCTTCTCGCGCAGCTTGTCCTTTTGCTCGATGTTCTTCGCGCGGTGATTCATGGCCTGCATTAGCAGGTCGAGTCCGCCATTCTGCAGCGCTTTCTTTACCTCCTTGATGAAGGTCTCCTCGTCGTCGCCGTTAGATCCCCAGATGATGTCGTCCTTGGTATGGGTGACCTCGAAACCGTCCAGGTGTAGCTCGCCGTAGATACGCTGATAGGCGAAGGTAGTCGATCGGCCGAAGATCTCGAAGGGACGATAGGAGTCGCTCGCGCCGATAATCAGTCGCTTACGGCGGAAGAGATAAAGTCCGGCTTTGCCGGTACTGCCTTTTTCTAGGACCATCGCGGTTCCTGTGATGGTCTGTCCGCCTGGCAGCGCGATCTGCACGTCTTTTTTCCACGTGACCTCGGCCTTTGGGCCGTTAGGGTAGGCTGCCTTCGCGACGAGGGGTTTCATTTCCTCGAAGGCTACGATGCTTTCGGGGTCATTCTCACTGTCGCCTGTGCGGTAGATTCGGATGTCTACCAGTTTGCTGCGGAGGTAGCCGCGATAGATTTCACCGAGATGTTCCTTGATCGCCGGTAACGAGGCGATTCGCCGATTCAGCTCCTTTAGGATGATCGTCGTCCCGTGGTGCTTCGCATTCGGCTTGGTCTTCCAGGTGGGTTTGATGATGGTCGTCTTGCTGTCTATCATCTGCTGGACGTCGAAAACAACGGTGCCCGTTTCCGTTTCCTCAAGGGCGTTGGAAATGACGGTCCAGTGGCTGGATAGCCAGATGGAGGCGGTCTTCATGCCCATGCCGAACTCATTCAGGCCTTTCTTTGGGTCAGGCGGGCGCTCGGCGGTCTTGAAGGCGCGGGCGTATTGGTCCCGGGGGATGCCACCCGCGTTGTCTTTGATCCTGATCTCCTCAGGGCCTACCTCGATGTCGATCCGGAGCTTATAGTTGGGATCTAGCGCAAGGAGGGTTTCCTTGTTCTCTTCAAAGCTGCTGATCGAGTTATCGATGTACTCGGCGAAGGCATATTGCGCCTTATAATTGAGGTGCCGGATGACATTGAAAATGCCGGCGTCCGGGCGAGCATCGATGCTGCCAGTTTCAAGCGGTTCGCTCATGGGTATATGGGGGCTCATGTCTATCCGGGCCGAGGGGGCTGTAAAGATATTGTCTAATGTAAGATGAGCGGCAGGGTGGTGCTACGAGCATGAGGAAAGAACGCCCCCGCACCCGCCTGGTCGTCATGGCTGACCTGCTCGGCATCACTGTCAGGCCGGGGCATGTCTCCCGGGGTGGTCAGGTCACCAAGGAGTTTTTCCGGGAAGTCGCCCTTGCTGTCGGCGTCCCGACGGAGCTGGCCGTTACCCGGGACAAGGTAGGCTTATGCCGGTTGATCTGTAATTATTCGGCCATTCCTTTTGACGAACGCACCATGACTGCCCGTGGGGCTCGTGTCACGAACTGCTGGTTTGATGCCGTCTTGGCCAGATTTGACTCTTTTCGTGCTGTGCTGGTCAAGGAGGGGGCGGACTTGCCCGACTCGCAACTGGGCCGTGCCCGCTTGGCCGGACATCTGAGGACGGAGCGCAAGCTGCCCGTGGGGCTTGATCTTGGGATTGATGCCTGCTGCTATTGCTGCGGTGATAGTCCGGGGGCGCGGTTGGGCTACCCCATAATGGAGGCGCACTGCACGATGCCATATCCGCATTCAGTTAACCGATTACCTGTGGGGAATGATTTCGTCGCCGTGTGTCCTTCTTGTCATAAAATCCTGCACCTCCGAGGTATCCAGGCTAAGGAGTTTCGCAGGGAACTTCGCCCGTAAGCCTCTCAGCCAGGTATTTGATGACTTTAACGTTAACCGCATTGCCTAGTTGTTTGTAACTTAAGGAATCTGCCTGATCTCCGAAATCAATGTGGAGCATCCCCTGAAGCCTGGCGGCTTCCTTGGGGGAGATGTATCGGAAGTGCTTTCGTGCTTTCTCCGCGCCGACGAGGGGGCCAATGACCGGCGTTTGTGAGATTGCTACGAGGGCAGGGTAGTGAGTTGGCGGTTTTACGCGTATGCCGCTGGGTCGGAACTGGATGAGCAACTTGCTGAGAGTCCTTTTTTCTCCTTCTCTAAATGCACCGTTTGCCTGCCACTCGAACTTCCTTCTTGAGGCGGGGATTATGCGCGCGTCCTCTCTTTCGCTTTTCTTGTTCTCTTTGTTTAGCAGTTTAAGCCACTTCTTCATCAATTTCTTGCGCTTAGGGTCCTTGATGATTTCGAGGTAAAACTCGTGGTTAGCCTCGAGGAAATGTCTTTTCCACTTAGGCATTTTTTTATCTTTATCGGCAGGCCTTTCAAAGTCTTCTGTCCAGATGGGGTGGCCTGGCAGTTTCATTCCATCAGTTATCCTCAGGAATTTCTCCCAAACCTTGATCCAGGAGCGCTCTGTTTTGTTGAGCCTATCTATTTTCCGTTCTTTTATGCAAAGTATGGAACCGGCATCCCAGGTCGTTTTTCCTGAAGCTTTTAGTGACTCAACATGTTGTGCGATCTTGCTGGGGGATGCACCCTTTTGGAGTCCATTGCGTCTTGCTATGATGAAAACTCGGTCCCTGATTTGTGGACTGCCATATTTTTTGGTTAGTTGATGCGGAGATAGGATAATCGGTTTGTCCTCGATTTCATAGCCTAACGACCTGATCGAGGAGACGATGGTTGCGAGTGTGTGAACATGGTTCTTTCCGGCCAAATTACGTACATTCTCGAGGATGAGGTAGTCTGGTTTTAAGGCCTTAGTAAGCAGTAGTATGTCGCGAAAGAGCGTGCCTCGCGTTTTATCTCGATCCCCCTTTTGCTCGCCTGACTTTGAGAAGGGTTGGCAGGGAAAGCCGCCGCAAATGATTCCCACCTCTCCGCTGCTTATCTTGTATTGAACTTCGAGTCGCTTGGATAACTCATCAGGTTTAAGTTCCGAATCTTGATCTTCCGGATTATGCCTGGTGAGCTCTCGGATGTCCCCGACAATCGTATTGAGACACGCCTTACCTGGGCGTTGTATTTCTTTGAAGTTACGTCTGTAGACTTCTTGTGCTGCAATGTCTTTTTCGACGGCGAGCAGGCACTCGTATCCCAAGTCTTTCAGCGCCCAATGGAATCCGCCGATACCGGCGAAGAGGTCGATGAAGGTTTTAGGCATGCCCTTAAGCTGCCATCTAGATAGCTGCCGTCAAGCTCGTGGATTGGTTTGCTCGTTGTTGTTCCTTTGGTCGGTTACTTCCCCCTTGTGCGTTCATAAGAAATGTATGAAGTGGAACGATGCCCCTGGACTCCGAGCAGCAAGCGGTCGTCGATGCCCCGATTGACGCCAATATCGTCGTCCAGGCGGGGCCTGGCCGAGGAAAGACCCACGTCTTGGTCTCCCGTCTCGCCCGACTCGTCGACTCGGGGCAGTGTTCGCCCGGTGAGTTGCTGGTACTTTCGTTCTCCCGGGCAGCCCGGGATGAACTCAGGCGCCGTATCGGACTGCTGGATGAACGGTCTAATGCCGTGGCGGTCACGATTCGTACGCTGGATTCATTTGCCAGCCTCGTGCTTCAGCAGGCCGGCGAGGACGCGACCGGAACCTACGATGAACGTGTCAAGCGGGCGGTCCTCGCGCTGGCGGATGAGCCAGATAATTGTGGGGTGACCCAGTATCGGCATGTGTTGGTTGACGAAGCTCAAGATATCATCGGTCCGCGCGCGGAGATGATGCGGACGTTGTTTGACCAGATGCCCCAGGCGGGTTTCACGATCTTCGCCGATTCTGCCCAGGCGATCTATGACTTTGGCCTTATAGACGATGACTCACTGACGACTTCGCTGGAAATGTTGAATGTTTTCGAGTGTCGTGATAAGCCTGCCCTTGTTCAGATTCATCGGCTGAACAACTACTACCGCTCAAGTGATCCAAGTTTGGTCCAGCTCTGCACGGTTCCCTGGGAATCGCTGATGGATGAGGAGCATGAGGCCGCCAAGGCAGGTTTAGACGCTGTTCTGATGCAGTCCCAGTCGGCCGGCTCGTTGACGGCTCTTGCCTGGCCGACTCCTGATCGCGGCCAATCCCGCGCTGTGATCTGTCCGAACAATGGTCAGGTATTGCTTGCCGCTAGCCGTTCCATCCTGGCCGGCGAAGCCGTTGTCATCGCCCGCGGTGAGCGTGACTGGGCCCATCCTGCCTGGGTGGGGCGGTTACTGTTCGGGAAACCTCAGTCTACTGAAATCACCATGGAACTCCTAGAAGGCGAGCTGAACTCAAGGCTACCTTCTGGCGTTTTCGCTGCTGACGCCCATCTTGCTTTGAGGCGCGCTTGTTTCAGCGGGAAGAGCAATCCGAAGATCCGGGATGTCGTCATTGCCCTCAACCGGGCCCAGCAGTTCATGCCGCTTCCCGCCCCCGATGGGTCTTATAATCCGATCGTTTTTTCTACGATCCATCGTTCGAAGGGCCGTGAGTATGATGAGGTCGCTTACGTTGATTACGTGCCATGGAAGGGGCAGGCAGAGCCAACCCCTGGGTATAATCAGCGAATGCGTTTCGTTGGCATGTCACGGGCCAAGGTCAGGAACTTCAGGTTGGATGGTGGGGTGGGCCCGATGGTCCGGAAATCCAAGAAGAGCGACCGATGGGCGGAGTGCATGCCGATGGGGCGCGTGATGGGCACCAGGGCGTTCGAGGTTGGGGTTCAGGGGGACGTTGACCCTGTCTCCTTTGTCAGGTGTCCTTCGATTGCGGAAGCTGCCACGGCGCAGGCGAAGATGATCGAACTCTGCAAGCGTGGTGAAATCGTCGACCTGGTGCTTGGTCCTCCCCGGCAAGAAGGGGCGACGGCGATCTATTCAATCATTCATCGCAACTCGGGGCAGAAGGTCGGGGAGATGTCCTCCTGGTTTTCCCGTGATATCCAGGCCACTCGTCAGTCGGTTCAAGGGTGGGGGAGGGACTTCCCTCTGCCGATTCGGCTGGAGGGCTGCTGGGTACGCGGTGTCTATACGGCGACCCCTGGTGATTGTGAGTCAATGGAAGGCCTGCCGCCCGAGGTGGCGGCCGGTCTTCTCTGGTGTTATGTTGAGGTCGAAGGGTTCGCCAAGGCGATCTGGCCTTGAGGCGGTCGGATACTTTCTATTTCTTTTATAAATGCCTCTCCAGAACGCCTCCGAATGCCGGGACGAACTTCTCGCCTATTTCCGAAAGCACCTTGTTGGTCCGGCCGAAGGAGAAACCGAGACCATACCGATTGCGCGCCGTTTCAAGCCGAGCAACGAATACCTTACGGGTACGCTCTATCCGCAGCTTCCGGACGATCTCCCGCCAGATGCCAGTGAGGTGACGGAGACTGGGCATAGTGAGAAATATGATGGCCCTGACGAAGGCTCCGGTGAAGGTGCTGCCCGTGAGTCCTCCGACAAGATCCGCAAGCAGTCTAGCTGTGGCATCACGTTCACCGTTACAGCCGATACCCGGGTGATCAAGGTTTCGGGCGGCTTCGGACGTTATCGGCAAGGGGAGTCCTCCGCAGATGGGCGTGATTGCTCCTGGACGCGTGAGCCTATGGCCTTTTCCTTCGACGTCCCCTGTGCGGCGACAGGAAGTGAATCCTATGTTCAAAAGGATGGCATGCCCGCCGATGCTATCCTCCGCGTGTTAGTCAGGGAACCGGTGGACGGCACTCGTACTGTCACGGTTTCGCTGGTGAACGGCCTTTTCAGCGACTCCGGTAACCACGTCAATGTTACGAGGCTCTCCTTCTTCCAGGTAAATATGGATGTTTCCCTTTCGGCTGGGGCTTTCGTCGAGCGTCCCTCGCGTGGAATTACCGGTATGGATGCGGACCGCAAGGAGGCCTTGCTGCTTCATCTGCACAGTAAAGAGTACGCTATTGGCCATGGTTGCGCGGCATCCTGGCTGCCTGGTGAGATCGCCCCTAGCAAGATCAGGGCTGAATTTCTGCCGTATGCGGACGTCTTGCCGCTCGTCGCGCCTACGGATCGTACGGCCAATCTGAATATGGGCGTATTGGCTGCCGATGACACCGCCGCCGCCCTTGCATTGCTTGCCGAGATTCCCGCTAAGTATGCCGCATGGATCGAGCAGACCAGGCTTGCGCGGAGTGGTGGGGTTCCGGCGGAGTTTCGTGACGTGGCTGAAGCGCAGTATGCCCGCTGCACATCCTCGATTACGCGCATATCTGCCGGGATCGCCGCCCTTCGGACCGATGCAGATGCGCTGCTGGCTTTCACCTTAGCCAATAAGGTGATGCTCGAGGTCATGCGTCGCTCGGAGTGGGAGCGGGACAAGGCCCAGGGCACGCCTTACGATCCGGCTCAGGCTAAGTCCGTCTCCGAATGCAACTGGCGGCCGTTCCAGTTGGCTTTTGTGCTGCAATGCCTAACGAGCATCACGAACCGGCAGGGAGCCGACCGCAAACTCTGCGATTTGCTGTGGTTTCCGACGGGTGGTGGCAAGACGGAGGCTTACCTGCTTTTGACCGCATTCACGCTGTTCTATCGTCGCCTCAAGCCGCTTGGTGGAGCTGCTACCGCCGGCGGTGTCGCCGTGATGATGCGCTACACGCTTCGACTTCTTACGGTAGATCAGTTTGTCCGCGCTTCACGTATGATCTGTGCTGCTGAGCATGTGCGTAGTAATCACACACGTCTGCGCTCAACCCCCAGGATCAGCATAGGCATGTACGTAGGGGGTGGCTCGACCCCGAATAATTTCGACGAGGCTAAGAAGGCTTTGAATAGCGTCCAGCGTGGCATGCCCATGGACGGAAAGGGAAGTCCTTGTAAGCTCGTATCTTGTCCTTGGTGTAATACGACGATCGCGCCTGCCAATTACCGTGTCGACATGCGTTTAAAGCGCATCGCCTTGCCATGTCCGAATCAGGACTGCGATTTCAAAAACGATATTCCTGTCCATGTCGCGGATGACGAGGTGTTCGCGGCGCGGCCTTCATTGATCATTGGTACGCTTGATAAGTTTGCACAACTCGCCTTCAGGCAGGAAGCCGGAAGCTTATTTGCCACAGACGGAGCGAATATGAAGCCGGATCTGGTGATCCAGGATGAGCTGCATCTGGTGAGCGGCCCCCTGGGCACGATTTCAGGCCTCTATGAGGCCGCCATCGATAAACTATGTGAGTCGGCTGATGGAGTCCGACCGAAGATCATTGCTTCCACTGCGACCATCCGTAACGCCGGTCGACAGGTCACCAATCTGTTTGACCGGGAGGTGGTGCAGTTTCCTCCTCCCTATATCGACTCGCGCGATTCCTTCTTCGCTCGTGAACTAAGCGGATCCACCGGTGTGACCAAATCGCGTCGTTACGTCGGGATGTTTGGCGCGAACAAGACGACACAGGGTGTTATGATCAAGTCAGTAGGCGTCATGTTGCAAGGCGCCAAAGAACTTGACGCCGCACCCGCGGTAAAGGACCCCTATTGGACGACGGTTGGCTATTTCTGTAGTTTGCGTGACCTTGGCGGTGCTATTGTGCGTGTTCAGGACGATGTGCGCTCTTTGATTCAGTCCTTGGGCAGCCTTCCCGGCTCAAGGGGCCCCCGCAATCCCGCTAGTCCTCTTGAGCTCACGAGCCGAGTCGATGAGCAGGGGCTTGTCTCCACCCGCGCCCAGTTGGGTAGCAGTCTCGAGGCCGGCGCGGCCGTTGATTCGGTGCTGTGCTCGAACATGATCTCGGTCGGTCTCGATATCCCACGACTCAGCCTGATGTTCATGCTCGGCCAGCCAAAGACTACGGCAGAGTATATCCAGGCTTCCAGTCGAGTCGGTCGAAAGCACCCCGGCCTCGTGTTCATGCTCTACAGCCCGACCCGTTCGCGTGATCGTTCATTCTATGAGCACTTTCAGCGCTACCACGGCAGTTTCTACGCCGAGGTCGAGGCGACCAGTGTGACCCCGTTTGCCTCTCGTGCGCGCGAGCGTGCATTGCATGCAGCCTTTGTCATTATTGCCCGCCATACCGTCAAGAGCCTGTCCGGACCTATGGGGGCTGCGGCCTTCGATCCTGATATGCCGGAGGTTCAAGCCATCAGGGCTTACCTGCTTGACCGCTTTACGCGTCAAGACGCGTCGGAGGCCGAGGACATCGCGCGTCACCTGGATTCGATCATTGAGCGCTGGGCTAGCAAGGTGGCCGAATATACCGCAGCCCTATCGTATTCTGGCAATCCGGATGCTGCCGGCAACCTCTTGATATCTTTTGAGGCGCAGACCGCGCTCCTCACCGAGCCCACGAATGAATTCCCCACCATGAATCAGATGCGCAACGTCGATGCCATGTGTGGGATCTCCGTCCTTCCGCAATAATTATCCATCATGACCACCATTAAGATTCGCCGTCCGCAACTGACCGAAACCTTCGGTATCGGGGCGATTTTTGACGCGCCAGGGATGTCGCTAATGATTTCCGAAAGCAGCTGGGACTCGTCCAAACTTATGGAGGTTGAAGAGCCTCGACTTGTGCGCCGCCTTAAGGTGGACCGATTACTCACTCCAGTTCCTGCAGATGATAAGTTTGTCACTTCTGCCTCGGTGCCGGCCAGGCGCTTTCCCTCCTGGGCTTACTGCCCGTCATGCAATTCTCTAGCGAAACTTGCTGATTTTGGTCCTGTTAAGAGCGTGAAGAAATGCACCGGTCGTAATTGCGCCGGCCAGCAGTTGCTCCCATCGCGCATCGTCGTGGCCTGTCCGGCGGGTCATATCGATGATTTTCCTTGGTTCCGTTGGGCTCACACTGATCGGGCCTGTAGCGCGCCGGAGGGTAATGGAAAACTTCGTTTAGTTTCGACGAATAGTTCCACGTCCTTCGCGGATATGCGCGTAGAATGCCAGTGTGGCGCAGGGCGGGATCTCGGCGACGTGCTAATGCCGGCGGCTCTCTCGAGCGTCCGCATGAATGAATGCCAGGGCGGTACGCCCTGGCGGGTCGGCGGCGAGCGGGAGGAGTGCGGGCAGACTGTTAAGGTTCTCCAACGTGGCGCTACCAATGTCTATTTTCCGATCAGAGAGAGCGCCGTTTCAATCCCGCCTTATTCTGGTCATGTTCATATGGTGGCGAACGCGCTTTGGGGGATGTTCAAAGATCTGGATCCTGCCGATGACCTGTTTCGACTTAATGTGGCACACCTTGCCCCTAAGCATAATCTTACCACCGCTGAGCTAACCGAAGCGCTTCAAAAGAAGCGAGCCGAGGTTTCTGGCCAGGAGGCGGACATTGACATCAAGATCGACGAGTTTGCGGCACTTTCTCGCCCGCCTCAGAGCGGCACTTTCCGGGACCAATTTCTGGCTGAGAAGATTGACGCTGTACCTGAGCATCATGCCCATTGGCTTAAGTCGGTCACTTTGGTTAAGAGACTGCGAATGGTCACTGCCCAGGTGGGTTTCAGCCGAATTGAATATCCTCTTGATGATAATCTGATCCGCGAACTAAAGCTCGAGGCGGAAGGGAAGAAATGGCTACCTGCCAATGAGGTGCGTGGCGAAGGTATCTTCCTGGAGTTTAAGTCGCAGCATATGAACGATTGGATCGCCAAGAATAAGCTAACGTTGGAGGCCCGTCTGAAGCACGTCCTCCATAAGGCCAAGGGTAGCCGGATCATTCAGCGTACAGAGTTGCCTGCTTCTCCGCAGGTTATCGTTCTCCACACATTGTCGCACATGCTTATCAACGAGCTAGCGATGGAGTCAGGCTATTCAGCTTCATCCATTCGTGAGCGCCTTTACTGCCTCCAGGGCGCCGAGGCGGGCCAACAGCGCTTAGGTATTTTGATTTATACATCATCTTCGGACTCCGAAGGCAGTCTGGGCGGCCTCGTACGTCAGGGCAGCCCTGAGCGACTGTCTGGCCTGCTCGACAAGGCACTTGAGGCCGCCAAGTGGTGTTCAAACGACCCGCTTTGCTCGGAGACCTCGCCTGAGCAAGGGCAGGGCACGGAAGGCATGAACCTGGCCGCCTGTCATTGTTGCGGCCTGTTGCCCGAAACTTCCTGCGAGCTGTTCAATGCTCTGCTTGATCGTACGCTCCTGACCGGTGGCGCCGGTATCGCAGGTTTTATTTCCTGATTCGTTTCCTATGGCAAAATTCTTTCCTGATATCGCTCCGGACTACAAGAAGAGCGAAGCCGAATATGGGTTATTCCGAGTTTTGAAAGATCTTCCCGACGAATGGAGCGTCCTTCACTCCGTTTATGTTCATCGGCATGCCTATAAACGCTCAGGTGAGGCCGATTTCTTGCTCATCTCCCCTAAGGTCATCATGGTGATCGAGGTCAAAGGGGGGGAAGTCTATGCCGAGGGTGGTCAGTGGTGTTTCAAGAATCGGCACGGTGAGATCGGACGTAAGAAGGAATCTCCTTATCAGCAGGCAGAAAGCGCCTGGCATGCGCTCAAGAAACTGGCATGCATTCGGCCGGGTACCGAAGAATTGCTCGATAAACTCGCCCATGGTTGGGGCTGCTACCTCCCTGATTGCGAGCTTCCGCACGACAAAGTTCCGCCTAATTCGTGGCCAAGGGAGATGATGTGCGACTCAGCCCGTCTGCTAGATACCAATGCCAGGGACGTTGTCCTATCCATGGCTCAATATGCCTGGGAGAAGGATCGGGATTTGGCGGCTAAGAAAGAGCGGCCTGAGCCGGTTGGACTCAGTCCTGCGGAATATGAGGCACTGATCGATTGCTTTCGCGCGAACTTCAACTCGGTTCCGTCGATGAGTTCGGCCATAAAGGCCGCCGATGAAGAGTTGGTGCGACTTACGACCGAGCAGGGCGACGCGATTTGGGGAATGGAAGGGATTCCGCGACTATTGGTGCACGGACCGGCAGGAACGGGTAAGACATTGATCGCCGAGACCCGTTTTCATTCCTTGCTGTCCCAGGATGACGCCCGTCGTGTAGCCCTCATCTGCTTCAATGTTCATTTGGCTGATCATTTGTCAGCAATCAACATGTTGAGGATGAAGCCTGGTCGATCATTTATCGGTACTGTACACTCGCTTCTGCGAGACTATTCCCCTGCGTTAAAGGCCAACCCCGGTGACCATGATGGCTGTCTTCGTGATCTTCAATCATGGTTGGCGAAAAATCCTGAAGGTGCTTTCGATTCTCTGATCATCGACGAAGGCCAGGACCTCCGGGCCCAGCCGATTTTATGTGCAGCGCTAGGCTGCTTGGTCAAGGGAGGCTGGACTGGTGGAGAATGGGTGTGGTTTGAAGATCGCGGGCAATCGCTTGTTAAATATGATGATGGAGCATTTGAACCCCAGAGCCAAGTTGCCTATCGCTTGAAGCGTAATGTGCGTAATAGCTCCCATATCGCTCAGTTTGCCAACAACGCTACCAGCAACCCGGCGATACCCTCGGATATCCCTGGGCATGTGGTTAAGTCTCATCTTTACAAGGCAACTGATGAGACTGGCCGCTTCGTTGAACTTGAGGTAGCCGTCGGCGCTTTGATCAAAAAAGGATTTAAGGCGGAAGACATCGTGCTGCTGGATTACTCCGGAGCCAACGAAATGATCATGGAGGCAAAGAAGATCGCTGGCTTGGCAGCCTTCGGCTGGTCATCTTCAGCTAGGAAAAACGTCATTCGCTATTCCACGGTCAGGAAATTTAAGGGTATGGAGGCGCCTGCCGTCATCGTCTATAATGTCAAAGGCCGGGTGGAGCAGGACGATCCACTTTTTTACGTCGCGGCGACACGACCGAAGGTGAGTCTAACCATCATGGCCGATCTGGTCGCGATGGAGTCGATCTCCAAGATGATGATTGGCTGACTTCTTTAGAAGTGCCAGATGCGTGCGGCGAGCTCCGCGAGCATGTCGCGTCTTTCGGTCATTGCATCTTCTCCCAGGTCCGCGACTTCAGTCCTCCCGTTGAATTCGATCCGATGATCGATTTCCATGGTTTCTGGGTCAGCCATGAAGAGGTTACCGAGTGAACTGCCGATGGCTTGAAGGCTGGCAGCGGTTTTGAACCCAATTTTATTGGCCTCATAGTCGCTGGCATCAACGTCAAAGCTCAGCCCTTTGATGAGTTTAAATGAGTCTTCGGTTTTCTTCGGGGTGCTCAGGTAGAGGAAAGGAATCTTATCTGGGTTTCGCAGTGCGTCCTGAAGGCGGGTGGCGATCAATTTCGGCAGCTTTTGATCCCTGCCGGTTGGCGCGTAGCGTTGAAATGCAGCTTCAAACTCATCTTGCGCGGGGAATCCCTTGATGCCTCTAAGGAATTCATAAACTTTTTCCTCGATCACCTCCGGGTCTTCGGAGTGTTTTCCTTTGTAGATCTCAACCGCTAGCTGTGAGTAAGGCTTTTCAATGAAATTAGCGCCATATTTGCAGATGATTAGTTTCATACGGGCCCTCTCGAGGGCGAAACTTACGCGACGAATCGCATCATCCGCTGCATTGGGATCTTTGTTTAAACGGAGAAGGATGCTGAGCAGGATTGGCCGGGCTAATTTATCCTTCATTGCGACCGTCAAAGGGTAAAGGCTCGCGAAAGAATAAGTCCTTTCTGCAACGGCATTTTCAACCGTATTGGGTGCGGTGTCGAATGCCTTTAGCAGCGGCACACTGAAAAGGATTTGTTTGAGTAGGTCGGAGTGGGTTTTCTTAGGGTCCTGACTTTTGGCTAAGGTTTCGTTGAACTCGTTGAACAAGTCATCCATTCGGGCGAAGCGACGAGTTGATAGCCAGAAGGTGCGGAGCCCGTTGTTGACCGTAGAATCGTCGTTGTCCGTGCCCAGGATCTTGGAGATCGAATAACGGTCGCTTTCGAAGGTGAGTTCGACGAGCGCTTGTTGTTGGGGGGCCGGTCCATGCGTATAAAATGCGCTCATGATGAGTTCCCAGGTTTGGAGCGGAGTGCCCCCCGCATTGATCGAGGCAAACACGCGCATGCCTTCTTTTCTTTGGTCCGTCTCGATGATGATGAGTTTCACCCCTTCGGATAGCCGCTTGTAGATGTCAGTCGCGGCTTTGCTTCGGGAGGTCGTATTGGTATCGCGGAGGTAGGCGTCGCAAGCTCGTGCGGCTAGGTCGTCCAGGCAAACGCCCGCCTTGTAAATTGGTGTATCTACTAATGCCGCATGCCAGTCGGCGTTTCTTTGGATGACGGATTCGTCATCGGCATCGCCAGTTTCGGGGCTATGATTGGCTTCGAGTTTCGTCGCTACTTCGCGATAAGCATCCCGATCGCTGCAGAGCTCTTTGTTGCCAGCTTTGTGCAGGATGCGTGGATTTTGTCTGTCTGTCTGTAGGATGGTCTGTCTGGCTTTCTCGAGAGTTTGTTTGTCCGCAAGTTTTGCGAGGCTCCATAGCATGATGGTGAGCGTGGTAAGTCGCTGTTGACCATCGACTAGATCGATTTTATTGTTGGTCGGATCTTTGCAGATGACTACGGAGCCCAGGAAGTGTCCTCGATTGTCGCCGCTACCGGTGAAGTCCAGGCCGTTAAGGATGTCCTGAAAAGTTGTCGTGATCTTTTCTTCGGTCCACTTGAAGGTGCGCTGGTAGTTGGGCACATCCAGGCAAGGGTACTTGAGAAGTAGATCTTCCAGGCTGATTACTTTGGCATCTAGAGGCATGGGTTTTAATTAAAAACGATTCTTGTAGGGTCAATTGATTAACCGCACTGTCTGTCTTGGATGACCCCTGAGCGTTGGATGTCTCTTGATTACCAGGGCCGAAAAACGGCCTTGATTGAGGCTGTGTGCGCTGAGGATGAATGGGACTGGACTGATGAGACGATTTGGCAGGAGTTTTTCGATGATAATGACGAAACGAATAGGAGGCTCCGGCGCTTTGTCGATGTTCGGAGATTAAGGATATTTTATGGCGACCGTGAGCTCGACGACTGTTTTGCCGATCTCGGAATGGATGCCTATCAGTATCAATATTTCTCAAATAAGCTTTTCGAAAACCTACCCCGAAATCTTCAACTCAACTCAGAGTCGTTCGAACTTGCTTTGCTTGAGTCGATGGGTGCTGCGTTCGTCACTATTGATACTGTCTATATACGCACGCACGATGTTTACGGCGACTACCTTGAATTAAAATTTACCCGCAAGGTCTATACGGACGGACGCGATGACGAGTTTGTTGGTCCTTTTGAGCCTGATGACGTCCATGAGGTGATAGACGAAGAGGGTGAATGGATGGAGGCGAGCACTGGGGGTCTTGAGGATGGCACGCATGATGATGCCGAGTCTGATGCTGAGTCTGAAGATCAGGCCGAATATGTGCCTGATCTCCCTGATATTCCTGATGTCGATAAGGACATGGAACTCAGGTTGACGATGGGTTATGCTGAGGATGAAGAAATGAGCATCCCCGGCTACGATGAGGACACCGATTCGCCAGAGCGTGGCCTTGGTGATGCCCTTTACGACTAGCTTGCTAAAAGGACGAACATAAGGTCAGGCTGCTGCCTAGTAGCCTGCCCCGTTGCCGTTCTAAGTCCTAGCCTTGCCTGCGGCGCCTGAATGGCTCATTGGTGGGGCATGGCTCGTTGCATCCCTGACTACATCGAAGACTTGGACGAGGGGCACCCTGAGCGGGTGTTCTTCGAGCGGATGAAGGCCGAGCTGCCGGACGAGTTCGTCATCATCCCGAGCCTCGAGATCTCCTCCCGGCGGGATCAGCAGGAGTCCGAGGTTGATTTCGTGCTGCTTCATCCTCGGGGCCGCTTGGTCATCGAGGTCAAGGGCGGCAAGCTGCGTCGCAAGGCCGGTCGCTGGGAGCGTTTCAAGGGCGGGGTCTGGATCAGGGAAGGGAAGTCCCCGTTCTATCAGTCGCGCGTCAACAGCCA
>JACCDX011645916.1_pt1 | contig 18283 bp, 14 predicted proteins | sample 7449681 | NCBI WGS metagenome assembly JACCDX01 (sample SAMN15323450, study PRJNA562643) | freshwater metagenome | isolation source: river surface water | place: USA:Blue River Watershed | collected 2017-08-18
GATCTTGAACTAACACTTGAAGAGGCAGCATTCGGCGCATCGAAAGAGATTCAAATATTTCATCTAGAGCGGTGCGAAACCTGTAGTGGCGCCGGTCGTGAAGCTGGGACCCCAAAGGTAACTTGTACCCATTGCAATGGTTCAGGACAAATCAAAACCGTTCAAAAAACAATGCTGGGTAGCTTTTCTCAAGTAATCGAGTGCGGGCATTGTAATGGATCGGGTGAAGTAATTAAAAACCCGTGTAAAAGCTGTCACGGGAAGGGTCTTCAAAAAAAGAAAAAAACCCTCAGTGTCGATATTCCCGGTGGCGTTGATCAGGGTACAAAGCTGCGGGTTTCAAATGAGGGCAATCATGGCGAGGCAGGCGGGCCGCCAGGGGATTTGTATGTGTTTCTTTCGGTGAAGGACCATAAGTATTTTAAACGGGATGGCGCGGACTTATATATGGAGGTTTCCATTACAGTTAGTCAGGCCATTTTAGGCTCCGAAGTCGAAGTGCCAACTCTTGACGGCAAAGCAATGTTGAAAGTTCCACCCGGTACTCAGCCTGCAACGTTGTTTCGTCTTAAAGGGAAAGGCGTTCCCCGTTTGCAGTCCAGTGGAAGGGGGGATCAGCACGTTCGAGTGCAAATCCAAATTCCGACGACATTGACTTCAAAAGAAAGAAAACTGATCGAGGATTTTGCGCAAGCGGGCGGCGAATCTAAAGCCGAGAAAAATTTTCTTGATTACGTTAAAGCTTGGTTTTAACACGGGGTTTATGGTGGTCCGGCATCAGACGATGCCGGACCAATGCCTAGTCGATCAATCTGCTCTGACACATATGAAATATAATCGGTCAATATTTGGGATTCGGTTATTTTCGCTTTTTCTTTTGCATCGGCAAGTTGGGAAAATATTGGGTTGAAATCCGATGGGTTGCGCACTAATTGGCCGACTACGTATCGTGCGCTTGCATACTTTTTGATTGTTGATCGAGACGGCGTTGGTGAATGATTTATTATATATCGGCTAAGTAATTGAACTAAAAATTGATCTTTTTCAGCGCTGGCATCGTGCCATAATTGAGTTAGTACCCGATGGGCGTCTTCCCAATTTGCGTTAAATTGGCGTATCAATTTTCCAATCGCGTCAATTCGTTCAAAGCCCAGGTCGTGGATTCGATATTGAATATCCCAGTTTGGTTTTTTATGATCAAAGTACCAGGTTTTTGAAAAGCCGAATTGGTCAGCAGATTCACAGATCTGCGTCAGTGCACCTTGAACCTTGCATGGAAGGGGATCAAATGCGACGCCTGCGTGAAAAAAATGAGTGTTTGGATTAACGTAACGACAGCAGTTTAATAGGTCGGTTTCTGTTTGGATTCGGGCATCGATAACCTTACCTATATCTGCAACAATAAGCTCGGATTTTGAATGATGTAGCAGTACCCAAAATCGATTGCTAACTTTGTCAGGGGGCACCCCTTTTACAGATTGGACAAGGATCGACCGATCAGTTGTCTGTTCTGGTATCACCACCCCTTTAAACCCATGTAGAGGGGTTCCATAACGCTGTTCTAACGTGGCAATTGTCGATCTCAATAATGCCACATCTGCATCCGCATCGTGGCGTTGAGCCGCTGATAGTAGGCCATGACGCCTGGCTATTGTCTCTAGTTTAAACTGCCAATTGCCGTTTTCGTCCGTTTGCCAAGGAAACGTTTCTGGGTTTGCTAACGCGACGTATTGGGCAAAATGATAGGCGTCAATGTTTTTTATCTTTCCATAAAAATACGGGTTGTATCCGTACCGAATTAATAAACTTCGTAAAAATTTTAGGTCAAAATGGTTTGCATTGTATCCAACCAGATTAACATGGCCATACCGAATGACGCAGGTCGATAGAAATTGAAAAATTAAACGAGCTACAACCGGTTCGGGTAGCCCATTTTTGTTTAAAAAATAGGGTGACAGCTGAGTGATGAGCGTGGCATCTAAATCCGGTATTTCAGTTCGATTAAGTTGGACATAGCCCGTTAATCGATCTATCAATTGCCATTCACTGTCCAGTAGATGAAAACTGTACGCTGTAATTTGACCCAATAGCTCTTTTGTCGAAGTTTCAAAGTCGTACACTACCCACATTTGCTTAATTCTACCGATTTCAATAGAATTGGCATACCGCTTATTTGCCCTCGTAGCTCAGTAGGATAGAGCGCTGGATTCCTAATCCGGAGGCCGTGGGTTCGAATCCCTCCGTGGGCACCATCCGTTTCTAAGGAGAATGCAATGACATCTAATTTGGCTTACCTAGCGTCCGAAATAGTTGAAAATAATGTGATTGATTCACAGTTATTTGACCGATTCGATGTTAAAAGAGGGTTGCGCAACAAGGATGGTAGCGGTGTTTTAGCTGGATTGTCGCGTATTTCATCGGTCGTCGGATTTCACAAGGTTGAAAATGAATTAAAGCCGATAGAAGGTAGCCTCAAGTATCGGGGGGTCGAAATCCAAGATGTGATTGCCCGTTATCGGGATGGGGCACGATTCTGTTTTGAAGATGTTACTTTTTTCTTGTTGGTTGGACGTTACCCTTCCTCAGAGGAGTTTGACGAATTCAAATCCATCATACGGGCTAATCGATTTGTACCGGCCGACATTGTCGAGCATGTGATTCGTGCGATCCCCAGTCAAAATGTGATGAATAAATTCCAGACAGCCTTGTCTGCCTTGTATGGTTACGACCAAGATCCAGAATCTCTTGATCCGTATGAGAATTTTTTAAAAAGCATCAAACTTCTTGCTAAGCTTCCGACTCTTATTGCCTATTCGTATTTACAAGCGTTCAAGCCTGGCGCGGTGTTTGTGGAGCCCCCAGCGGACTTGTCGATCGCTGAGACCTTTTTGTATGTATTAAGGGAAGGTCAATTGTCATCTAAAACGGAAGCAATGATCTTGGATTTATGCCTGGTCTTGCATGCGGAACATGGGGGTGGAAATAACTCGACATTTGCCACCCGGGTTGTCACATCGAGTGAGTCTGATATTTACTCGGCCCTTGCATCTGCTGTTGGTAGTTTAAAAGGGCCCCTTCATGGATCTGCCAACAAAAAGGTGATGGAAATGATTTCAGATCTTGCCCAAAACGTTTCAAACCACCAAGACATGGACGAGTTGCGGCAATACCTTGCAAGAATCGTAAATAAAGAAGTATTTGACCGAAATGGGAAGATTTATGGTCTGGGGCATGCTGTTTATACGCTTTCAGACCCTAGAGCACTGGTATTAATCGATCATGCGATTGCCCTTTCTGATGAAAAGGGGCGTCAGTCCGAACTGCAGTTTTATTTTGATATTGCTAGAGAGGCCCCTAAAATTTTTCAGTCGATCAAGGGTAGTGATAAAGTAATCGCGCCAAATATCGATTTTTATTCGGGCTTTGTTTACGATTGCCTTGGTATACCAGAACCGATATACACGCCAATATTCGGGCTGGGACGGGCTGCCGGTTGGTGTGCCCATCGAATTGAGGAGATTGTGTCAGGCAAGCGGATTATCCGACCTGCGTATAAGTACGTTTAAGATATAACGCCTGGTTGTGTCTCGACGGATGCTCGGGATGGATCCTTGCTATATGGGAGTGTCTAATTTAGTTAATCGGACTTGGTGACGCCCTCCCTCAAAGGAGGTCGAAATCCACTTCTCAATAAACAAGATTGCATCTTCTGGAGCGGTAATTCGCCCTCCCAAGCAAATGATGTTTGCATTATTGTGTGCTTTACTCATCTCAGCAGTGAATTCAGAATGGACGACAGCTGCTCTAATTTGTTGGTATCGGTTGGCACGAATTGATATTCCGATGCCCGTTCCGCAAATTAATATTCCACTCGATCCGGGATCGGTTAAAATTGCGGTTGCCATTTTGTCAGCAATATCAGGATAATCAACCGATAGATTTGACCCACAGCCCAGGTCGGTAAAATTAAATTTGCCACACGTTAACAAGTGTTCTTTTAGTGTAAATCCCCCATGATCCGAAGCGATGTAAAGTTTTTTCATCCGGTTTGTCCTAAACATGTGTAATATTGCGATTAGATTACAGTATCAAAGGCGGGATGTTTAGCCTAGGATACCATGCCTACCGGTTGACACTTCGGTTTCGATAGTGTTAAATTTCCGTTCTGCTATTTTTTTAAGCAAGGTGCAAATGTGAGAATCAAAATTACACTAAGATGTGAAGTTGAAGGTTGCGGTAGAAGTTCCTACAGTACAACAAAAAACAAGCGGACAACCACTCAGCGGATCCAATTGAAAAAATACTGTAAGTCCTGTCGTAAAAATGTTTTGTTCAAAGAGACAAAATAAACCTTTTTAGGCCCGTAGCTCCAACTGGTAGAGCGTCGGTCTCCAAAACCGAGTGTTGTCGGTTCGAATCCGGCCGGGCCTGCCATATGAAATCGAGAAAATAGTGTCCGACAATATATCTCCCAATTACGATGTTCCCTCAGTGCCCACGAAGGTGGGGTTTTTCTCTGGCGTTGTAGCAGAGCTGCGTCAGGTGGAATGGCCCGCTAGGGAGTTGGTTTTTCGCTCACTTGGAATCATTGTTGGTATTTGTGTCTTCTTTTCGGTGTTTGTTGCGGGCTTGGATTTTATTCTTTCTGCAATAATGGTTAATTTAGGTGAAATGATTTAATGGGTCTGATGATTGGTCGGGATTTCAAGGATTTAATGAAGTGATCGAAGGAATGAGTGAAATGGAAGTTTCCGAATCTGGTTTGACGGATCACCATGTGGGTGAGGGTTTGCTGGATTCCGATGGTGTTGTGGTTGATGAGCCGGCTGATGGTCGTCAGTGGTATATTATTCAGTGTTTTTCATCTCAGGAATATAAAGTTAAAGCTCGGATTGAAAAATTGATTGAAGATAAGGGTTATCAAAATAGGGTGTTTCGTGTTTTGGTTCCCGAAGAAGAAACAATTGAAATCAAGAATAACAAGCGCGTTGAAAAAACGTCTAAAATATACCCGGGCTATGTGTTTGTTCAGCTTATCTACGACAATGATATCTATTATGAACTCCGTAGCATTCTGGGGGTCTCTGGTTTTATAGGATCTAAGAATACCCCTGTGCCTGTTACTGAAGATGATATGTTAAAGATCCTCCGAAAAGCGGGCGATAAAACTAGGAAAATTGATGTAGATTTCGAGGAGGGCGAAATTATAAAGGTTGTCGCTGGTCCGTTCCGAGGATATACTGGCCCTATTTCAGAAATTAATCCAGAGAAGGGTAGTTTAAAGGCATTAATTTCGATTTTTGGTCGTGAGACCCCTGTGCAGCTTGATTTTGATCAGGTTGAAAAGTCTGTTGAGTAATACTAGGTAAGGATGGTTTTTATACATGTCTCCAAAAGCACCCAAAGGTAAGGGTAAAGCCGTAGTAAAAAAAATTAAGTTGCAAATTCCAGCCGGAAAAGCGACTCCAGCACCTCCCATTGGTCCCGCGTTAGGGCAAGCTGGTGTCAATATTATGGAGTTTTGCAAAGCCTACAATGAGGCGACCAAGGATAAGGGTACTACTGTTATTCCGGTCGAGATTTCTGTGTACGCTGATAAAACCTTCACTTTTGTATTAAAAACGCCTCCCACGACTGTTCTGATTTTGCAGGCTCTTGGTCTGGATAAGGGGTCTGCCAATCCGAATACAAAAATCATTGGAACGTTGTCGCAGGCTCAGTTGGAGGATATTGCAAAGAAAAAGCTAGAAGATTTGAACACGGGAGATCTTGACGCTGCTTTGGCTATTGTTGCGGGTTCGGCAAGAAGTATTGGAGTGAAGGTGGAGTCATGACTCGAGGAAAAAAATATAAAAACGCTGCATCGGTTGTAGATCGTTCAAAGTTGTATGTCCCGGCTGATGCTTTGGCTGCTGTTAGATCGGCTTCTTTTGCTCAGTTTGATGAAACGTTAGAGGTTCATTTCAATCTTGGTATCGATCCTCGACAAGCCGATCAACAGATTCGGGGTACGTTGGTGTTGCCTCATGGGACAGGTAAGCAAGTCCGTGTTGCTGTTGTTGCCGCTGGGGAAAAGTTGATCGAGGCGAAAGAGGCTGGTGCTGATCATGTTGGTGCTGAGGATTTGATTGAGAAAATCCAGGGTGGTTGGATGGATTTCGACCTTATCGTTGCCACTCCTGATATGATGGGTAAGTTGGGGCGATTGGGTAAACTGCTCGGTGCCAGGGGGTTGATGCCTAATCCAAAAAGTGGGACTGTTACCACTGATGTAAAGGCTGCTGTCCGTGAATTTAAGGCTGGTAAAGTTGAATATCGTAATGACAAAGCTGGGTTGATTCATTTGGGCATCGGTAAGATGTCATTTTCTGATCATCAATTGCTTGAAAATTTTACTGCTATTTTTGATACTATTGTTCGTGTAAAGCCATCCAAAGCCAAAGGTATATATCTTAGGTCAGTATCTTTAAACTCTACGATGGGTCCTGGTGTTTTTGTCGAAAACGCTAGGTTAAAACGCAAGGAGGCCTAGAATGTCAGTCGTTCGCGTTCGTCAAGAGAAGGTTGATGCCGTTCAGGCTTTGAAGGAAAAATTTTCAGGATCAAGTGTCGTTGTGTTTGCGAATTACAGAGGGTTAACGGTTTCGACCCTTACTGCAATCAGAAAAGAGTTAAAAAAGGATGGTGGTCGCCTAGAGGTAATCAAAAATACGTTTGCTGTTCGTGCGCTTCAAGAAATGGGTGTAACTGTTGATGTAAAGGCCTTTGAGGGCCCTTCCGCGATGATTTACTCCAATTCGGATGCCGTTCAGGTTGCAAAAACTGTTGTCAAATTTGCAGGCGATCATGATAATCTTAAAGTCAAGGGTGGCTTGCTTGATGCGGTTGCATTATCTGGCCCTCAAATCGAAGCGTTAGCTAAGCTTCCATCTCGCGACGAGTTGATCGCGCGTGCGGTTGGGTCGATCAAGGCACCTCTTACCAATTTGGTAGGTGTTTTATCTGGTCCAATGAGAGGTTTGGTTTACGCACTCACAGCTATCAAAGATAAAAACTCCGGAGGAAATTAAAATGTCAGACGTTGTAGCAGAAGAAGTAAAATTGTCAGCTGAAGCTCAGCAAATTATTGAGACTATTAGCAAGTTAACCGTTATTGAGCTTGCTGATTTGGTTAAAGCCTTGGAAGATAAGTTTGGTGTCGTTGCGGCAGCGCCTATGATGATGGGCGTTGCACCGGTAGCTGGCGCTGCAGCTGTTGAAGATTCAGGTTCCGATACTGTTTCAGTCATTCTTGCTGATTGTGGCGATAAAAAAATCCAGGTTTTGAAAGTTGTTCGCGAAATCACTGGTCTTGGGTTAAAAGAGGCAAAAGATCTGGTTGATGCTACTCCAAAGCCTGTTAAAGAAGGTATCACAAAAGATGAAGCCGATGCCATTAAAAAGCAGCTAGAAGAGCAAGGTGCTAAGGTAGAAATTAAGTAGTTTTTTTGTTTTTGAATTGGTCTAAATAGTTCTAATATACCAAGCAAATTGAGTTAGTCGAAAGGCTAACTCAATTTGTCTTTTTTGCTTTGAGGTGAAATGAGTGACTCCAGTAAAACCCCGTCCAAAAGTTCCCCTTCATGAACAGTCAAAACCTGAAATCGTGGATATTCCTAATTTAATCGATATTCAGGTAAAGTCGTTCGAAAAATTTCTTGCGCAAGGCTTAAAAGAAGAATTTAAAAATATTTCCCCTATCGTTGCGTACGGTGGGAAATACGAATTAGAGTTTGCAGAGGGATATCATTTAGACGAGCCTGAATATTCGTTTGAAGAGTGTCAGCATAGAGAGATAACCTATTCGGCATCTCTGCGCGTTCCGGTTAGGCTCATTAATCGTGAAACTGGCGAGGTTACTGAACAAGAAGTGTTTATGAGTGATATTCCGATCATGTCTGATACTGGAACTTTTCTTGTTAATGGGACAGAGCGGGTTGTGGTGTCTCAGTTTATTCGATCGCCGGGTGTTTATTTTAGAAAAAAAATGGGGCTTACTCCCGATCGCTTTAGTTATCGAGCAACAATTATTCCCAGTCGGGGAGCCTGGCTTGAGATTGAAACCGATTCCAATAACATTTTGTATGCCAACATAAACAAAATTAAGAAAGTTCCTGTGACTACCTTATTGGGCGCGGTAGGGTTTTCCGGCGAAGATGTTGCTCATTCAATCGGCGATGATGAAACCTTTGCAAAGACATTGGAAAAGCATCCGGTCCCACCAACTCCTGAAGCGCTTGTAGATATCTATAAAAAGCTACGTCCCGGTGATCCAGTTACTTTAGAAGGTGCAAAATTATTGTTGCACAACCTGTTTTTCGAGCCTTCTAAATTTGATTTGGGCGATGTGGGTCGGTATCGGATCAATAAACGGATGGAACTTGATATTCCGATGGATGTTTTGGTTTTGACTAAAGAGGATATTCTTTCCGTAGTCAAACATGTCGTTGATCTTTTAGCCGGTAGAGGATTGATCGACGATATTGATCACCTTGGAAACCGTCGGGTGCGTAGCGTTGGGGAGCAGCTTCAAAAGCAATTTCGTATTGGGCTTGCTCGACTTGAACGTTTGATTAAAGAGCAGCTGGCAGTCAAGGGTAACGAAAAAATCGTTCCACAGCATTTGATTAACATTAGGCCGCTGGTTGCTGTCATGAGGGAGTTTTTCGGTAGTTCCCAGCTTTCACAGTTTATGGATCAGACCAATCCGCTCGCTGAAATAGCCCATAAGCGACGGCTGTCGGCGCTTGGTCCCGGTGGATTAACAAAAGAGCGGGCAGGATTCGAGGTGCGGGATATCCATCCGTCTCATTATGGCCGTATTTGTCCGATAGAAACCCCTGAGGGTCCTAACGCCGGTTTGATCGGTCCGCTTGCGACATTTGCCCGCGTCAACGAATACGGGTTTATTGAAACGCCGTATATCAAGGTTCTCGACGGTAAGGTTAGTAACGAGGTCGAGTTTTTTACTGCGGATTTAGAAGATAAATTCTGTATTGCATCGTGGGACTCTCCTGCATCAGAGTCGGGGGTGCTGGCTGGTCCAACTGTTGTTGCGCGGCACAATCGCGAGCTAAAGATCGTTGGGCCAAGTGATATACAGTACATCGGTGTTTCACCTAAACAGCTTGTTGGCGTGTCTTGTGGATTGATTCCATTTTTGGAACATGATGACGCAAACCGAGCATTGATGGGTGCAAATATGCAGAGGCAGGCTGTTCCGTTGGTATATCCTGAAAATGCCTATGTTGGTACAGGTTTGGAGCGCACTGTTGCAAGGGATTCTTGCTCGATGGTTATTTCAAAAAACAATGGTGTCGTAATTCATGTAAATGGCGAAGAAGTTGTTTTAAAAACGGAAACTGGCCAAGAGGAAGTGTATATTTTACAAAAATATGCCCGATCAAATCAAAATACCTGCAGGAATCAAAAGCCAATTGTTAAGATTGGCGAAGTTGTTAAAAAGGGCGATGTTCTTGCAGATGGTACGTCTACCTCAAATGGTGAATTAGCGCTAGGTCGTAATGTGATGGTCGCTTTTTTGCCTTGGGAAGGTTATAACTTCGAAGACGCTATTATTATTTCGGAGCGGTTGGTAAAAGAAGATGTGTTTTCCTCTATTCACATTCATAAATACGAGGTCGATGTGCGGACAACCAAGCTTGGTCCAGAGGAAATAACCTGGGAAATACCCAATGTTTCTGAAGAGGCAATAAAAAATCTTGATGAAAATGGCATTATTCGGGTTGGGGCCCTTGTTAAAGCCGGAGATATTTTGGTTGGAAAGGTTACTCCAAAAGGTGAAACCGAACCGCCCGCAGAAGAAAAGTTGCTAAGGGCAATATTTGGGGATAAGGCGCGGGATATGAGGGACACTAGTTTGCGTGTCTCGTCTGGTGGGTCAGGCAAGGTAATCGGTGTCAGGGTTTTTTCGAAAGAATCAAAGGATAATTTGCCGCCTGGTGTAACCTGTATTGTTCGCGTTTATGTTGCGCAGATTCGCAAGGTGTCGATTGGTGATAAAATGGCCGGTAGGCACGGTAATAAGGGTGTTATTTCGACCATTCTTCCTGTTGAAGATATGCCCTTTTTGCCGGACGGCACCCCTGTAGATGTTATATTAAATCCCCTTGGAGTTCCGTCTCGGATGAACGTGGGGCAATTGTTTGAAACATTATTAGGCATGGCCTCCCATTACTTGGGTACTAGTTTTGAAACACAATTGTTTGATGAAATATTTGGCGAGATGGCCTCTGTTAATAAAGTAGAAGAGAAATTAAACGAAGCAAAAGCATTACCCGGTCTGTCTTGGATTTCTGATACCGGTAAGATTGCGCTTAGAGATGGGCGCACTGGTATGCCCTTTGAACGGGACGTTACCGTTGGTTGTATGTATATGTTGAAGCTTATACACCTTGTTGAAGATAAAATTCACGCGCGTTCGACTGGGCCTTACTCGTTGGTTACTCAGCAACCACTTGGAGGTAAAGCCCATTATGGCGGGCAACGGTTTGGGGAAATGGAAGTGTGGGCGTTAGAAGCATACGGCGCTGCCCACACTCTTCAAGAAATGCTTACGATAAAATCCGACGATCTGACTGGTCGTGCAAAAGCATACGAGGCAATTATAAAAGGCAAAAGCCTTTCAAGGCCGGGTACCCCTGAATCGTTTCGTGTCTTGCTTAGGGAGTTGAGATCGATTGCGCTTGATGTTCGGATTAAGTCCAATGACGGTGTTGAGATTGACACTCGGTAAAGGAGTCGCTTTAAATGTTGGTTAATAGTCCCAGTGATTTTGATTTTTTGGAAATTGGATTGGCGTCCCCGGACCGGATTAGGTTCTGGTCCTTTGGTGAAATTGAAAAGCCCGAGACAATTAATTACCGGACATTTAAGCCTGAAAGGCGAGGATTGTTTTGCGAGAAGATTTTCGGTCCTGTAAAGGACTGGGAATGCTCGTGTGGAAAGTACCGTAGGGTTAGGTATCGGGGGATCGTGTGTGAGAGATGTGGGGTTGAGGTTACCCATTCGAAGGTTAGACGCGAACGTATGGGCCACATCGAGCTTGCCGCAGACGTTTGTCATATTTGGTTTCTAAAAGGAATTCCTAGTTACATTGGTTTATTGCTTGATATATCGTCTCGGCAGCTTGAGGAGGTAATCTATTACGATTCTTATATTGTGACCGAGGTGTCGTCGGACGCCGAAGCCTCGGTGCAGCTTAAACAAACTTTATCTAGTGTTGAGTACGTGGAATTAAAAGAAAAACTGGGTAATCAATTTAAGGCTGAGATGGGTGCGTCGGCTATTAAGAAGCTGCTCGCAGGCATGGATTTAAAAGAAGCGGCTTTTCAATTGAGAGAAGGTCTTGTCGATGTTAAAGGTCAAAAGCGGTTAAAATTTACAAAACGCCTACGGGTGGTAGAGTCGCTTTTAAAATCCGGGAATCGGCCTGAATGGATGATTCTTGAAGTAATCCCCGTAATGCCTCCTGATCTTCGTCCAATGGTCCAGTTGGAAGGTGGACGTTTTGCGACATCAGATTTAAATGACCTTTATCGGCGTGTTGTAAACCGAAATAACCGGTTAAAGCGTTTAATTGATATCGGTGCGCCTGAGATGATCGTTCGAAATGAAAAGAGAATGCTTCAGGAAGCCGTCGATGTCTTGATTTCTAATGGCAAACGTGGCAGATCTGTTACGGGATCCAACGGGCGGCCCTTAAAGTCGTTGGGCAATATTATTGAAGGAAAACAAGGGCGTTTTCGACAAAACCTTCTAGGAAAGCGCGTAGATTACTCCGCAAGGTCTGTAATCGTTGTTGGGCCGCACCTTCGGTTTAATCAATGTGGACTTCCTAAAGAAATGGCACTTGAATTGTTCAAGCCGTTTGTTATTAGAAAACTTGTCGAGTACGGGCATGTTTCGAATGTTAAAAGTGCTAAACGAAAAATCGAAAAGCGCGACGTTGTTGTTTGGGATGTGCTTGAGGAAGTTATCAAGGGGCAGCCGGTGTTGTTGAATCGTGCGCCCACATTACATAGGTTGGGGATTCAAGCTTTCGAACCGATTCTTGTTGAGGGATCTGCAATTCAGATTCACCCTCTTGTTTGTACAGCTTTTAACGCAGACTTTGACGGCGACCAAATGGCTGTACACGTTCCTCTTTCACTTGAAGCGCAAGCCGAGACGCGTCTGCTTATAATGGCAGTCAATAATATTTTATCACCTTCAAGTGGGAAAGCCATTGTTACCCCTACCCAAGATATGGTTCTCGGCGTTTATTTTCTTACAGCTGATAATCCAGAAAGTCTTCTAGGTAAAGGGAAGGCATTTTCTAATCCTGCAGAGGCGGTCCGGGCCTGGGAGTCCCGCGTCATTGGGTTGCAGTCAGAAATCATTGTCAAATTAGGGGGACATCGGTACACGACAACAATGGGTCGAATTCTATTGAATACGGCTGTTTCGGAAGTGCTGGGGCAGCATGGCTTTGAACCAGATGAATTCATTAATGAAATTATTGGTAAAAAGAAATTAAGCGAATTGGTGTTTCGTTGGTTCCATAAATACGGAAACGACGTGATCGTGACTCTGTTGGATCGATTGAAATCGATGGGTTTTAGGTATTCGACGATGTCCGGAATTTCGATATCAATTGATGATCTTCAGGTTCCGATCGAGAAGGCCACTTTACTTCGTAACGCAGAAAAAGAAATAGAAAAATTAGATCGATTACAGCAAATGGGCAGTGTTTCCCCTCGGGAAAAGCAGCTTAGAAGCAACGATATATGGCGGGAAACTACTCAATTAGTATCCCAAGCGCTTGAGAACAACTTAGGTCGGTTAAATAATCTTTATATAATGGCTAACTCCGGCGCTCGGGGGAACATGGATCAGGTACGCCAATTAGCTGGTATGAGGGGATTGATGTCCGATGCTCAAGGCCGTATTGTCGATATTCCGATCAAATCGAATTTTAAAGAAGGGTTGTCTCTAACGGAATATTTTATTTCGTCTTATGGCGCTAGGAAGGGATTGGTTGATACTGCTCTCCGTACGGCTGACTCTGGATATTTGACCCGGCGGTTAGTGGATGTCGCCCAAGATGTGATGATTGTCGAGCCAGACTGTAGGTCTGACGACGGGGTGGAAGTGCAGGCAATTAAAGACGGTATCAATATAATTGTGCCCCTCATTGAATTGGTTGCGGGACGGTATTCCCTAGAAGACGTTGTTAATCCGACTACCGGCGAGGTCGTTGTTAAAGATGGCGAATTAATTTCCGATATCCAAGCTCAAAAAATTCACGAGACTGGTAGGGATTCGATTAGACTACGTAGTATTTATAAATGTAAATCTGAACGTGGTATTTGCCAAAAATGCTATGGTATCGATCTTTCGACAGGTAAACTTATCAATATTGGCGAGGCGGTTGGTATTATTGCAGCTCAATCGATTGGGGAGCCAGGCACCCAGCTTACGATGAGAACATTTCACACGGGTGGTGTTGACCTTCGAAAGTCTTCCAAAGTCGAGATTAAGGCCAAACACTCCGGGGTTATTGATGTACCGAAGGAACTGATGACAAGTCGTATTACCGAGCTTGGCGGGCGTTCATATTGGGTTACAACTGGCGAGGGGGTTGTTAACGTTCTTATGGATGGTGGGCAGAAGCGGTCTTATTTGATTCCTAGAGGTAGCACTCTGGTTAGCGAGGTTCAAAAGCCGGTTCAAATAGGTGATGTCATCGCTGAATATGATCCGTCCTATGAGTTTGTCGTTGCAGAAAGCGAAGGTCTCATTAAGATAATTGGGGGAGATCTTCAGGAGCGACGTGATGAGCATGGTGTTGTCGTCGATATGGTCAGCTCCAAAGATGCCGAAATATTTGTTTATAATCCAAACATCGTGCATGAATATATTGTCCCGAAAAAGGTTGCGTCTGCCTATGAGTCTGGATCTAGAATTAAATTAGAGGGCGATCTTGCCCCTGGTGTGCGACTTCAATCTGGCGGTATCGTGGTTGACCTTATTAAGGTTGAAGGAAAAGAAACTAAGTCACGAGAGACATTTAGACTTACGATTAGTCCTGGAGAATCATATCCTGTTTTGTCTGGGGCGAGCTTCTTTGTTAAAGAGGGATCAAGGGTTAGGGTTGGTGAGGTGTTAGCTAAAGAACGAATCAGTGACTCGGATGCGTCAAAAACGAAAGATATCGTTCAGGGTCTACCTCGGGTGGAGGAGCTTTTTGAAGCCAGACGGCCTAAAGATTCTGCTTTTATAAGTGAATTAGATGGTACGGTCGAAATCTCTGATGGCGATGGTTACCGGATTGTTAGCATCACTGGCGAGACGGGTGCCCGAAAAGAATATAAGATTCCGTTTGGCATTCGGTTGAAAGCTTTTTCTGGAAAAAAAGTACGGCGTGGTGATCAGTTGACCGATGGTGTTATTAATCCCCATGATATTCTTGAAACAAAGGGCGTATTTGCTGCGCAAACCTACCTTGGCGATGAAATTCAAAAAGTTTATACCTCTCAAGGGGTACAAATTAATTCTAAACATATTGAAGTAATCGTAAGGCAAATGACCCGCAAGGTTAACATTATTTCGATGGGAGATAGTACATTCCTTCCAAATGAGTTGATTGATATTCGGTCTTTTGAAGCCACCAATATTAAGTTGCTGACAGATAATCGGGAGGTATGCGTTGGGGAGCGAGTTCTTCTTGGAATTACTCGTGCGTCGCTTAATACCGAAAGTTTTATCTCGGCTTCATCATTTCAACAAACGGCTAGCGTTCTCACGAAAGCTGCAATTGAGGGGCAATATGACCCTATGTACGGTTTGAAAGAGAATGTGATAATTGGAAAGTTAATTCCTGCCGGTACAGGTATGCCAATATACAACCGGGTTGGGTTTTCCAATGTTGACTTTGATCAATTGAGCGTAAGTCGTGGCATTTCAGTCGACGATGATAGTGAGTTTGAGGTGGAGGCCATGGCGTAAGGCGCCTCCTCCACTGATGAATATTTGACATCGTTTTTACAAAATCGATACAATGGTTGATTACGATTTTTTTATGAGTTCAAGGAGATAAACATTGCCTACTTTTAATCAGTTGGTTCGCGCTAAGCGATCCCCAAAAAAACGCCGTACAAAGTCGCCCGCTTTGATGGCCTGTCCCCAGCGCCGCGGTATTTGTACTCGAGTCTATACGACAACCCCCAAGAAGCCAAACTCTGCATTAAGAAAAGTTGCTCGGGTTAGGTTGTCTAATGGGTACGAGGTGACCTCGTATATTCCCGGTGAAGGGCATAATTTACAAGAGCACTCTGTCGTTTATATACGTGGGGGGCGTGTAAAGGATTTGCCAGGAGTTAGATATCACACGGAAAGGGGTAGGGGCGATTTGCAGGGGGTTAATAATCGTAAGCGCTCACGTTCTGTATATGGCACTAAACGAGCAAAGAAAGAGGTTAAAAAATAGATGACAAGAAAAAAGCGGCATTTTCATCGCCCCCAGACTCCAGATCCGTTGTTCGGTAGTGTAAAAATTGCCAAGTTTATTAATAAGGTCATGTATGATGGCAAAAAGACCGTTGCTCAGCGAATCGTTTATGACGCATTAAAGCGACTTGCCGATACTATTGGTGAAGATCCTGTTTCTGCGTTTGAAAAAGTTATAAAGAACGCCTCACCGCTGATGGAGGTTAAGTCGAGGCGCGTCGGTGGATCAACGTATCAGGTGCCGATCGAGGTGAAGGCTGATCGTGGGTTTACTCTTGCTGTGCGGTGGATCATTGGGAATTCTAGGGCTCGTAGCGGTAAGCCTTACGCGATCCGGCTGGCGGATGAGTTAATTGACACCTTTAATAGGGTTGGTAGTACGATAAAAAAGCGTGAAGAAGCGCACAAGATGGCTGAGTCTAATAAGGCCTTCTCTCATTTTAGGTGGTAAATCGGATATGGAAAATAAGTCAAACTTGGAAAATCTCCGCAATATCGGAATTGCCGCACACATTGACGCTGGTAAAACAACATTAACAGAGCGTATTCTCTTTTACACTGGAAAATCCCATAAAATTGGGGAGGTTCATGATGGCAACGCTACTATGGACTGGATGGTGCAAGAGCAGGAGCGGGGTATTACAATTACGTCCGCAGCAACAACGTGTTTTTGGGGAGATCATAATATTAATATTATTGATACGCCAGGTCACGTTGATTTTACTGTTGAAGTGGAGCGGTCGTTGCGGGTTCTAGATGGTATGGTTGCGGTTTTTTGTTCTGTTGGGGGGGTTCAGCCTCAAAGTGAAACAGTTTGGAGGCAGGCGACAAAATATAAAGTGCCCCGAATTTGCTTCGTAAATAAAATGGATCGGGTTGGATCTGATTTTGATCGTGTCGTTCAAATGATGATCGATAATTTACAAGCCTGCCCAGTTGTACTTAACTATCCGATAGGTTCCGAAGATCGGTTCATTGGTGTTATTGATTTAATCGCCAACGAAGAGGTCCATTTTCTTGACGAGACTGGCGCAAAAACCGAACGTCGGCCTATAAGTGAGGAAAATCGGGGTGTCGCTAGCAAGTTTAGGGAAGTGTTGCTAGAGGTGGCAAGTGAGGCTGATGATTCGTTAATTGAAAAGTACCTCGAAACTGGGGACTTGGATCAGTTAGAAATCGTTTCTGCTATTCGTAAATTAACCGTTGAAGGCAAACGTGTCCCTGTTCTTTGTGGATCGGCCTTTAAAAATAAAGGAGTCCAACAGCTTCTTGATGCTATTTGTAGTTTTTTGCCTTCACCTCTTGATGTTGGCGCAGTAAACGGCACCGACCCTAAATCTGGTGAGGAATTAAAGCTGGAGCCAGTTGAGTCGGAGCCCTTTTCTGCTCTTGCGTTTAAAGTTCAGACTGACCCTTTTGTTGGAAAATTAACATATTTGCGTATCTATTCCGGTAGACTTTCTCCGGGAAGTTATGTTGTTAATTCAACTAAAGATAAGCGTGAGCGAATCGGGCGAATATTGCAGATGCATGCGAATTCGAGGAACGAATTGGACGGCGCTGTTGCAGGTGATATTGTGGGTGCGATTGGGTTAAAGTACACCAAAACAGGGGATACTCTCTGTGGCGAAACTCGGCAAGTCTTGCTCGAGAATATTGAGTTTCCTGAGCCGGTTATATTTGTGGCTATCGAGCCCAAGACTAAATCTGATCAAGAAAAATTGTCGATGTCCCTAGAGAAGCTTTCCGATGAGGATCCGACGTTTCAATTTCGTACAGACCCTGAAACCAGTCAGACAATCATATCTGGTATGGGGGAGTTGCACCTCGAAATTATTTGTGACAGGCTTCTTCGTGAATTTAACGTTCAAGCAAATGTTGGTAAGCCGCAGGTGGCTTACCGTGAGTCAATTAAAGCGTTGGCGAAAGCAGAAGGTAAATTTATTCGGCAAACTGGCGGTCGCGGCCAGTACGGTCATTGTATTTTAGAGGTCGAGCCGTCTAATCGTGGCGAAGGATTTTCTTTTGAAAGTCGAGTCGTTGGTGGGCGTATTCCTAGAGAGTATATCCCTTCTGTTGAAAAAGGGGTTAAAGAGGCGTTTGCAACAGGTGTCATTGCCGGATATCCAGTTGTCGATGTAAAGGTTGCTGTTTTAGATGGGTCTTTCCACCCTGTTGATTCCTCGGATATAGCATTTCAGGTTGCGGCATCTTACGCGATCAAAGACGCGTTTAAAATAGCTAAGCCTGTTATTTTAGAGCCAATAATGGATGTTGAAGTCGAGGTTCCGGAAGCTAATATGGGGGATGTTATTTCTGATCTTAATAGTAGGCGGGGTAAGATAGAAAAAATTGATGCTTTGCTGGGGAATATTCAGAAGATTAAAGCTGCTGTTCCGTTGTCCGAGATGTTTGGGTACGCCACAACATTAAGGTCGATGACCCAGGGGCGCGGTATTTACACTATGCAGTTCTTTATGTATAGTGATGTGCCCAAAACAATCTTCGACGCCCTCATTGCAGATCGTTCCAAGAATTAATTATTAGGAGGAAGCCTAAATGGCTAAAGAGAAGTTCGAGCGTTCGAAGCCGCACGTTAATGTTGGTACAATTGGTCACGTTGACCACGGAAAAACAACCTTAACCGCTGCGATTACAAAAGTTTTATCGAGCATTGGTAATTCAGAGTTTAAAGCATATGATCAAATTGATTCTGCCCCAGAAGAAAAGGCCC
>JACCDX010255348.1_pt1 | contig 18278 bp, 26 predicted proteins | sample 7449681 | NCBI WGS metagenome assembly JACCDX01 (sample SAMN15323450, study PRJNA562643) | freshwater metagenome | isolation source: river surface water | place: USA:Blue River Watershed | collected 2017-08-18
AACTGTTATCGGGCTGAGCCATCACACTGAACATCAAACGTCTATAATAGCTACGAATATCATCTACCTTGGATCGATCTTCTTCTGTAATTTGCAACATTGGAGGCAAGTATTCCGGAGTCAGTCCGTCTCTTCGATTATTGTCCAATGTAAACAACATTAGAGTTTTGTTACTATATTTGTAACCCATTACCTTGGCATCGTCGGCATACATCACCTCGTTCGTTTTAATGTAGTCATTATTATAACGCTGTGCGGCGCAAGCCAATTCTAACATCTGTTGTACAGGATAGTCCAATTTACTCTCCAAAATGATTAGTAATGAAGCTAGTATACACTCAAACTAGCCAAGTGTCAACTCATAATCGGAAAGTAATTCGTCCTTTGGTGAGATCATATGGGCTTACTTCTAGTCGAACATTGTCGCCCAATATAACTTTGATTTTATGCTGTTTGAGCTTGCCGCCCATATAGCAAATAAGTTCGTGTTGTGTGTCATCAACTTTAACTTTAAAAGTTGAATTTGGTAGTACATCTATTACTTTGCCAGTAAATTCAATTAGTTCACTATTTTTAGCCATTAACTTTTTTTACGGTTATAGACCCGTCCTTTATCTGTATGTCCAATGTGTCTCCTTCTTTCCAACCAGCCTGTTCCAATATTTCAGGCGGAAATTTCAAAATGACATTGTCTGGATCTCCAGGAATGTCTTCGAATATATCTTCCACGTTGTAAGTTTTAGCCTGCATTGCGATCCTTTATCAGCGGTAAAAATATAACACAAGGATCAAATTCTGTCAAGTCTCCACTTACACCTTTTCCAAAATCATACGATGATGGATTTGCGTGATGATTGTTGTGCCAACCGTTGCCCCAAGCAAGGTATCCTAGTAATGGTATATTAGTAGAGTCATTGGTCAAAGTGTAGTTCTTATAACCGTAATTGCTATGACCAAAATAATTTATCAGACCTTCTGAGTGTAGTCCAACTACAGCAGGTAATATAACTAACCATAACAATAAATCAATACTAATCAGTGCTGTCGCTATCCAAGTTATCCAGATAATTTTTTCATAATGCTTGGTAGTTTTTTCTATTAACTTATCTCTTAATAGATCCGAACTGTATTTGTAATTTACTTTTGCAGGATCGTGGGTCAGTATCCAACCTATAAACGAATGCCAAAATCCATAATTTTTTGGGGAGTGCAGGTCCTGTGGAGTATCGGTATATTTGTGGTGTAATCCTCTATGCACTGCTGCCCACCAAATTATCTGTCCTTGACAGGCCATTACACTTAAAAAAACTATCACAGGTTTAGCATATTTGTTTAAGACAACGGACTTATGTGAGGCCCATCTATGCAATCCAACATTTACTCCTAGACCACATATTAAAATCCATCCTATTAGAAAGAAAGTTAAGTTTATTAAATTAAAGGATGTCAACCAAAACATACTAAGAACAGCAATATGCATAGGCAACAATACCCAAAAAATGTATTTTTTATTTTTCATCCTTCTCCCAACTACTTAAAATTGTATGATCTCCGTAGTAAATAATTTTCTGCCAACAGCTAGGGTCTGTGGCATTATTACAGGTAAGATATTTATTGTCGTCCATTTTAAATTCTAAATCAAAGTATTTTTTAAAATTGTCTAAAAAGAACTGTTGCCAATGATTAGTTTCTCTACTGATAAATGCTAACTTATAATCTGTGTTTTCTTTTAGCCAATCTAACTGACTGTGCAGCATTGAGCCTAGTCCTGGACTTAGTCTAGTAATAGACGAAGCTCGTTCAGCGGGTTTCCATAATCGATTTAAGATTCTATATGTGTTATTGGGCCAGCAGGATTTTTTTAAAATGCCACTGCAAAAAAATGGCAAGTCATCTACAAAATTTATACTAACTGCTTCACATTCTGCAAATGCGCTATACGAATAGTTTTTCCATAATTTATGATTATGGTTATTGTACTGCTGTCGTCTTAGAGTTTCAAATAATTGATCTAACTCTGTGTCAGTGCCTAGTCGCCAAGTTTTAGTATACATTTTCTAATATTGCACTGGCTATCAAATAGTCTTTTTCGTGACTAAAGCTAAGATGGCAGATTGGACCAGATAATCTATCTTTGAACCAAACTGAAGGCTTGCCTTGAAAATCGTTTAGAATTTTTATATTTTTCCAAGTTACATCGCCCCGTATACCCGTACCAAATGCCTTTGCGATAGATTCTTTTCCTGCCCAAATTTTGGCAACATACTGATATTGTATTTTATGTTTTTGAAATGCTTCGAGTTCTTCATCCGTGCAGATTCTTTGAGCAATCTTTTCTAATCGATCGCTGTTCATAATTTTGAACCTTTTTAGGTCTACAATATCTACGCCGTGTCCTACAATCATACTATAATTATACTTTTTGTACAAAGCTTGTCAATAACTTGGTAAATATGTCTGGAGGAAAATTTATGTTTTTAGGACATATCACAGACTTACAACCAGGGCAATCAAAATCAATCGACGTTCTCGAAAATAAGAAAATTCTAATAAACGACAATGGCCACTATAAAATCGGCAGCAATATTTGTCCTCACCAAAACAGTAGAATCATTTCTGGAACACAAACAGAACTAAGATGTCAGTATCACGGCTGGTCTTGGAACATCGACGGATCTCCTAAAGATTCTGGTGCTAGTACAATGTGTAATGAGAAACGATTACATATGAAATCTGCGTATGAATATAATGGTCTACTATTTGAAGAACCATTAGATTTGTCTGTACTGACTGGAATAGACTTTAGTAATCTTAGATTAGATGAGTTTAGGATAGATGTAGTCGATGCTGATCCAAAAATCAGTATGGATATATTTTTAGATGTAGATCATATTCCTGTTGTTCATAATGGCGTATATGACTTACTAGGTATTGAGGGTCGCGCTGATGTAAAATGGAATTATGCCGATTGGGGCAGTATGCAGACAGTCAGCGACGAAGCAGGCAAAGTAATTGCTAGATGGATCGCTATCTATCCTTACACTATGATAGAATGGCAGGACCACGCACTGTTTGTCACACGTTCATTTAATGAAACCAAAATGGCTGTTTGGAAATACAAAGACATAACTGACACAGAAGAAAACTATCAATCGAATTCAGCTATGTGGGAAAATGCTTTTTCTCAAGACAAAGCTCAAGCCGAACAAATGGTTCGCTTTCCGTCGACTAACTTAGAAGAAGCAAAACTGCACTATAGGAATTGGTTAAACAAATAATGCAGTTACTCTATAACAACTATATGCGTAGCAGTGGGAACGGTCCTACTTGGTGCGTAGAAATAGATGCTCCTCCAGGCCCAGTTAATAGTTACTTTGAAGAAACAAAAATAGCCTGTGAAATGTTGTGGGCTAATAAAACTTCACCTTTGCAATTATGTTATAGTGGAGGCTTGGATAGTGAATTTGTTTTAAGTGTGTTACTACATCTTGGTATGGAAGTTGAAGTGGTCATTATGAACACGCAATACAACTATCACGAAACAAAATATGCTTATAAATTTTGTGAGACAAAACACATAACTCCTACAGTAGTAGATTTAGATTATGACTGGTTTGTTCAATCAGGTAAGTTATTAGAGATAGCCGAGTCGATGAAATGCGCTCAATGGCAAATAGCTGCTAATATGTGGTTAGCCACACAGATGACCGGAACCATTATAACAGGCAATGATCCTCCACATATGAAATTAAATCAGCAAAATAATTTGTGGTACTTAGATGAAGAAGAAGTTATTCACAGTCAGTTCAATTTTTGGAGACAGCATCGATTAGAAGGAACTCCTTTTTTATTAAGCTACACACCTGAACAGATGCTTAGTTTTCTTTTAGACCCTACTATGGAAAAACTAGCCAATCACGGCTTTCCAGGAAAACTAGGAACTAACAGCACTAAGGTTCACGTGTTTAATAAAGACAGTGGTTTTAATTTAGAACAGCGTGTTAAACAGTCTGGTTACGAAATAGCAGAACGTAGCCCTATCTTTAATCATCCTGATATACAAACTGTAATCAGTTGGAAAGACAAATGGAAAGGAACTAGTGATCATCAGTATCACGATGTTGTGGCGAAATTAAGTTCCGGACAATCTTCAAAAGCATTGACCTCTGAAGTTTTTTAATTTACAATTTTAGTATGAATTCTCTTAATATACAAGAAATCTTGTCAATGATACCTCATCGGTATCCATTTATAATGATAGACAGAGTGATTGATTATGACACACATAATCTTACAGCTATCAAAAATGTCAGTATAAACGAACCGTATATTCAAGGTCATTTTCCTGGCAATCACATTATGCCCGGCGTGATGATGATTGAGTCAATGGCACAGGCCAGTACAGTTTTAGCCTTTAAGCATATTGAAGATAATCCTGATATTATGAAATACTTCAAAGGTGCTGGCGTTTTATTTTCCGGTGCAGATCAAGTTAAATTTAAGAAAGTGGTACTCCCAGGAGATCAGTTGTATGTGTATACCACTTTGGTAAGAAACGCTAGAAACTTATTTGAATTCGAATCGAGAATAGAAGTAGAAGGCATAATAGTAGCTGAAGCCAAATTAAAGGCTATAGCAGGAGTATAAACGTAAATAGATTTAAGGAGATGTTATGAGTACAGAAAATTGGACACCTTTAACTAAAGAACAAGTAGAACAACGATTTATTGAAATGATTAACGAATACTTGAAACTAGATTTGAAGTATCCGTTGCCCCCAGATATGAATATCAAGGACCTTCGTTTAGTTGATAATAAAGAAATTGAAGGCCTTCCAGAAGAGCTCGCTGAACTGAAAAAGAAAAATCTTGAGATCGACAGTATCGATATCCTTGAGCTTGTTATTCAAGTCGAAGAAGAATTTGGTGCTACAATCGATGATCACGAGATTGCTCAGTTGCTAGTTTGGTCAGACCTTGTAGGCTACATCACTGACAGCCAGGATCCTGCTAAAATTAAAAAGAAATAAATGAAAGACGTTTATATCGTAGATTATCTAGTCAAAGACTGCTTAGGGGATAATGTAGAAACAAATTATCTCAGAATGCCCGAGACTCCTGGACCTACATCCCCTCTGAGATATAATGTTGACGAAGCACCCAATGTACTCTGCAAAAAAGGATTCCATATGTCCTATGTCGATCCTGAGTACAGCACTTATAAATTAACTGTTGACCTTTGTAATGAGTTGAGCAACAGGTATCCTATCGGAGATGCGATACCAAAAGACTCAGCAGTTATTTTTGGATCTTTTACATCTGCTTCTAAAATTAGAGATGAGTTCGTAGCTGCCTATGAATCAGGTGCATCTCGATTTAGTCCTACGAGATTGTTTCAAGCCAATCACGATTTACTCAGTGCTTTAGTAGCCGGTAAATTAAAACTAGAAGGCATTAACACTAGCCTTAACGGTGCTTGCACCAGCAGTATGTTTAACTTACATTTTGCAGTAATGTTAATACAAACTGGCCAAGCACCTGCTGCTATCATAGGTAATGCTGATATGCCAATTGAATCTAAGATGCAATATCACTGGCAATCCACTAGTGCATTATCTACAGTTGACGGAGGATACTGTGCTCCTTTTGATAAGAAGCGTGATGGATTCTTACAAGGCGAAGGTGGCACTATTTGGTTTGTATGCGATGAAGAAACATTGACAAAATATAACTTATCTCCAAAAGCAAGAATAAGAGGTATAGCCAGCGGAGCAAAAGTTACCAGTATGACAGCTCACGATAAAAGTTGTGAAAGTCAATTAAAGATTATCAATCAAGCATTAGCTCAGGCTAATTTAACTGCTTCTGATATTTCGTTCTTCAATGCTCACGCTACTAGCACTTTAGTAGGCGATGATATTGAAGTTGATGTTTTTCAAAAAGCATTTCCAAATATAGACATTCCTATAGTATCATTCAAAGGTTATATTGGACATACCATGAGTGCGTGTGGTCTCATTGAAAGTGCTTACGGATTAGAAGCAGTAAAGAATGGATTCCTACAACCTAATTATAATCTAACTGACCCGTTATCCGACGATCCTAGGATCATAGTCCAAGAGACTAAATTAAAAGGAAAAACGTTTATGAAGGCCAGTTTTGGTTTTGGTGGTAGAACTAATATTGCTATTTTTGAATATCTTTAAGCAATAAACTTTTATATTTTCTGAATAGATTTAATTTCTTCAAATAGATACTAGGCCAGTGAAGGTCTTCAAGCTTAGTATCTTTTAGTTCAGGTATAGTGAACCCGTAACTTAATAATCCAAATAATAGCCAACTACTTGGTGTGTTCTTATTATACAATCCTACATTATTAAATTCGTTGGCTAGTTCCAAAGCTTGATAATAATCCATAATACTGCTATGCCAGTTATTTTTTTCATCTAAGCTGTAGCCATATTTTTCATAATTAGCATCAAGATCACTTTTGAAGTAGCCATTGGTTTTTATAAAAAGTGGATACCATAAATCATTAAACGGAGTAGTTTTAATCCATTCGTGCGTAGCCCTAACTGACTCAACAGTTTCTTCAGGTAATCCTACAATAAAACTGCAAGTAAAAGGTATCTCACCGTTCCAATGATTATGGTAAAGCTCTAGTAGAAACTCTTTTATAAGCTCGGGTTTCATTCCTTTACCGATTGATTTTCCGCTAGTATGATTTAATGTTTCTATTCCAAAAAAACAAGACCCTAGTCCCATCTCTTTTAGCATAGGAATTTGTTCTTTGTGTGCGTATAGTAAGTCTAATCTAAGATAAGTAACAAACTTGATTTTAAATGGCAAGCTTGTAATTGCCTTATGTAGCAACTCTAATTTGTATGTTGAATCGTTAAACGTATCGTCTGTGAAAAAGTAATTTGTAGTTCCAAAATTTTCGTAGTTGTATATAAGTTCTTCTTTAATTAATTCTGGATCTCTTAGATAGTCGAATTTCTTTTTCCCATTCAGCGGATACGAACAAAAACTGCATTTGAAAATACAACCTCTACTAATTTCTATAGGCAGCGTTTCCCCAGGTAATGGATAATCTTCTTTACTCCAACGATGCTCTAACGTTGTTATATCAAAATGAGATAATTTTCCATCGATGATAGTTTGATTGTTCTTTTTAGGCCAAATACGATTTTTACTTTTATCTTTTAGATTTTGTAGGTACTCTAGAACAGATTGTTCACTGTATCCGTGAAAAACAACATCAAACAATTTATCGCCTTCTATACGATAGCTATTAGCACCGCCTCCAAAGATTTTCAATTTAGGAAATTGTTCTTTAATTTTGAAAAGTAATTGTCTTAGATTTTCAGGCAATACTTGGCTGTGCTGTCTTTCTGAACTTATGAATTTTGCTTTATTATTTTGATTATAATAAAAGGTAGTAGAAATACCAATAGCTAAAGAATTTTCATTTACAAAAGAAAGAATAATTTTTTCAAGTTCTTCTATTCTGAATAAGTCTGTAAAGTCGATTACTTGACATTTCATACCTGCATTTCTGCAATGATTGGCAACTTGGTATGCACCTATGGATCTTTGCCAAATTGGACTTGAAACGTTTGTTAATAATAGTAAGTCGACTGTCATAGTGGAATATTTATTTTAACATCTTTTTCTGCCTAATAAATAGAAACGGAGGTAATTCTATGGATCGATTCAGCCTAAATAAAAAACGAATAGACAATGTAAGAGAAAACATTACAAAAAATTATATGGTCTCAGATGGCCCTCCGGAGGGATTTTTTCTTCCTAAGGAATATCTTGAAAAAATGAAAGAGGTAGGAGAAAAGTATAAAAATGTACGTTGGCTACCTCTAGATATTCCAAAAATAGAATTTGATGATTTTGATGAATTTGAAGACATTTGGAAACAAGAAAGTATCGAAGTCTTAAGAATTAAGCCCGATGTAGCTGAACCTTGGACTAAAGACGATCATCCTTACGGTCCAGCCAGTAGTTGGCACATACCTCAATTTCAAGGCCTGACCATCTGGAGGAATCCTAGAAGTGAGCATCAAACTGTGACATTTGCAGAAAAATTATACACAGGACAGAATAAACAATTTGATAGGATCGTTGATCAAGCATTTACATATTTTCCTATACACACTATGTTTTCTATATTCATCTGGAAAAGCACAATGGAAATTAAACCTCATAGGGACAGAAGTTCGTTTTGGAAATGCCCTACAGAATTTAGATCAATGCTTTACGATGAAAATCCTGATCCTACATTATATGTTGCAGATATAGAACACGGGGATATGCACTACATTGATCTTCCAAAAGACACAAATTCTTTTTGCTGGAGTAATGGTACACAAATTCACGGTAGTGATTATTACGGAAAGAACAAGTATCTTTTATGCATATCCGGAATACAGCATTCAAAGAAAAGTGACGAACTATTTGAAAGAAGCATAAACAAATACAAAGATGTATTAAATTATAAATTGGATTTATGATATTAGAACAAGTAGAACAGGCAATACAACAAGCCAAAATTGATCAATTTGATCTATCAAAACTCAACCCTAGTCATACAAAGTTAGGTCCGTGTATGCAGCAGTTTGGAAAAGTTAGCCCTTCGTCTTGGTGGCCGCCTCAGCCTTGGCCCGAATCTTATATACAGAGTATGCTCACAGTAGGAGAGAAGTATAAAGATCTAAGTTGGCTTCCATTAGATTTGCCCAAGATACAAATAGAAGATTTTTCTACTTTTGAAGAAATATGGCAAAGAGAAAGTATAGAAATAATTAAAGCAGACGATCCTAATTGGCAACCAGAGTTCAGAGGATTACATATAAGTGCAAATTGCTTATTAGATTTTAACTTGCACGATTTGTATATCAATGGAAAAATGACTAAGATGCAGATATCAGACGAAGCAGGTTATAGTCAAGGAAGATCCATTGTTGGAAAATATGCTAAAAAGCTTTATAAAAATAAATTCTTTTTTAATTTAATAAGTCAAGTAATGGATTTATTTCCTATAGAACAAATATCTAATGTTCTAATATTAGAACAGTTAAGAGACGTAGCTCCCCATAGAGAACAAAGTTGGGTATGGAAATGTCCTACAGAATTTAGAGTAATGTTACACGATGAAAATACTCAGCCAAATATCTATGTTGCTAACATCGAAAGCGGTGAAGTGAATTACGTTAACTTACCCAATGATACAAATTCGTTTTGCTGGAGTAATGGTACACACGTATATGGTATCGACTATCATGAAAAGAAAAGTTATCAGCTAGTAGTCAATGCTGTTTGGAACGCTAACAAAGTTGATAAGCTAGTTCAAAGAAGTATCTCTAAATATAAATTAGGATCGTAATGCAATACTGGAAACATATCGATATAGATTATTATGATACTATTGTTGAAAAGACTTTAGACTTTATCAAAACAAAAACAGTGCATATGGACAAAAGTAAGTACAAAGGTCCATTTATTAATTTGCCTCACTATCAGTTCATCAAACACGTTCCTGAAGTCAACTTGGCTTTTAGAAAATACGGATTATTTTTTGAGGATGCTAATATATTTTTAATGTGGGATAATAAAGATTGTGTACCACATAAGGATTATACTGATAGTATAGCTAGGGTCAATCTTCCAATTCTAAATTGCCAAGGAACAAAGACAGTATTCTATGACAACCTGAAATCAAAAAGATTAATATTACCTACAGGTGCTCCTTTTTATATGACTATGAACAAGGATTACGTAAAAGTCGATGAAGTAGAAATGACTCAAGCAACTATTGTTAGAATAAGTGAAGGACACAGTGTTATTATGAATGAATCAAATTTTCCTAGAATAACACTGACATTGTCCTTCACTCCAGATGCTGGATTTTTATTGGATGACTGATGCTTCTTCGTCTTCAATATTAAAACTTATTCCTTCTTGATTGGCCATAAGTTCTAATGCAATCCAAAGACTTTGACTAGACTCATCTTCGAAGTATTGGTCGAAGTACTCTTTACTTTCAAACACAAGTATACTATAGAAAGTTTGGCCTTCTTTGTTATCTACCATTCTATATTCTTTTTGTAAGAATCCAGGTCTCTGAACTAAATTTTCTACAATTGGTTGATACATACTGTGGGTTCTTAATGCGTGAACAAAATTAGAAAGACGACTATGATCTGACGGGTCCAACGATTTAAGAGTTGCTTTTCGAATATACATAAATTTCTCCTTAAAAATATTTATTGTATATCTAAGCAGGTAAATATTTTTTTTAGAAAGTACAATATGTATAAAAGATTTTATGAACTAAAGTGTATGGAAGAACCTAAAATGAAAAGGTTCAGAATCGTTACAACACAAGGGCTACCTTTTGAACAGCTAATGAAAAACTATAGCGTTCGAATGCCCGGATTTGTCAGTGCAGTTGATACATATTTCGATGACGAAAAATGGAGCATCGAAACTAGTTGGGAAAGCAAAGAAAAATTTGATGAAGCACAAAAGCATCCTATGAGAAAGATGTTCTGGAATCGATTTGAAGTAGAAGCTTTTAAACACGATATCTATCTTATAATGAAAGATAGCGACGGAGTTGTTTGGGAACCTTTTGCTGATTTATACTGACAGCATTCCTATTCTAACTGATACAGTAAACGGCCAGGATCTATTACCAATCAAATCTTGTTGATATTGATATTTAGGCAGTGTTCCTGGTTCAATTACACAGTCTGTATAGAACTTGTATCTAGCAACTCTAAAATTGTTCCTAGCCATCCAGGCAAATATTCTATCTGACATACCTGCATTCTTTAAATGATCTTTTCCGTCAGATATTCTGTACGATAACATTATACGATTTAATTTTCTGTTTACTTCCATTTCGTCAAATATTTCTTGATCTGCTTGTTTAAAAACCTTAACGCCTTCGTCTGAGTACATTGTGCTAACAAAGCCAGCCTTACCTACCCAATGCCCCCAAGCCCAGCTAGGAGATGTGGCGCTTTCTTTTGCAACAATTGTACCTAAGAGTCTACCATCAATCCAAAGTCCAGGAAAAAAATATAAAGGATTCTTAAACCATTTTGGAGCAAGATCTAATATCGTTTTATGCCACTCGGGATCGTGATGGCCGTTAAATAAGTACGGCCGTTCTTTCATTAAATCGATAAATTCGTCACAATCGTTAATAGTTAAAGGTCTGTAAGATAATTTCATATAATTATATATCTATGTTATACTTCAATCAAAAATTTTATATTGTTTACAATGTATTAACATTTAACAAAGTAAGACAAGACTCAGTCTATCCTTTTGAAGTGTTAAGGGAATTGTATTCATTATTAATTGGGTCCAGTCACGTTGTTACTGTAGAAAATCACGTTGCTGAAGATGGACTTAGTTCTGAACTAAGAGTGATCTTCTGGGATAAAAACTCTTATGATAAATGGGCACAAGATCACAGAACAAGATACGACGGACTAGTAAACAGTATTAATCAAGTAAACAATGCAGATAGTAATGTTGTATTTGAAAGATATACATCTTTAGACAACTACATAAGTAAATTTCCATACACTGATTATCCTCCAAAGAATGACTTGATTAATTGGACTTTAATTCCTTATCACAAAGATTTTGCAATTAAGAATATTTTACCTTTGGGAAGAATTTTAAATTATGATGGTGGCGGCACATTTTCTGTTCCTGATACAATAAGAGGAGAGGGTTCTAGATTCATTAAAGAAAGGACCAGCGATATTATTAGAAGGCCTTTAAGTTTAGCATCTACAAAAGATAAAAATTTTCCTATTCTGCTTGCGTATAGTTTTGATCAATCTATATTAACAGTTATGTATTCTGCTCCTTGGCTTTATAAAAATTTATCTAAGTTAACACTGGATGCAGAAAAGTTAGCAGAGAAGTACATAAAGGACTGCGACAACGGTGCTGTATTAATTGGACATAAGTCCTTGGGCGATGAACTAACTATACATACACATAGACTAAGTGACGAGATAAAATATACATTTACTATAGCTGTTAGATTAACATTCAATGATCAAGGTGCAAAGACTAAGTTTTTTCAACCATTGTCTAAAAGGGATAAAAATTTAAACAAATATTATTCTAATGCTATGTCATTGTACGATACAATATATAATCAAACTCCTTACGAGATTGCTTTAAAATCTAGGACTAGCATACTTGTGTTTTCAGCTTCTTTGATACCACATACAGTCGAATATGATGATGATTTATTTTTATTCTATGTATATGACAATGTGACTTTCAAAGAAGGATGCTTTGAAGAAATTAAAAATTTAAGCCAAGTAAAGCTCTTTGAAGAATTTCCCGAAGACTCGAGACTATACTTTTTTGATTACCAATAAACTGCGTTTGAATAATGGTTATCTAAAACTATTTCAGGTATGCAGATATGATCGGGCAAGTCCACTAGCCATTTGATAACACTAGCGACTTCTTCAGGTTTGGTCCAAGCAATGCTTTTATCCCAATCAAAGTTTTCATAATCGTCTTTACTAGGAGTAAAACTAGTAATATGGCTCAACATTGGTGTATGCGTAGCTCCAGGACTGATACACATAACTTTAATAGGTTTATTTTTAGAATAATTTAATCCTAACGATACATCTTTTAGAAAACGTTTTCCAAGGGCATAAAGACTTTTATTCAGTTGCTCCTTAGGTCTCACGTGTCGCTCTCCGCTTTGACTTCCTACATTAATAATAATCCCTGAAGGCATCTTTTCATAAAACTTTAAAAGTAAATCAACAGGCACGGCTCCATTTATTTCCAACATTTTGTAAGGATCTTGAAATAAGGATGCTGCATTATTGATAAAAATATCAGGTGTATATTTGTTTACTAGATACTCTCGAAATTTAGGATCAGTAAGGTCTCCTGATTCTGTAGCTGTTGTTCCTCTAGCCACTGTTATAACTTCATAATCGTCTTTAAAAATTTCAGTTGTAGCTAATCCAATTCCTTTAGTGCCTCCAGTTATTAACACAGTCTTTTTCATTCTGATTCCTTAAAGTTTAATGTACTTAGTTAGGAAAAATAAATATCTTGTAAAAATAGGAGTATTAAATGTCTTTTAGAATGGTAACTATTTTTGAAAAACCAGGAGCCCAAGTAGAAGCCGAGTTATGGGCTACGCCAGGGTTTTTCAAATTTTCAAAATGTTTTGTGTATGATTCGAATCCATACATTTCAAAAATGGATTTAAAAATAAATGAGGACGGATCGTACTTGGAATATTACATAGAGTATCACGACATCGATGCTTACCGAGCTTGGTATGACGAATGGAAACACGTTCACGATGATTTAAGAGCCAAGATTATCGAAAACTTAAAGTCTAGAGGAATAGACAGTAAGATATTTTGGCCTGAAGAAGAAAACTGCCCGATTGATTATGAACCTGTTTTTTCTCTAAACGATTTTGTAAGTAGAATAACTACAAGTGTTTCTTAAGCATCCACCCTATGTATCCTTCAACATCGATTTCCCACCAACGATGTTGAAGGATTAGTTTTCCTGGATGAGCGTGATGATTGTTATGCCATCCGAACCCCATACCTAACCATCCTAACCAAAGATTATTTGTAGTAGCATCTTCTGTTTCAAAATTTCTATATCCTGAACGATGGCACCAATAATTTACTGCACCTAACCTGAAAAAATCTACGCAATAAGCAAGACAGTACATTAGAAAGTACACAGGATTAATCAATACTAAGATAAAACAAAAACTGAATATTATCTTATAGTGATGATTATGAAAGAAAAGATAGAATGGATCCCTAAGCATTTGAACTGCTAATCTCTTAGCATATCTATCTTGTAAATATTCTTGTTCGTTATTTCCTTGCGGGAAAGTCCACGCATAAAACACATAAAACCAACTATTATATTTTGGGCTATGAGGGTCGTTTACTTTATCTGCTCTTAGATGATGCGCTTTATGTTGTATGATCCAAAATGTTATTGGACCAATTGCCCCTAGTGTAGCTAAAAATCCTAGCATCCATCGTATAGGCTTGTAAGTTTCAAATTGCCCGTGTGCAAAGTACCTGTGTGCTGCAACTCCATTACCGACTACACCAATTAAAAACCATAATACTAAAAAAGAAATCCAATGATGCGATAATTCGAATAACGCTACAACACCCCAAATGTGAAAAGGCAAAAATACTATCCAAAAGTTAACACCAAATTTTTTCATTTTTTAATTAATCTTATTATGTATGCTGGAATATCAAATTCCCACCAACGCTCTTGATTGTTCCAAGCATATGGTTTAGCGTGATGCGTGTTATGCCAACCTTCCCCTAATGTGAATAAATTAGCTATCCAACTATTACGGCTTTGATCCTTAACATCTGGATATGGTCTATATCCGTGTCTATGCGCAATTACAATAATTACACTGGTACTATGCAAGCACAGACAAGCAGGAATAGCAAACACATAAATTACGAACAGAGGATCAAATGAAAATAGAACAGCGATCCAAAGAAGAACAATCAGTAGATATTTTTTGTGTAACTCTCTTTGAAATGAATCTTCACGCATATCACGGACTAATTTTAAATCAAGTTTAGGCATATTCCACAAACCGAACCAAGCTTTAAAGTTTCCTAACAAGTAAGGACTATGAGGATCTCCTGTGCGGTCAGCAGATCTGTGATGCTGCCTATGCACAGCTACCCAGGCTAACGGACTGCCCACTATAGTAAGTACACCAACGACACTGCAAAACTTTTCCCAGAACGAATTAGTTTTAAAACTACGATGACTTAATAATCTATGATAGCCAATATTGATTCCAAATATACCAATAAACCAATATACTAAGATAGACATTCCTAGAAGCCAATATTGATTAGAGCTAATAGCATACACTATGCCGATTAAGGCAAGTATATGATTAATCACTTGCATAGTTCTTACTATTTTATTGTGTGTCATCATCATTTACTACTAACCATCCTAATTTAAGTAAATCATCTCGTATCTCATCGGTAACCACCATTTCGGCAACATATCCTTTATTATGAAAATTATCATCGTCAACTTCTTCGTCGACAAGAGGTCCACGGATACCTGAACAATACCAATCGATGTAATCGCCTTCTTGTCTCATATCGGCAATAATACCTCCAGCATATCTCCAACTGCACCCCCAGATTTCTTCTTTAAGTATAGGCCATAAGTCACGTTTTTGAAAATCATTATTACACATAGCAGCATAAAGATTTTGTGCATATACGTCACTATTACGAACCTTATCCAAAATCCAATCAGTAGTCAGCAGATCATATTCCATATTATTTTTATGAGTTTTTGGATCATCAAACTTGTGAGCGTGATCATTAATTATTTTTTCAAAATAATCAAGATAATCTTCGTTGACAGGCTCGCCCTTTTCTCCTTGACGTTTAATGTAACCATCTTTTTGGAAGCTGTGTCTATCTGGACTTTTACTTGGCTTGTTCATATCAGTACTTATCGAAAATTATTGTGAAGGGTGGGCATACAAGGCTGTGTTCACGACCTACCAGGTAATACTATAAACTATAGCTAATAGTTCTCAACCACTTTTCGGATAGATCAGAAAACAAACTAGACCCTCGGGAGTACCCGATATTCATCACAGGGCTTCTACAACTCTACTACACGATTCTAATCTTGCCTATTTAGGTAACAGCGTCCGCTACATCGACTATGCCCACTGCTATTATATGTTAGCACGAAATTAAAGTCAAAAAAATAGGCACCGAAGTGCCTATTAAATGTTACATTGTTGGACCGTTGCCGTTTTTAAAACCAACTGTGCCGCCTTCTGCTTCGATACGTTTAATTGCATCTTCAAACAAGATAGGTGTGTAGTCTGTTTGCTCAACGCAGGCACACCAGTAACGTGGATCGATTTCGTCGCTGTACAAGACTTCGCCTGTACGAGCATTAACTCCACGTGCTTTCCTAACACGACCTGCGTGTAAGTGTCCGTGAATGTTAGTACCAAAACGTCCTAAGCTGGCTTCGTGTACAGGAATATGACTCAAGATCATTCCGTTCATAACGTGGTATGCTCGTAATTCACGAAAGTATTGTCTGTATTCGTCATCACGGAAGATATCGTGATTACCACGAATTAAGACTTTATCACCGTTTAAACGAGCTAACGTAGATAACGCTTTGCGATTAATCACAACATCGCCCAAATGATAAACTTTGTCGTTCGGTCGAACACGTTCGTTCCAACGACGGATCATTTCTTCGTCCATTTCTTCAGGATCGTCCCAAGGACGTAATTTAGTTCCATCTTCACGCAAGAATCGGCACACGCCAGCGTGGCCAAAATGCGTATCGCTTACCAAAAACACAGCAGGCATAGTGCGCTCCTTTCTTATAAGTTTATATTATACTACAGAATGTGTACTAAGTCAATAGCCTTGTATTATATAAGGCATAAATGCAGCTCTGACTTGCCACCAAATTGGATTAAGTTCAAACCTTAGTGTTAAAACAACTCTTGGACCTGGACCTTCTAGATTCTTTCCTTGATGTGGAGCTTCTGTTCTAACCAATGCAGGTGCTCGGTTGTCTTGTCCAGTCCAGCTGCTTATAATTTTGCTATCATTATGCTCTGTTCCAGATTCATAATGAGTCCTGGTTTCTACTTCTATAATTTCTCCGCCACGACCTAAGTCCCAGAAATCCATACTGCCAGTTGCGGGAGTTAAGTAATAATTTATAGCAGCAGAATTATAAGCATCGTCCCAATGCCAGTGATGATAAGGATGAATATCTCTATGACGATATCCGATGTGTCCTTCTTGACAGGCAAACACCAGTTGATTAGCCATTAGTTTTAATCCGAGATCCTTAACAAAGTATTGATACTCGTCACTGATCAAATCGGGTGTGTTTATTAACCATTGTCTATAAGGCTTGTGCCAACTTATTTTATCTACAACATCTTTTTGTATATCTAAACCTGATATCCAAGGTTCTATAGGAAGATTTAATGTGTAAAATACGCTGTAGTCCAAGCCATCATAAAATGGTTCATCGTGTGTATAATATGTTTTTTTCATACTATTACTTATCTACAGCACCGAATGCCCATAGACGCTCTTCGCACCACCAACACTTTCCACAATGTCCTTGGACGATTGTATTGTTTTCACAACTTCTTGTTAGGGGAAATAATGTATCTAGTAATCCTAGTTCTTGATACATTGACGCAATAACTTTTTTATCGATTCTATGAAATGGTGTGTAAACTGAGTTATTTCTATGATACAGATCTCTAGTTTGATCTGGACCTCTTTCCCAATCTTCTGTAGATTCTTCGATAAAAGTGTCTGTTACTTCTTTAGGTGGATTTCTTGTAATTGCTGTGTACAATATTTTAATTAATTTAAAATGACTGTACAGATAAAAATTTTTAGATGTTTGTTGATCTACAAAATGTATATGATGAAATATATTTTTATTATTTGTTAGTTCAATGCACTTTTTAATAACATCAGTACTACTTCTTATACTGCTATAATTTTTTTGTTCACTAGCACAGGTAAAAATGTGTACAGGACATTCAGCGTGTTTCATTAATATGTACAGCAGTAATGAACTATCGGCTCCGCCACTACAGCTGATGCCAATACCTTCACTGTGAATATCTACATCTATATTTGCTACTGTTACTGTTTTCATATTTAAATGGTCGGGGAAGTGGGATTCGAACTCACGATCTCCTGCTCCCAAAGCAGGCGCTTTAAACCAGACTAAGCTACACCCCGAATTGTTTGGAGCGGGTGACAGGGATCGAACCTGCGACGAACAGCTTGGAAGGCTGACACTCTACCACTGAGTTACACCCGCATAGTTGTCTAGCTACTAGTCCTCACTAGCCCTAGACTGAGCAGTTACTCTGTCCACACATTTGTACTTATGGCTAGAGCGTGAACTCCACCTACGATTTTTCTTGCACCCAGTAAAGCGGGTTTTGAGGCTACCATCGTATGAGCCCTGGCGTTCTGGTTAGTGCCAATCACCCCCATTAATAACGTAGATGGGACTACGAGGATCTGGTGCCGCTTGTCGGATTCGAACTGACGACCTATCGCTTACAAGGCGATTGCTCTGGCCAACTGAGCTAAAGCGGCATTAACTTATTCTACTACAACTTCTTCAACTTTATGTCCA
>JACCDX010831840.1_pt1 | contig 18272 bp, 12 predicted proteins | sample 7449681 | NCBI WGS metagenome assembly JACCDX01 (sample SAMN15323450, study PRJNA562643) | freshwater metagenome | isolation source: river surface water | place: USA:Blue River Watershed | collected 2017-08-18
ACGATCTTTTGGATATAGTTTCAACTGAGGAGTTTAGAATTAATTATGCAAATCTGGCACTAACTTCACTTTACTCAGTTGAGATAAAGGATCCTAGAAAAATTTGGCCAGATATAACTGCTGCTGAGATTGGAATACTTGCTTATGAAGCTGTGCTTCCAGGAACTTCATTTGAACTTGGACAGGTTTTTGGAGATAGGCAGGGAATTACTGAGCAATATCCAACAAAAAGAGTTTATCCCCCAGTGGACATAAGTTTTTATGTTAAGGACGATTATAAGATAATTCTATTTTTTGAAAAGTGGATGGAAAAAATATCTCCATTAATTACTGACGATAAAGCAGATCCATCTTCTATATTTAAATTTAATTACCCAGATAAGTATGAATTAAATATGAATATAGCAAAATATGAAAAAAATAATAGGGATGTTAGATCTATATTAGGTTCTAGAATTTCTGGAGGAGGTTCTCCTACTGGAGAAACACAGAATCCAACTTCTTTAACTTATAGTTTAATTAATGCATATCCAGTAAATATTATATCGCTTCCAGTGTCTTATGATCAGTCTGGAATATTAAAAACTACAATTACATTTAATTATGATAGATATGTGTGCCAATTTAATAGAGGTAGTTATGTTTCTAGTCAAGTAAGAACACAAAATACTTCAGTTTAATCTTCAAAGATATTCAATAAATAGTCACATCTGAATTGTATACTTCAAAATGCCATTACCAACAATTGTAACTCCAACCTATGAGTTGACTTTGCCATCTAATAAGAAGCAAGTTAAGTATAGACCATTTTTAGTGAAGGAAGAAAAGGTTTTAATTCTTGCCATGGAAAGTGAAGACTCTTCCGAAATTAATAGGGCAATTAAATCAGTATTAAAAGATTGCATTTTAACTAGAGGAATTAATGTAGAACATCTTCCAAGTTTTGATATTGAGTATCTATTTCTAAATATTCGTTCTAAATCAGTTGGGGAATCAGTAGACCTCATTATTACTTGCCCAGATGATAATCTGACAAAGGTTGATGTAACTGTAAACATAGACGAAATAGAAGTAATCATTCCAGAGGATCATTCTCCAGAAATAAAGGTGGATGATAATATTAAAATTAAAATGAAATATCCTTCATTGAAAGAGTTTGTTGAAAATAATTTCAACTTTAATGCAAATTTAAATAATGCTCAGGCAATAAACAAATCATTTGAAATTGTTGCATCTTGTATAGATCAAGTTTATACTGATGAAGAGGTATGGTCATCTTCTGATGTTTCTAAGAAAGAGCTGATTGAGTGGATTCAAAAAATGGATGCAAATCAATATAAGGGAATAGAAAAATTCTTTGATACTATGCCCAAACTTTCACACACTTTAAAAGTTAAAAATCCAAATACTGGCGTAGAGAGTGATGTGACTCTTGAGGGACTATCTAGTTTTTTCGGTTGATGCTAAGTCATGAGGACTTAGAAACTTATTATAGAATCAACTTTGCTCTTATTCAATATCATAAATATTCTTTGACTGAGATTGAGAATATGATTCCTTGGGAAAGGGAAATATATTTGGCACTTCTTGAAGATCATATTAGAAAAGAAGAAGAAAAAGCTCAAAGGCAAAATACATGAATCTATTCACCAACCTAAAGGAAAAGGCAAAGTCTTTTATTACTGGAGCGTCTTCTTTTAAAGTTAAGGATAAAATTTCCGCTAAGGTAGTAACTCTTGTTGGTATTATTCCCAAGAAGACAATACCAAAGCAATTAATTGATAGAATATCAAGACCTCTTGGTCAGAAGGATAAAGATACTGATCCAGATTTAATAATTCCCAAAAAGGTTACTAGCTCTTTAGGAAAGTTAAGTCTGGATCTTATTCAGGTAAATAATAATCTTGAAAAAATATCTGATATTATTAAAGAAGATTATAAAAATACTAAGGAACTCAATAAAAAAGAAACTGAAGATTATAGGAAAAGAATAGCAAATAGATTTAGAACTTTAGGTAAAAAGGATTATAAATCTAATAAAGTTGATGTATCTAACTTAGTTAAAAGTTTTGCAGGGTCTTTCTTTAAGGGTGTTGGTGGAGCACTAAGGGCTCTTGCTGCTTTTGATTTATTAGATGCTCTCATGAGGGGGGACCCCATGGGAGCAATATCTGCGCTTTTAGGGATGGCAGGAACTTATATTCCTGCCATCATTGGTGGAGTAGTTGGTGGAATTACTTCAAGTATTTTTGGAGGTATTAAAAATTTATTCAAAGGCGCAAAGACGCCAAAACCTCCAACATCTACTCCAACAACTTCAGCAAAACCATCTGGACCCCAAAGATTTCCAGGAATGGGCAGGTTTGGAAAAATGTTAGCATTGGGAACTTCTGCCCTTGGATTGGCTAGTGCTCTTAATTTGGGAAATAAAGGGGAAGATGATTCTCAAAATAGACTAGAGGAATTAACTCAACAGCAAAAGGAGGCATTAGATCCAGAAAAATTAGTTCCAATTCCTCAAGATGATTTAAAGAGATTTGAAAATTTAAATAATAAATTTGAAAAAGCTATTGATTTTCTACTAGGGAAGCAGAAAGAATTTGACTCCACCCCACAAGGATCAAGTGGTGGTGGAGGAGGAGGTGGCGGATCACTTCCTCCAATAACTGGAATGACAATTCAAGATAGTCAGCAGGGCCTTGCTGAACTTGGGGTGTCGCAAGAGCAATTTAATGCATATAAACAGGGAGTTGCTGATGTAGAGGGAGCAAGATATAACCAAATGGGGGGTGCTGGGAAAAGATTTGCTGGAAGATATCAAATGGGATCTGGAGAAATTGCATCAGCTGCTGCAGTGATGGGAATTGATCCACCAAGCCAACAAGAATTTTTATCAAATCCAGAACTTCAAGAAAGAATTTATATGGGAAGAACAGTATTGATGCACAGGATGATGATGAGGTTATCTCCCCAATATAGAGACATGTCCCCACAAGAAAGACTTCCTGTTCTTGCAGGAGCCCAATTGGGTGAAGGAAGCCTCACTGACTATCTTGCAGGAAAACCTGTTTCAGATTCAGCAGGAGTTGAAATAGAAAGATGGATTAATTCTGCAAAAAGAAGAATGTCTCAGGTTTCCCCAAGGACTTCTCCCCCACCAGCTCCAGTTCTCCCAAATCTTAGGGCAGTTACTCAACCAATAATAGAAGAAACATTGACTGTTGGACCAGATGGAAAGGTGGAAGCAAGAACACAAAGAAGAGTTTTGCCCTCTCCAGTCTCAAAGGGTCCACAGGTAATACCAGTTCCAATCACTCCACCATCTCCACAAGTTCCTACTGCAACTGCAGTGGATCAAATTGATATTGTTCCATCTTTTGATACTTCTTATGCTGAGAATTTCTTAACAGTATATTCAAAACTAATTTACCAAGTAGTTTGATAAATGGATACTAGCATAATACTAGAGGAACCAAAATCTAAACCAAAGATAGAGCCTCAAACAACAAAAATAAGATATCTAAATCTAATCTCCAGGGACACTAAAAAGTCTTCTGATAAATTAAGGAAGTTATTTGAGTCTGGAAGTTACCAGAAGAACACTCAACTAAAAGTATTGAATAGGTATAAGAAAAAATTAGAGAGGATAGAAAAGCAAGAAGAGGATAGAAGAAGGAAGAAAAAGTCTAGAGCAACATTTAAACTTCCTAAAATTAAGCAATTTAAGGGATCATTTTTTGATGCAAAATCTGCAGATAATCCACTCAAAGCAATAGGATTATTAGCTGCATTTAATGCAATAGATAAGGGAATTCAAAAAGATTTTGCTGGAGCCATTGCGCCAGCTCTAGTTGCTGGTGGTTTATTTTTTGGACCATCTTTACTGTCCCTAGTAGCATCAAGATTTGGGAAAGGTAAACTTCCAGATGCAAATGCTCCTCAAGCAACTTCAAAAATTCCTTGGTGGCAGAAAAATACTTCTTCTTTAAGTAGATCAAATCAATCTTATTCAAAGTTTATAAGTGGCAGTGCAGATGTTGGAGATAGAGCACGTCTTTTGAGGAGAGGATTAATTACTCCTAGACAGGCACTTAGTAAAGGTGGACCTGAATCTTTATCTACTGTAGGAAAAAGCGGAAGAGTTGCAAAAGCATTTGCTAAATTTGGTGGTTCTATTATTCCTGGAGTAGGTGCTATTATTGGTGCTGCTGATGCCACAGCAAGAGGATTGGCAGGAGATGTGACTGGTTCTGCAATAGCAGGAACTTCTGCATCATTGGATGCATTTGCAGCAGCATCAGCAGCAACTGGTTTTGGATTGCCATTAGCAGGACTAGCATCTATAGCATCATTTGCATTGGATCTAACAAATCTTGCTAGAGATTTGACAGGAATGAGTGCAGCGGAAGAAGAAAAAAATAAAGGTAAATTAAAAAAGCAGACAAAGGAACAAAAGAAATTAGTAGAAAAAGCTAAGGAAGAAAAGCAACAATTAACCTTTTCTAAAACCTTGAATAGTTATGATAAGGCGATAAAAAAATTCGAAGAGTTCTCTAAGAATTTTAAATCTCCTAGACAGATTATTTCTGAGCAGACTGAAGGTGGACCACCAACTCCACCAACAACTGGACCTGGAGCAACTAATCCCTATACTGGCCCAATAGATAAAGATTCTTTCTTCCCTCTTCCTGGGGGCACCTTATCTACTGCTGCAGTTGGAGTTCCTAAAGGGGAATATGGGGCACAGAGAGGATATGGTGGACATAGTGGACAAGATATTGGTGGTCTTCCTGGAAATAGCCCAGTAGTTGCTTGGAAAACTGGAACAGTTACAGTGGAACCTGGATTAGAGGGACCCGATCATATCATTACTATAGATCATGGCAATGGCATTTACACAAAATATAAACATGTCATTGCTGAGGTAAAGAGTGGAGATACAGTTTATGGTGGGCAGCAAATTGCTAGACTTCTTCCAGGAAAGGAAGAAGTTCGTGGAAGAATGTATGACACTCACCTCCACTTTGAGGTTTGGAAAAATAATAGACATATAAATCCCAACCCAGATATATCTGCATCACAAAAAATATCATCTCCACTGTCAAGGCAACGTGCAGAAGAGCAGCATAAAAGTAGATCTCAACCTCAGGCACAACCACAACAACCATCTGGAAGACAAATATCATTTAGAGAAGCATCCCCAGAGCAAAGAAAAAATGTTGTAGATGCATTAAAGGAAAAAGGAACAGTGGAGTTTATGCATGAAGGTAAAAAATATTTCTTTAGAGTGGATAAAGATGGGAGAGTAGGAGTTTATAAAACAAAATCTCAAAGTGGATTTTTAGGAATGATTGGTATTCCAGAAGAAATTGATATAAAAGGAGACAAAAATGTAAGCATTAGAAATGCCATGATGGAAAAAATTAATTCAATGTATAAGGTTACAGATCAGGATCAATCTATTCTCCCACGATCTGTAGAGGTAACTCCCTCCAGACCAAGAAATCCTGAGATTAGTCAAAATCTTCCATACCAAGATGGATATTCCGACCCCATACTTGTTCCATTCATAGTTCCACAACAGAAACTCCAAATTCAAGAACAGCAAGTTGCATCTATGTCTGTTGCAAATTCTGGACCATCTGAAGTTGACTTGTTAAATATTTTTTATAAGAAAGTACTTCTCAATAGTTTAGTATAATGTCATCATATTTAAATTACACAATAAAAGAATTTTTAATAGAGTCTTTTGATGGGAAAAACTACATAGATGCCAGTAGATGTGTAGCATCAATTCAATATTTTGAGGATTTATTTTCTCCTGCAATTTTTGTATCTATGGAGTTAGTTAATACTGATGGACTATTAACCTCTTTAAGAAGTGAGGATCCATCAATAACTCCAGGTATTAAGGGTGGAGAAAGAGTAAGATTAGTTATAGATCAATCAGCCACAAAATCATCTATTGAATTTACAGAAACAAAAAATACATATTACATTTATAAAGTACATACATCAACATCTGAATCTACAAGAGAGGTATTTTTTATAGAACTTGCACCAGCAGAAGTTTTTACAAATGAAACTTCTAGGGTTTTTAGAAGATATCCAGAAAGTTCTGGAACAGAGCAGAGAATAGATATTTCCGTCAATAAAATTTTAACTGAAGTTTTGACGACAACAAGAGTTAAACCTGAAAATATAGAAAGAACTTTGAATAGTTATGCATTTTTTGGAAATTCTAGAAAACCATTTACAGTTTTAACATGGTTATGTCCAAAAGCTATACCCCCACTGGGAACTTCTGGAAAAGAATTTGGAACAGCAGGATTTTTATTTTATGAAAATAAAAATGGATATAATTTTAAAAGCATTGATGGTCTATTATCAAAATTATCTCCAGGAACTGCAGATCAAAAATCAATACAATCATATTCCTATACTGAATTAGTTAACTCTGCAGCAACCACTAAAGATAATTTTAAAATATTAAAGATGCCAGTTTTTGAAAAAAATGTTAATATATATGAAAATTTAAGGATGGGAATGTATTCTAGTGTTAATTATTTCTTCGATATTAATACTAGAAAATTTAATTCATATACTTATAAATTATCTGAAAGTTATGATATTATGGTTCACTCATCTACAAACAATGAAAAGCCAAGAATACCAATAGGATTGGAAAATTCACCATCAAGATTGATGGTAAAAACTGTAGATAATTTGGTTGGCACTCCTCTTAAAGGTGAGGTAAAGGAGAGAGATCTTAAGCCCCAATATCAGGCGCAATCAATTGCAAGATATAATCTTGCATTTAGTCAAATGTTAAATATTACTATACCCCTAAATCTAACTTTGACTGTTGGAGATGTTATTCAAATTAATTTTGGAACTACCACAACAATAGAATCTAAACAAGGAACTAAAGACACTAAAAAATCAGGATATTATTTGATTAAAGAATTATCACATCTTTTTTCTTCAGGTAAGGGATATACTGGGCTCAAACTAATAAGAGATTCCTATGGAAAATAATGAAGAAATTTTAAAATTGGAAGATGAATTACTTGATCCTCAAATTAATAAGCAACGAAAAAGATATTTGCAGGATTTATTGGATAATTCATCTAAATATCATATGGATACTGAAAAAGTTTTTAAAAAATATTGTGAGAAATATCCTTGGGAACCAGAATGCAGAATTTATGACCTATGATGTTAGAACAATCTTTAATTAATCCTAATTTTTTAGGTAAGGATGGATTTAAATGGTTCATTGGTGTTGCCACCAATGAAAGGGACTGTTCGGATTCTAGTGGTGGATATAGAGTAAAGGTCAGAATTATTGGCCATCATCCTGGAGATGAATATTTAAAAGATAAAGATCTTCCTTGGGCACAACTTTTAATACCTCCCACTATGGGGACAGGAATGTGGGGAGGTGGATGTAGTTTTGCTCAAGATATTGCAGGATCTACTGTGATTGGATTCTTTTTGGATGGTGATGATGGACAGCAACCAATCATAATTGGATCTTTATATACTGGGTCCAATGTTGAAATTACTCAAGAGTTGAATAAGGGGACAGCAAACTTTCAACCCTTCAAACCACCATCTAATTATATTGTAAACCAGTTTAATACTCAGTTAGAGCAAAAGTCTGCAACTCAAAGGACTGCAGGAATTTCTTCCGAAACTAGAGATGGTAAGGGGACAAGTAGAGGTCCTACAGCAGCATCTGGGGTTCCCAGTTCATCTGGTTCTTCCCCTGCTGGAGGAAAAAGTGCTGGAGCAGAAGGTACTCAAAATAGAAACACCGTTGTATCAATTCCATCAAAATGTAAAAAGGGTACAGACTTATATTCAAAAATCTTAAACTCATTAAGAGATGCCGTTAAATTTTTAGTTGGTCTTCAAAATATTAGATCAACATATATTGATCCTGTTCTGAATAGAGTTGCAGATATTCCAGCATTAATATCTAGAGTTGCACAGGCTATTACTGATTCTATTAGTGTTTCTATAAAATGGACAAGAGATAAAATTATAACAGAAACCTATACAAGATTAAAAACACTTATTGACCAAATAAAATTACCAAAGGATTTAGAGTTTTTAAAGAAAGTTGCATTTGGAGAAATTACTGATGGCATTTGGTGTGCAATAGGAAAAATTTTAAAAAGAATTCTTGGATTTGTCTTGAGCTTTTTGACTCAGTTACTTACCTATGCAGTAAGTATGCCACTTTGTGCCCTTGAAGCAGCAGTAAGAAGTATTATCCAGGCTATTGTAAATGAAATTACTGCTGCAATTACTCCTATTATACAAGGTGCTTTAGAAACTCTAGGTGGGCCTTTGGGTGAAGTATTTTCTTTTGTAAGCACTGCAATAGGATATATTAAAGAGGCTATTAATTTCCTAAGTTGCGAAACAAAAGAATGTAAGGAGCAATTTGATTATGAAATGAATAAAGGATTTGTACCTAAAGGTGATGTTAACTTTGCAAGAATTATAAATTATGATCCAGCACAAGGAGCTTCAAATCTTTTAGGTGATGCAGGAAGAGCATTCCAAGAGTGGGCAGGAATTAGTCCTCCTCCACCAGGATCAACTGTAGTTGGAAGAACTGAAACAGGTCCAGGTGTATTTACAACGGATTATTTAACTCCAGATGGGCAAATCATTACTAGAACTGAAGGTGGGCAACAGTTACAAGGAAACTGTAATGTTGTGAGCCTTGAATGTGGATTACCTACAGTTTCTATATTTGGCGGAGATGGTTCTGGGGCAACTGGAAATGCAGTAGTAGATTATGCTGGTCAAATCATGGGTATTAATCTAACTAATCCCGGATCAGGATATGTTTCTCCACCAACTGTCTATTTTAGAGATGATTGTGACAATGGAAGAGGTGCAAGAGCATTTTCAATTTTAGATGAAGATGGAAAAGTTGAAAGAATAGTTATGGAAGAGCCTGGGTTTACTTATCTTAGACCCACTGGAGCAGGAACATCAAATCCAGTAGACAGCGAAGGTAATTCAGTTGTGGGAATTGTTACATCTGTAGTTGTAGTCAGCCCTGGAATTGGATATACTTCTGGAGACACTATAACTATAAGTGGAGATGATAATGATGTTTTAATTACTCCAGAAGTTGGTCCAGGTGGACAAATTTTGGATGTAAATATTATCAATCCTGGGTCAGGATTAATATCTTATCCAAATATAGAAATAAATACACAAAATGGTGAAGGTGCAGTGCTAATACCTGTTTTACAATTTATCCCAATTCAAGAAGCAACAACAGAAACTGATCCGAATAAGATCAGAAAAGTAGTTTATTGTGCGGAGGATCATGGCTGATAATACAACTAATTTTTCCAAATTAACTGGATATGTAATTAATGATCCAAAATATGGAACTGTTTTCATAGGTGAAGACAAAGATACAGATAGAATTAGACAAGTTCAAATTAGTTCACAATCTTTAGCTACATTAAAGCTATTTAAGGATGGTGGATTTGAACTTGTAAGTTCCGCTTCTGCAAAATTGGGCGACAATATTTGCAGCAATTCTAAAGATGGATTATTCATTAAGGGAAATAATATAAATCTTGATGCAGGTTCAGGTGAAATTACTTTGTCTGCCAGATCTATTAGATTACATTCAACTGGCGAAGATCAAACTTTAGTATTAAGATCAAATGGTGATATTGAAATAGATGCAGAAGATAATATAAGAATGGAGGGATCTCAAGTAGCACTTGGTGCTAAATATAAAATGTTTGTAGGAACAGTTGGTCCATTTATCCTAAGAGGTAAAGGTGGAGTAACCATAACTGAACCAAAAACAAAATTAATACCAACAAGTGTAAAAGAAGTTGTAGATATGGTATTGGCACAAGTATTCCCGGAGTATTTCTAATGGCGTATATTAATGAAGTGCACACTGAAGCTATCCAGGTAGGAACAGCACTTACCCCACCAGTAGCAGCAGCAGAGTTTTGGCCATCTATTGATCCTTTAGGTTTGCCTCAAGGTTTATTTTCTGCTCAAAATTGGGGTGTTTCCAACTTTGTTGGGATGCACAATCAAATAGGACTCACAAATCAACTTGGATTAAAAAATCTAATAGGTCTTTTAAGTAGAGTTGGACAGCAAGTAGCAATAGGTGGGCAGGTAGATGCCCAACCTGCGGTTTCTTCAAATGCATTTTCAATGGCATTTACAACCCCATTAGGAGATCTTTTTGGATCTTGGAAATTAAATGGGTTGCCAATAGAAGTTACATCTGATATAAAAAATAAAAAGAATATAACTCCTTTAGTAAATTCACTTGATAAAGTTTTGAATCTTCAGGGAGTGGAATATGATAGATCTGATTATGAAAAACATGAAATAGGTCTAGTGGCACAAGAAGTGGAAAAAGTAGTTCCAGATCTTGTGGATGAAAATTCAAATAAAGTTAAAGTTGTACATTATCAAAACCTAACAGCTTTATTAGTGGAAGCAATCAAGGAGCAGCAAGCACAAATCAATGAACTTAAGGGGACGGTTCAGGAACTGTCCACTAAACTTGCAGAGTGCTGCAATTGATGCTATGATGGTTAAGTAAGCAAGGATCCAACTCAACATGCAAATCAACAAAGAGGAACTCAAAGAACTGCAAGAACTTCAAGAAGACCTTGCTGCTCATTTTGCAGATCTTCATTTCATTGGTGGAGAAACTTATTGGACTTGTGTTGAGTGTCTAGCAACTGCAAAACTTGCTGAACTCAGAGGTGAACTTTCTTATGATGGTTGACAGGTTAAAGAGAATCAGATATAATATTAAGGTCCGTGTGAAGGAAGTAAAAGGCATTAATCTTTGATTATGTAAGTCCTTACTTTGGGGATGTATTCCAACAGGCAGAGAAAGCGGTCTTAAAAACCGCACAGTGTGGGTTCGAATCCCACCATCCCTATTTCAAAATTGACTTTTAATTCCAAAAAAGGTCCAAAAAATTTTCCAGGAAAATTTTTGCCCATAGGTTTTTTAGTAACCTTCAAGAACGCTTATCATATATTCACTTTTTGCTATATCATTTTCCAAATTTGTCATTGATAGTCTATATGCATAATCTTGCATTTGATATCTCAAACGCTCTTCTTTTAGAACATTTACATTTATATTATCAGTATCTCTAATTTCTCTAAGATATTCTATTTGCTCATTTAATACCTCTATTTGGTTTGCATAATTCTGACAAACTTGAGGATCACAGAAAAATGGAAACTCTAATCCAGGAGTACATTCATTTATCTGCGAGTTATATGTACCTATTGCAACTTGATTGATTAAATTATATGTGCCAATTCCTGCTTGATCCCCATTTTCAATAGGACCTTCAATAGGTTCAAATGGATTTGAACCCTCAAATGAATATCCTCTATATTCTAATACATCTTCGTATACTATAATTGAAGTAAATCCACTACCACAGTTTGCTGCAGTTGCATCCAATGCAAGGGATAATATTTGATTTTGTAAAGCGTTTATTTGACTGTTAATTTGAATAACATCTTTATCAATGGGTGATATAAGAGAGTCAAAAAGATCTAACATCTCTCTGGAACTATGAATTTTTAATCCAGTTGTAAAAACCCCAACAGGAGTATCTGGTCCAAATGTTTGCTCTCGCCATTCTATGACTTCTTCACTTAATTCTTCTTCTGTTCCAGTTTTAAATTCATAACCATCATCAGCTATGATCTTTAGCTGATTTAATTGCTCTTGATCTACTGTTACTTTTTGCCTGTAATATCTTATTAATTCTTGAGACTCAGTACTAATTGCCATCAGTCAAATGTGTATGATTAATAATGTTATTTATTGATAAATAAGACAGTAGAAATCTTAGAAAGGATAATCTCAAAATGCCTTTAGCGAGACTGGAAAATTTTCTAAAAAATCTTAATGGTAATACAATATATGTTGATCCTAATGAATTAGATTCAACTGATTCCATTGAGAACAGGGGGAATTCTAGATTAAGACCTTTTAAAACAATTCAAAGGGCATTAATTGAAGCTGCAAGATTTGCATATATTCCTGGTTCTAATAATGATCTATTTGATCAAACCACAATTTTAATATCTGCAGGAACTCATTACATTGACAACAGACCTGGATATTATTATGATGGAAGTTCTCTGAGGGATATTAATGGAAGCGTAAAAAATATTACAGAACTATCAATAGCATCAGATTTAAATTTAAATAATTTTAGCAATGAGTTACATATCTATAATAGCGTTCATGGTGGCGTAATAATTCCTAAAGGCGTTTCAATTGTAAGTTCAGATCTAAGAAAGACAAAAATAAGACCTCTATTCGTTCCAGATCCAGTAAATGATTTAATTGAAAGTTCAGCTATTTTCAGATTAACTGGTGCTTCTTATATCTTTGGATTTTCTATTCTAGATGGAGATCCATTAGGAACAGTCTATAATACTTATGCCAATAATAAGGTTTCGCCATCATATTCTCACCATAAGTTAACTGCATTTGAATATGCAGACGGAAAGAATTTTTATACCAAAAATGGCGTAACTTCAAATATAACTGACTTAGACACTTATTATTACAAGTTAAGCTTAGCATTTGGAGGACTTTCTGGAAGAGAAATCCCAAATAATTTCACGAGTTTCCAAAAGAATCCAGAAGAAAATAAAATTGTAGGTGATCTTGGTAAAGGATTTATTTTAATTGACCCAGATAATGGTATCATTTCTGGAGATGGGACAACTGCCTCTCAAACTATTACAGTAACAACTCAAGAACCTCATGAGTTAACTCCCTTAACTCCCATTTTAATTTCTGGCGTAGGGACAATTGATTCAGAAGAAGCCCAGGCAGAATACAATGGTGTTTTTGTAGTTGCACAAGTTACTAGTCCAACATCATTTAATTACATACTTTCAGAAATCCCCAATTCCACTGCGAATCCAAGTACTTTAAGTGCTACAGTAAAAATTCTATCTGATACTGTATCTTCAAGCTCCCCATATGTATTCAATTGTAGCTTGAAGTCTGTGTATGGAATGAATGGTCTTCATGCAGATGGAAGCAAAGCAACTGGATTTAAGAGCATAGTAACTGCACAGTTTACTGGTATATCTCTGCAAAGAGATGATAGAGCATTTGTAAAATACAATGACACTACTGGAACTTATCAAACCCAAGAACAATTTGGAAGTTCTATAAACTTACACCAACAGTCCACATCAAGACATAGACCTGGATGGGAAACTTTCCATATTCTTGCTTCCAATGATGCATTTATTCAGTGTGTGTCTATTTTTGCTATTGGTTATTCCAAACAATTTGTTGCAGACAATGGTGGCGATCAAAGTGTTACTAACTCTAATAGTAATTTTGGTGCAGTTGCCTTATCATCTAAGGGATTTAAGGACTATGAATTGAGTAAAGATAATCATGGATTTATAACTCATATCATTCCACCAAAAGATGTTCTATCTGAAGTGGACAATGTTAATTATTTTGTGATGGACTCTTCACTTACTGAGAGTTTAAGTGTTTCTAATGGATATCAAAGAGTTTATATAAATGGATACGACGATCTTTTTACTCCTCCCCCTAAATCAATTAAAAATTTCATTGTTGGAGCAAAAGATGGTGAGATAATTTATTATAGTGATGCAAGTGGAGAAATTAGATCTGCAACAGTAAGTCCAAACTATCAGCAAACATTCAGAGTAGACTCTATAGATACTTCCACCAGTATTATAACTGTAGAAGGAACTATTTCTGGAATATCTACTGGACAAGCGGTTAGATTTGTTTCAAATACTGGCAGTTTGCCAGATGGAATAGATCAGAATAAGGTCTATTATGTCCACAGAGATATTACGTCAAATACACTAAGAATATCAGAAAATATAACAAGTGCAAATGATCCAAATGGATATCTATTAATTAGAAATGATATAGGTGTATCCCCAGAAGATAATATTACAATTTATGCTAGAGTTTCTGACACTATTCCCGGACAAACTGGAAATCCAATCCAATGGGATCCTACAAATAATAATTGGTACATTGGAATAGAAGCAAATCAGAATTTTACCTCAGGTCTATTAAATTTAGAAAATAAACCATTTTATATCAAAAGAGTTACTGATGGAAGATCTGTAGATGATAAAATTTACAGAGTTAGAATAGTAATACCAAAAGAATCTAGTTTGGCATCTGAACCAAGCCCAGGATTTATTATTCAAAAATCTTCTAGTCTTTTAGATTCAACATTCTCTCAAGATAATTTAATTCCACTAAATCCAGATGAAGATGATCAGTTAAGTTTGGTCAGAAATACAAATATCATTTCTGATGCATGGTATGAAAATGGGACAGCAACTGTAATAACTTCTAAACCACACAAGTTAAAGTCTGGAAATAAAATTAAAATTTACAACTTGAAGAGTTCAACTGAACCAAATCCAGTTGGTTTGGGCACTGGATTGGGATATAATGGTTCATTTGAAGTTGCATCTGTTGTAAGCGATGTTCAGTTTACTTATAATATAGACAGAAATCCTGGTGCAATTAGTACTGCTACTGGTATGACAGTTGCTAATTGGATGGATAGAAGAGTATGTTCATCTGGGGCAGGAAGATATGCTCCATATACAATACTATCATCCAATAGAGGCAATTTACCATACTTTACTCAAGAATCTTTAACAAACGACTATCAGCTTTATAAGATCAAACCAATACAGAGATATGTTCAAGGAATTTCTGATGGAATATATCATATAACCCTAAATTCATTTAAAAATATCCCTGATGTTTCTCCATTTAATATAGATGATTATAAATTATCGCAAAATATAGACTACTTATACCCCAAAACTGATAAAGATAATCCAGTTTCAGATCCCCAATCTGCAGTATCTTATCCAAATAGACAAATTATAGGTAAGGTAGAAGTCAATAGTGAAGAGTATAGTACTACTAAAGAAACCATAAATCAACTTCTAAAAGATACTGGTGATGGATTTGAAATTTCATCAATAGTGAATTCTACTGGAACTTCAACCTTAACTACTACCATTAATCATGAGTTGGGGGGAATCAGAACCTTAACTCTTGCAGCAGCTGGAAGTGGATATACTCCAGGAACATATTATGATATTCCACTTTGTTCTTCTGGTGGATCTGGTGAAGGTGCTACAGTTAAAGTTACCATTACTGCTGGTGGAGCAATTCTACTAAACAACATAACAATATTAAATCCAGGATCTGGATACACTATTGGTGAATCTGTTATTATAAGAGGACTTCCTGGATCAACAAGTCAAACAACTCTCACAGTTGGAACAGTTTTTACTGAAAATGTTGGTGCAATTCAGGTGTTGGGTGCACTATATCCAGAAAATAATGGATGCTTCCCAATTCAATCATCAACTAGAAACACTATAACATACAGAAACTCTACTGGTAGGACAGAAACAAATTCTCCAGCAGTTGCAAAACTTTTACCATCTTATACTGTACAAAGTGCCACATATAATGCTGTCGATGATACAACTACCATTACTACAAATTCTTTTGGGCACCCATTTACAGTTGGCAATAAAGTAATACTGTCAAATTCAACTTATGATGTTTTAGGAACTTTAGAAGTTGTTTCAACAAGTTCTTTAACTAATTTAAGAGTGAGGGGTAATTATGTATCAGCAACTCAAATATTACCACCAATTACATCACAACTAAAAGATACAAATGTAGCATCAGAAAATATTGGCACAAGACTTATTCCATTCTTCAATGGATATAGGACAAGGTTGAACACTGTTGGAGGGATAACAAGTTCAATTGCTACATTCTCTCTAGAACAAACTGTTGGTTTAAATAAAGGTGATTTCATCCAAATTGACGATGAGATCATGTTAATTCTTTCAATTAACAGTTCAACAAATATTACTGTAAAACGTGCTGTATTGGGAACTTTATCTAATCCCCATATTAACAATTCCATAGTAGAAAAATTAAATTCTCATCCAATAGAACTTAGAAGAAATTCTATTATTAGAGCTTCTGGTCATACTTTTGAATATACTGGATTTGGTCCAGGAAATTATTCTACTGGAATGCCAACAAATCAGGATAGGATTTTAAATTCTGATGAGGTTTTAATTTCACAAGCTTTATCTACTAGAGGTGGTTTAATTTCCTATACTGGAATGAATAGCAATGGCGAATTTTATATTGGTAGGAAAAAATATGATTCAACCACAGGTGAGGAAATAAGCATAGGAGATGAACCTCAGGATGAAGTTAGTTTTATTGATTCTTTAGTTGTCAATGGGATAACAGTAAATAAGGTTATTGATGCAGAAACTGCAAGAGCAACTTTTAAAGAAGTTCAGGTTGTAGGAGTATCTACATTCTTTAACCAAGTTACTATTAATTCTCTCACTGACTCTCAAAATTGCACAACTGGTGCTCTTGTTGTTGCTGGAGGAGTTGGTATTGGAAAGAGTCTTAATGTTTGTGGATCTACAACTTTATCAGGAACTTCTATTAGTAATATAAGAATTGGAATTTCTGGTTCCAATGAAATTGACACTTCTACAGGAAATCTAACTTTAGATTCTGCTGGTGGAACTGTAACTGTTGATGATAATTTAAGTGTTGCAGGTTCTTCCACATTTACTGGATTGATTGATGCTAATGGTGGGGCAACTATTGATAATGTTAGGATTGGAATTGCAGCTGATAATGAAATTGACACTTCTACAGGAAATCTAACTTTAGATTCTGCTGGTGGAACTGTAACTGTTGATGATAATTTAAGTGTTGCAGGTTCTTCCACATTTACTGGAAATGTTACTGTAAGTGCACCATCAACATTTAATGGTTATGGAACAATTCCTTTAGGTGGAATTATTATGTGGTCTGGAAGCATAGAGACTATCCCTGTTGGATGGGCACTATGTAATGGTGGAAATGGAACTCCAGACTTAAGAGAAAGATTTATAGTTGGTGCAAGTTTGGGAAATAATACCAGTGTTCCTGGAGGTTTTTATTCTGTTGGGGATACAGGAGGAAGCAGAGATGCTGTTGTAGTATCTCACTCACACACAGCAAGTAGTAGTAATGCACCAGATCATAGACACAATTTAGGTGGATCTACCAATGGAGATCCAGGAATGGACGTAGCAGGTGGTCACTTCCACAGACTAAGAGATGGCATCGGAGGAGATCAGACTAATAGTATTACAACTGATGGGGGAAATCTTGCTGGACAAAATAATCAAGCAAATTTTGTAAGCAATTCAAACATCATAGAACCAGCTGGAGATCATGTTCACACTGGTGTAACTAAGCTTGGTGGTGGTCATGGTCACACTATTACTGTCACTGCAGAGGGTGTTTCTGGAACTGATGCTAATCTACCTCCATATTATGCCTTAGCATTTATCATGAGAGTATTATAAATTAACTAAATAAAATTATAAATCGGGGGATAGTGGAACCCAATGCCATCACAAGATAGCTTTTTTAAGGTTAAAACTGGTTTAGGAGTAGGAACAAATACTTTCTATGCTAGTGTATCTGATAAAAGAATCACTGTAGGTGCAACTACAGGTGATTATGAATTTAATGTGTTTGGTGAATCTTATATTGATGAAAATTTGTATGTAGATTCTAAAGTTGGAATTGGAACTACAGTTGCTCTTCAGCAATTAGATGTACGAGGAGTAGGAATAGTTTCAGATAGAGTTGGAATTGGCACAACTAATCCCCTAGGTAGAATACAGGTAGGAAGTTCTAGAGAAGAATATTTTGTTGTTTCTTATGGTGGATCTGTTGGGATTGGATTAACCAACCCCGGACAAAAATTTCATTTTCTAGGTCAGGATACTAGTAGTGATATAGTAGTTATAAATTCAGAAGGATTTATTGGGGTTGGACTTGATGAACCACTACAGCCATTTCACTTTGATGGGAGAGATATACCTGGAATTGGTGGAACTGTAGTAATTAGTGGATTTGGATCTATTGGAGTTGGAGTACTATATCCAGAATATGATGTAGATATTGCACAAAATCTAAGAGTGGTTGGATATGCCACCATTACAGATGCCTTTATTGGAGTTGCTACTGTAGGATTAGCAACAATTACTAATGAATTTGTAGGATTCTCTACTGTTGGTATTGCAACTATAGAAAATGCTTTTATTGGAGTTGCTACTGTAGG
>JACCDX011006491.1_pt1 | contig 18271 bp, 13 predicted proteins | sample 7449681 | NCBI WGS metagenome assembly JACCDX01 (sample SAMN15323450, study PRJNA562643) | freshwater metagenome | isolation source: river surface water | place: USA:Blue River Watershed | collected 2017-08-18
TATCGTGCCTTCTGCATGCTTCTGTTTCCATCTTAGTTGCCTTTCTAGCTGTTTGATTTCACTATTTACTTGATAGCATACTTTCTCTATATTTGCAACTAATTTCTTATGACGACACTATCTAAATTGGTTTGAGATGGAATATTGTTTCTAATTTGGTTAAAGAATACAATATTGGAGGTGCGGGCCGGAATTGAACCGGCGTAGGAGGTTTTGCAGACCTCAGCGTAACCACTCCGCCACCGCACCTATTACTTGTAATCCCCCTGTATGCTCACAATTCAACAAATGACATGAAAAAAGGTATTTTTCAAGTCATTTGGTATTTTGAGCATCTGCTTCAACATGTTCTACAAGAATAGGTAGCTTGTTAATGAAAAATTACCCAAAAGGCAAGAAAAAATTTGCGTCTTTTGAAAATTGCTTGACTTTATTTTAAAATATAGCAAAAAAGAGAGTATGAACGAAAATTACGAAGACGCATTAAAAAAACTGGACGATATTGTCAAAAAATTGGAACGCGGTGACGTGCCGTTGGCCCAAATGATGGAATATTACGAGGAGGGGGTGCGCCTGAAAAATATATGCCAGGCCCGACTGGACGAGGCCAAATTGAAAATAGAACAAATAACCATGCAGGACGGCAAACCAGCCGGCACCAAACAATATAATGAGGCATGATTACACCCAATTAATAACGGCAATGGGGCAGGTGGCCAACGAATGTAATCGCTGGTTGGATAATTTATTACCTTACCCTGACCCGGCGGTTGATGTATTTGCCGCCATGCGCCACGGGGTGATGAATGGGGGAAAACGCATTCGCCCGTTTTTAATGGTTGAAACCGCCCAAATTTTTAACCCAAACCCGCAAAATACCCAAAAAATGTATGTTTTGGCCGGGGTTTTGGAAATGATTCATTGTTATTCGTTAATTCATGACGATTTGCCAGCCATGGATAATGACGATACCCGCCGGGGCCAACCCACCGTGCATAAAAAATATAACGAGGCCACGGCAATATTGGCCGGTGATGGCCTATTAACTTGGGCATTTTATATGTTGGCCAAGCACGAATTGCACGAATATTGTTTTGAATTGGCCAAAAATGCCTTTCGCATGGTGGACGGCCAGGCCCGCGATATGGTGGCCGATAAGTCCGATTGGGATAGCAATAGCATATTGGAAATGCAGTCATTAAAAACCGGTGCCTTATTAAGCTTTGCCTGTCATGCCGGGGCCAAATTGGGCGGGGCCCAGCCGTGGGATAGCGACCAAATGCAGGAATTTGGCCAATTATTTGGGGCCCTGTTTCAAATTTCAGATGATTGGTTAGACCATTTTGGCGACAGCACCAAAATGGGCAAGCGCGCCCAAAAGGATAATGAACAAAATAAAATATCCATTATAAAATTATTAGGCAGGCAAGGGGCACAGCAAAAAATTACCCAATTACGCACCCAATGCGAAAGTATTTTGCAACCATACCAACCACGCGCCCAGAATTTGTTATTATTATGTGATTACTTGTTTGATAGGGAGAAATAAGAAAAAAATTTCTTGCATTTGGGTTGGTAATTGATTATAATGTAATTAATCCATGTATAAAAAAATGGAACAAAAATTGCATTCAATTGAATAACAAGGAAAAATTTATGGCTTCCAAATATAATACATTATCAGAGGCGATTAAAAAAAGAACGCCCGAAGGTTATAGGTGTGTCTCCATTATGGTTGATCCATATGGTTTTAAATCCTCCAAACATAGCGAAGCTGAATACATTGAATTATTAGCCAAGGGCATTAATGAAGGTGTTGATGTGGATTTAAAATCGTTCAGAGACGCATAATTGGGTAAATTTAACATTAAATACATTCTAATGATGGGAGAGGCTTTATGTATTTGGATGAAGTTTTGTGTGAAATTTATACGAAATTTGGGGGTAATTCACAAAAACCACCAAATATAAATAATTTTTCATTTTTACATTTAGATGAATATAAGACAATATTTGCAGTTAAATGTAACTCAACAGTTAAAACTACTGAAAGTAATTTACCAAATCGTGGACTAATTTCAATCAATGAACCAAATGAATCTATTGATGGTGGGCTGAAAAAGTCGCACCAGTTGTTAGTGGAAATATTTTATGATAAAACAATATGTAATACAACCCAGTTACCGGTTGTAAATAAAAAACCATTGTGTAATATGAGAACCGTTATAGTTAAAGAATTATGTCATTTAGCATTACACCGAGATTTTTATGAAGACACAAATTTTATGAATAATATATTAGACGAATCAAACCGCATAGATGTTTTGAATTATATATTAAATTATAAGAGTAGGAAAAATATTAAATTGAATTCAGAAGAATTGCAAAAATTTAAGAAAATTTTAGAAATTGTCATGTCATCAGGAGAAAGAGAGGATTTTTTTGAAATATTAAATATGACAAATAAAATATTAAATGAATACAATAAATATAAAGATAGTGATATTGATTATGCAATTTATGCAATGCAGCAATATATTTACAAAACACAAAAGGACAAGAGTTATACTCAAAATGCAATTGAAAATTCGGCATATTATGTGCATTTTGAATGCTTATTTCCAATTTACATGCGAAAAGAATTTTATAACAATTTAAAAGATGATGCGCTGGCTAAAAGAGAGCAAATAAATTATTACGCAGAAAAACTTAGAATCCCCATTGATGATATTACACAATTTATGAATCCTGAATTTGAATCCACGGTAAAAAAATATTTGAATATTTTGGCCCCAAAATATACTGCGATGATTAACAAAATAAAATATTAAAAAATTTTATTTTAACGCTTGACATTTGCGACAAATTGGGTATGACTGCGTGCAAACTAGTTGAAGTGTTTATAAAGTATGAGAAAACTAAACCCCGCTGAATTTGTGCGCCAAGTGCGCAGTGAGATGCTTAAAGTGTCTTGGCCAACACCCAAGGAAACATCAACCGCAACGTTGATGGTTTTTGTGATGGTGGCCTTTATGTCGTTGTTTTTTTTGCTGACCGACCAAATTATTGCGTGGGTGGTTGGCAAGATTATCGGATTTTAATAAGGAGTAAAGATGGCGCATCGTTGGTATATTATTCATGTTCATTCAGGCTTTGAAAAGCAGGTGGTGGCTTCGATAAACGAGGAAGCCGCCCGCCGTGGCCTGCAAGGGCAAATTGTGGATGCGGTTATTCCCCACGAAACCGTGGTGGAGGTGCGTCAAAATAAGCGGCAGAATGTAGACCGCAAATTTTTCCCCGGCTATATTTTGGTTAATATGGAATTAACCAACGAAAGCTGGAATATGGTGAAAAACACCAATAAGGTAACAGGTTTCTTGGGGCAGGGTAATAAACCCTCGCCCATGCCAACGGCCGAGGCTGAACGTATTATAACCATGTCGCGTGGCGGGGTGCAAAAACCCCGTTCATTAATAAGCTACTTGGTGGGCGAACAGGTTCGGGTCAGCGATGGTCCGTTTGCTTCATTCAACGGGGTTGTGGAGGAAGTAGACGAAGAAAAGGCGCGTTTAAAAGTTGTCGTGGCAATTTTTGGCCGTTCAACCCCCGTGGAATTAGAATATACCCAAGTGGAAAAAATCTAATTGCACAAATTCACAGGAGGGAGGGGGCAACCCGCACCTCGTTTAATAACATCGGGGTAAAACCCAATATTAAAAAGGAAAAAACATGGCTAAAAAAGTAGTCGCACAAATAAAATTACAGGTAAAGGCGGGTCAGGCTAATCCTTCCCCACCTATTGGGCCGGCTTTGGGGCAAAAGGGCCTGAACATTATGATGTTCGTAAAGGAATTTAACGCCCGCACCGCCAATATGGAACCGGGCACACCAACCCCGGTGGTCATTACGGCTTACGAGGATAAAAGCTTTACCTTTATTACCAAAAAACCCCCAGTATCATATTATTTGATAAAACATTCCAAAATTTCTAAGGGTTCACAAACCCCGGGTCGGACAACCGCTGGCAAAATCAGCATGGCCGATATTCGCAAGATTGCCGAAGAAAAATTGGAAGACATGACATCGGTCAGCATTGAAGCGGCCATGCGTGAAATTCAAGGTTCAGCCCGCGCTATGGGCTTACAAGTGGTGGAGTAAGAGACAATGGCTAAAAATAAACGTATAACCAGTGCCCGCGCATCATTTGACCGCAACCAAGTATATACCATTGCCCAGGCAGTGAAATTGGTGAAGGATAATGCCAAAGCAAAATTTGACGAATCGGTGGAAATTGCCATTAATACCGGCCTTGATACCCGCCATTCGGACCAACAAATTCGTAATTCGGTAAATTTACCCAACGGAACCGGCAAGACATTGCGTGTTGCAGTTTTCGCCCGTGGTGATAAGGCCGAGGATGCCAAAAAGGCCGGTGCCGACATAGTGGGTGCCGAGGATTTGATGGAAAAAATTCAAGGTGGATTCTTAGAATTTGACCGATGCATTGCCACGCCAGATATGATGGCAGTGGTGGGCCGTATTGGTAAAATATTGGGCCCCAAAAATTTAATGCCGAACCCAAAATTGGGCACGGTTACCCCCAACGTCGCCGAGGCGGTGAAGGATGCCAAGGGTGGTCAGGTGCAGTTTCGTACCGACAAATCGGGTATTGTTCATGCTTTGATAGGCAAGGCAAGCTTTTCCGAGGATGCCTTGGTGGGTAACGTAAAGGCATTTATTCAGGCAATTAACAATTCCAAACCTGCGGGGGCCAAGGGGGCATATTTGAAAAAAATATCATTATCCTCTACCATGGGCCCGGGTGTGAAATTGGATATAACCCAATTATCGGCCTGATAAGAAATTAATGGGGTTAAACCCATTAACCTGTCCAAGACTGGCGGTTATTATTGGTATCAATAATTGTAAAAAGCCTCCAATAGATAAGGTTTAGATAAAAATAAATCTTCAATTTTTTGGGTAAAACCAAATAATTGGGCAGAATCAAGTGGAAATGATTAGAAATAATCATTTCAAAATGTAACCCGCATAATGGTGTATAACCATTATGAATAAAAGAAGGAGTAGATCAGTGAAACGCAGTGAAAAGCAAGAACTGGTCAGTGAGATTCACGATATTTTGCGCGATGCGCAAATTGTGGTGGTTTCACACCAACAAGGGTTGAATGTGCCACAATCACGCGGTGTGCGGGTCAAGGCCCGTGCCGCCGGTGCTGGGCACAAAGTTACGAAAAACCGATTAGCCAAACGGGCCATAAAGGGCACTCAATTTGAGGTTCTTGACGGCTTATTTACCGGACCTACCGCGATTACTTGGTCAAGTGATCCGGTGGCGGCGGCCAAGGTGATTGCTGAATGTGCCAAGGCCAATGATAAAATTACTATCGTTGGTGGCGCCTTAAATGGCGTATTATTGAGCGCAGAAGGTGTGAAAACTTTGGCTACTTTGCCATCGTTGGACGAATTGCGTGGCAAGCTTATTGGCTTACTGCAGGCACCGGCAACCAAGGTTGCAGGCGTTGTGCAGGCACCCGCAGGCGGTTTGGCAAGGGTTATCAAGGCTTTTGCTGAAAAGTAATTCAATCACATTCAATCTTTAAACATTAACCATTTAACAAAGGAAAAAAAATGGCAGACTTAAATAAAATCGTTGAAACTTTGTCAAGTTTAACCGTGCTGGAAGCCGCTGAATTGGCAAAATTATTAGAAGAAAAATGGGGCGTTTCCGCAGCAGCTCCTGTTGCTATGGCGGCGGCTCCCGCGGCCGCAGCGGCAGTTGTTGAAGAACAAACCAGCTTTAACGTTATTTTGGCCTCGGTTCCTGCTGATGCCAAAATTAACGCCATTAAGGTTGTGCGCGAAATCACCGGCTTGGGCTTGAAAGAAGCCAAAGATTTGGTGGAAGCTGCACCCAAGGCCGTTAAAGAAGGCGTGGACAAAGCCGAAGCTGAATCTATTAAGAAAAAATTAGAAGAAGCCAAATGCGGTGTGGAATTGAAATAATTCTGCATTGTGTATAACCATATCGGGGTTTAAATTTTTTAAACCCCGATAACTGGTTTATTTTAGTAAATTCATTCATAAATTTTTTTTAGGGGCATAACATGGCACGATACGAAGAAGCAAAATCATTCACTGGGCGTAAAAGAATCAGAAAATCATTTGGTAAGTTAGATGAGGCAGTAGATGTTCCTAATTTGATTGAAGTGCAAAAGGCCTCTTACGATGCTTTCTTGCAAATGAATGTGCGCCCGGAAAACCGCATAAAGCACGGGTTGCAGGCCGTTTTGTCGGAATTATTCCCCATAAAGGATTCCAATGAAACCGCCATTTTGGAATTTGATTATTACGAATTGGAAAAACCCAAATATGATGTAGAGGAAAGCTTGCAACGCGATGTTACCTTTGCATCGGCATTAAAGGTGCATTTACGTTTAGAAGTATATGAAATAAACGAAGTTACCGGTGCCAAATCATTATTAGACATTAAACAACAAGAAGTTTTTATGGGGGAAATACCCCTTATGACCGACAAAGGCACATTTGTGGTCAACGGTACCGAACGGGTTATCGTATCCCAGATGCATCGCTCCCCCGGCGTATTTTTTGCCAAGGAAGCCGATAAAACCGTGGCCAATAAAACTGACTTTACCGCACGGGTTATACCTTACCGCGGTTCATGGTTGGATTTGGAATTTTCACCGGCCCGCAGGGAAAAAGAAACAACCGTAGAGGGCAAAAAGGAAAGCAAAAAGGAAGATTTCAAAAATATTCTCTATGTGCGTATTGACCGCCGGCGCAAATTACCGGTTACCACCCTGTTAATGACATTGGATTCTGAATTTACCGCCAATAAACGCGCTCAATTAGAGAGCGAAGGCAAGGAAATTAGCCAAATTGACTTGCAGGGCATGGATAAAGAGGAAATTTTAAGCCATTTTTACACCAAATTATTAATTGAAAAAACCAAAAATGGTTGGACCATTCCCACCAATGCGTTAATTAAAGAAGGTGTGAAACCCGACAAAAATGTTATTGATGCAAAAACCGGCCAGGTATTGGCCGAAGTTGGGGCCAGCATGACCAAAAGGTCGGTCAGCAAAATATTAAAGGATAGCCAATTGGCCCTGATTACCGAGGACGAAGTGGTGGGAAAATATTTGGCCGAGGATATGATTAATAATAAGGGTTTGGTCTTGGCCGAAGCTGGTGATGAAATTACCGAAAAATTATTGGCCACCCTGCTGGATAATGGTTATGAATCGTTCAAAATTTTGGACATTGATTACATAACCACCAGCCCCTATATTCGTAATACATTGCAAATTGACCGCAACCGCACGCGTGAGGACGCAATGGTGGATATTTACCGCTTAATGCGCCCGGGTGAACCACCAACCTTTGATATGGCCGAATGGACATATAAGGGTTTGTTTTTTGACAATGACCGCTATGACTTGGGTCAGGTTGGGCGTAACAAAATGAATTCACGCCTTGGCATAGACGACAAGGACGTGCCGGATTCGGTGCGGGTTTTGCGTAAGGACGATATTATTAAAATTATCCGCACCCTGTGTGAATTAAAGGACGGACGCGGTGAGGTTGACGATATTGACCATTTGGGCAACCGCCGGGTGCGTTCGGTGGGGGAATTGATGGAAAATCAATACCGCATTGGTTTATTGCGTATGGAAAAATCAATCAAGGAACGTATGCAAACAGCCGATTTGAAAAAGGCCGTGCCAACCGATTTGATTAATGCCAAACCCGCCACCGCCACGGTGCGTGAATTTTTTGGTTCTTCACAATTATCACAATTTATGGACCAAACCAACCCATTATCCGAAATTACCCATAAACGCCGTTTATCGGCCCTTGGCCCGGGCGGTTTAACCCGTGAACGTGCCGGTTTTGAAGTGCGTGACGTGCACCCCACCCATTATGGGCGGGTCTGCCCCATTGAAACGCCCGAGGGGCCGAATATCGGTCTTATCAATTCATTGGCAACCTTTGCCCGTGTGAATCAATATGGCTTCATTGAAACCCCATACCGCAAGGTCAAGGACGGGATTGTTGATAAACAAATTCACTTTATGACCGCGGTGCAGGAAGGCAATAAGATTATTGCACAGGCCGATGTTAAATTGGACGATAAAGGCCATATTGTGGAAGAATTGGTGCCCTGCCGCGTCAGTGGTGATTATAAAATGATCCGCAATAACGAAGTGGAATTGATAGACGTGTCGCCCAAGCAATTGGTTTCGGTGGCCGCGGCCTTAATTCCTTTTTTGGAACATGACGATGCTAACCGCGCATTGATGGGTTCAAACATGCAACGTCAGGCTGTGCCATTATTACGTTCCGAGGCCCCATTTGTGGGCACCGGTATGGAATCAAAGGTTGCTTACGATTCGGGCGTGGTGATTATTGCCAGACGCAGTGGTATAGTTGACCAAGTTGATGCCAACCGCATTGTTATTCGGGTAACTGCCGATGTGGCGGCCGGTGAGTCAGCGGTGGATATATACAATATTCATAAATATAAACGTTCCAACCAAAATACCTGTATTAACCAAAAACCACTGGTCAAGGTGGGCGATAAGGTTACCAAGGGCGATATTATTGGCGACGGGCCAGCAACCGATATGGGCGAATTGGCACTGGGCCAAAATGTGCTGGTCGCATTTATGCCTTGGAATGGCTATAATTTTGAGGATTCTATCTTGATTTCGGAACGCTTGGTCAAGGACGACATTTTCACCTCTATTCATATTGAAGAATTTGAAGTGATGAGCCGTGATACGAAATTGGGCCCCGAGGAAATTACCCGCGACCTGCCGAATGTTGGCGAGGAAGCATTGCGTAATTTGGACGAGGCCGGTATTGTAAGTATTGGTGCCGAGGTTAATGCCGGTGATATTTTGGTGGGTAAAGTTACCCCCAAGGGCGAATCACCCATTACGCCCGAGGAAAAATTATTGCGGGCCATTTTTGGTGATAAAGCCACCGAGATGCGCGATACTTCATTGCGTTTGCCCCCGGGCAATCAGGGCATCATTGTTGATGTGCGGGTGTTTTCGCGCCGTGGCATAGACAAAGATGAACGTTCATTGGCGATTGAACGCACCGAAATTGACAAATTGCAAAAGGATAAAGACGATGAACGCAAAATTTTGGAACGTTCATACCGCCAACGCTTTTTAGAAATTGCCAATGGTGCAACGGTGAAAAAGGCCCCCGAAAAATTGGGCAATTTGGTTAACGAAAAAATGGTTAACGAAGGAACCGTGGCCAATTTGCGCCAAGTGATTGTTAATGACGATAAAATTAACAAGGATTTGGACGCATTACGCGATTATTATGAAAAATCGGTTAACTCGGTAGAGGCCCGTTTTGAAGACCGCGTTGAAAAGGTGCGGGCCGGTTCAGATTTACCCCCGGGGGTTATGAAACTGGTCAAGGTGTATGTTGCGGTTAAACGCAAATTGCAACCGGGCGATAAAATGGCCGGTCGCCATGGTAACAAGGGGGTTGTTTCCCGTATTGTGCCGGTGGAGGACATGCCATATTTAGAGGACGGCACCGCAGTTGATATTGTGTTAAACCCATTGGGCGTGCCATCGCGTATGAATGTCGGGCAAATTTTGGAAACCCACTTAGGATGGGCCTGCCATGGTTTGGGCCGTCAGGTTTCAGCCGCATTAGAGGCATACCAAGCCAATAGCAAAATTGACCAATTAAAATCAGAATTGGTTAAGGTATACAATGACAAGGATATTGAAACGCAAATTGCCACATTAAGTAATGATGATGTGTTGGTTTTGGCGCAAAATTTATCCAACGGGGTGCCGGTGGCTACACCGGTGTTTGACGGGGCCAAGGAAGCCGATATTAACAAAATGTTGGCACAGGCTGGCTTGCAATCATCGGGTCAGGTTTACCTTACCGATGGGCGCACCGGTGAAATTTTTGACCGCCCGGTTACCGTGGGTTATATTTACATGATTAAGTTGCACCATCTGGTTGACGACAAAATCCATGCCCGTTCCACCGGCCCATACAGCTTGGTTACCCAACAACCATTGGGTGGTAAAGCCCAATTTGGTGGCCAAAGATTTGGGGAAATGGAAGTTTGGGCATTGGAAGCTTACGGGGCGGCCTATACCCTGCAAGAAATGTTAACCGTGAAGTCAGACGATGTTTCGGGGCGCACCAAGGTTTATGAAACCATTGTGCGTGGCGAAGATTCGTTTGAAACCGGCGTACCCGAATCATTTAATGTCTTGGTGAAGGAAATTCGTTCATTAGGGTTAAATTTAGAAATGTTACACGAACATATCGTATAATAAAAGGAGCAGTAAGATGTTAGACAATACCGCAGTATTAAACCCGCAAATTAACCCAGCCGTTTTTGACAAATTGCGCATTACCATTGCCGCTCCTGAAAAGATACGGGCTTGGTCTTCGGGCGAAATTAAAAAACCCGAAACCATCAATTACCGCACCTTTAAACCCGAAAAGGACGGCCTGTTTTGTGCCAAAATTTTTGGCCCGGTGAAGGATTACGAATGTTTATGTGGCAAATATAAACGCATGAAACACAAGGGTATTACCTGTGAAAAATGCGGTGTGGAAGTTACATTAAGCAAGGTGCGCCGTGAACGTATGGGGCATATTGAATTGGCAACTCCGGTGGCGCATATTTGGTTTTTGAAATCATTACCATCGCGTATTGGTTTAATATCTGATATTAAATTGCGCGATTTGGAAAAGGTATTATATTTTGAAAGCTTTATTGTAACCGAACCCGGCACCACCGATTTAAGCAAAAACCAATTATTAAGCGAAGACGAATTATACGAATTGCAGGACAAATACGGGGAATCGTCATTTGAAGCCATGATAGGTGCCGAGGCGATTAAGCACATATTGTCTAAAATTGATATTGAGGCCGATATTCAACACACGCGTGAGGAATTAAAGGAAAATACTTCGGAAACCAAACGTAAGGTGTTGGTTAAACGCCTGACCGCTTTGGAGGCATTTAAGAAGTCTGATGCCAAACCCGAACATATGGTGTTAGAAGTATTGCCGGTTATTCCGCCCGATTTGCGCCCATTGGTGCCGTTAGAGGGTGGCCGTTTTGCCACATCGGATTTGAACGATTTATACAGACGGGTGATTAACCGCAACAACCGCCTGCACCGGTTAAAGGAATTGCGCGCCCCCGAAATTATTATCCGCAACGAAAAACGCATGTTACAGGAGGCCGTTGATGCCTTGTTTGATAACGGCAGACGCGGTAAAGTGATTACCGGCACCAACAAACGGCCATTAAAATCGTTGGCCGATATGTTAAAGGGCAAACATGGCCGTTTCCGGCAAAACTTGCTGGGTAAACGGGTTGATTATTCGGGCCGTTCGGTTATTGTGGTGGGACCAGAATTAAAATTACACCAATGCGGCCTGCCCAAGAAAATGGCTTTGGAATTGTTCAAACCATTTATTATGGGCAAATTGCAATTAAAGGATTTGGCACCAACCATCAAGGCCGCCAAAAAATTGATTGAAAAGGAACATCCCGCAGTTTGGGATATTTTGGAAGAAGTGATTCGCGAACACCCGGTGTTATTGAACCGCGCCCCAACCTTGCACCGCCTGGGTATTCAGGCGTTTGAACCGGTGCTGGTGGAGGGCAAAGCCATTCAATTACACCCGTTGGTTTGCACCGCATTTAATGCCGATTTTGACGGCGACCAGATGGCGGTTCACGTGCCAATATCCTTAGAAGCCCAATTGGAAGCCCGCGTGTTAATGATGGCCACCAATAATATTTTATCACCGGCCAATGGTAAGCCGATTATCGTTCCTTCACAGGATATTGTGTTGGGGTTATATTACATTACCACTGATGGCCGCCCCACACAGGGTTACCAAGTTGATATTCAAAGCAAGGAAGCATTGCAGGCCGGTTTGGATAAAGAAGAGGTGATGATTACCGATATAAACGGGGTTATGATAACCGAACCTGCGGTTGATAAAATTTTGACCAATTTGAAAAAGGGCGATTGGGTTGCGCACCGCGTGCCGGTATTTGCCACAATTTCCGAAATTCAATTGGCATTAGACACTGGTGCCGTGCAGATTAATTCTAAAATTCGTTCGGTATTTGAATCGGTTGACGAAAATGGTAAACCGGTAACCCACCGCGTTATAACCACGGTTGGCCGTATGATATTGTCGGAAATTTTACCGCGCAATGCCCGTCTGCCATTCAGCATTATTAACAAGGTGATGACCAAAAAGGAAATTTCCAATTTGATTGATATTATCTTCCGCCATGCCGGCCAAAAGGAAACCGTGATATTTGCCGATAAATTAATGGGCATTGGTTTTTCATGGGCCTGCCGTGCGGGTATCAGCTTTGGTAAAGATGATTTGATTATCCCCAAGGAAAAAGATGATTTGGTGCAAAAATCACAGGATCAAGTTAAGGCGTTTGAACAACAATATCAGGACGGCTTGATAACACAGGGCGAAAAATACAACAAGGTTGTTGATATTTGGTCGCAATGTTCCGATAAAGTGGCCGATGCAATGATGCGTTCCATGATGGCTTCGGGCGAAAAGGGCATGAACAGCGTGTATATGATGGCCCATTCGGGCGCACGGGGTTCGGCCGCCCAAATTAAACAATTGGCGGGTATGCGCGGTTTAATGGCCAAACCATCGGGCGAAATTATTGAAACACCCATCATTTCAAACTTCAAGGAAGGCCTGTCGGTTTTGGAATATTTCAATTCCACACATGGTGCGCGTAAGGGTTTGGCCGATACCGCATTAAAAACCGCATATTCGGGTTATTTTACCCGGCGTTTGGTTGATGTGGCACAGGATGTGATTATCAGCGAGGATAGCTGTGGCACCGATAAATATATCACCATTAAACCGGTTATGGACGGGGGCGATGTTATTGCCCGCCTGTCGGAACGGGCCTTGGGCCGGCATTTGGCCGCCCCAGCGGTTAAACCGAATGGCGAAGTATTATTCCCAGCCGGCACCTTGATAGACGAGGAAGGGGCCGATGCCTTAGAGGGGTCAGGTATTGATTCCTTAAAGGTTTATTCACCCTTAACCTGTGAATCCAAGGAAGGTTGTTGCGCCCAATGTTATGGCCGCGATTTGGCCCGGGGCACACGCGTTAATATTGGCGAGGCCGTGGGTATTATTGCCGCCCAATCTATTGGCGAACCCGGCACCCAATTGACCATGCGCACTTTCCATATTGGTGGTGCCGCACAGGGCAGTGCCGAACAAAGTTCCATTGACTCATCGCTTGATGGGGTGGTGGAATTGATTCGTGCCAATGTAATGGTGAATAGCGATAACGATAACGTGGTTATGAACCGCGATATGGAATTGGTATTGCGCGATAGTTATGGTGCCGAAAAGGCCCGCCACCGCGTGCCATTTGGTGCCAAAATGCTGGTCAAGGACAAAGCCAAGGTGTTAAAGGGCCAACGTTTGGTGGAATGGGATCCATTTACCATACCCATTATTGCCGAACGCGATGGCCATGTTAAATATTTGGATTTAATGGAGGGCGTTTCCATGAAGGACGTTCTGAATGAATCCACCAACATGATTACACGCGTGGTTATGAACTGGAAATTGGCAGATTCTAAGGTAAAGGGTGCCAAGGCCGATAGTTTGAAACCCCGTTTGGCCATGGTTGACAAAAATGGCGAGGTGTTAAAAACCATTAATGGTATGGACCATTATTTGGTGTTCCCCGAAACCATTTTGGTGCGTGCCGATGGTGACGAGGTAAAGGCCGGTGACATTATTGCCCGTACCCTGCGTGGAAGCCAGAAAAACCGCGATATTACCGGTGGTTTGCCACGGGTTACCGAATTGTTTGAAGCCCGTATGCCCAAGGAACCGGCCATGGTGGCCAACGTTGATGGGCGGGTGCGCTTTGGCAAGGATTACAAGCAAAAACGCGTCATATTCATTGAAAATGACAAGGAATCACGCGAATATTCCATTCCCAAAACCAAACATTTGTTGGTGCAGGATGGCGACGAAGTGCGTTCGGGCGATTTGATTGTGGACGGGTCATTGGTTCCCCACGATATTTTGGAAACCCGCGGTATTGAGGCTTTGTCGGAATATATGACCCGCGAAGTGCAGGGGGTCTACCGCTTGCAGGGGGTGAAGATTGACGATAAGCATATTGAAGTCATTACCCGCCAGATGATGCAAAAGGTGGAAATTACCAACCCCGGCGATACTTTGTATTTAACCGGTGAAATGGTTGACCGCTTCCTGATTGCCCGTGAAAATGTGCGTATAGCCAACGAAGGGGGCAATGTTGCCGAATTCAAATTGGTATTACAGGGCATTACACGCGCTTCATTGCAAACCGACAGCTTTATTTCCTCGGCTTCGTTCCAAGAAACCACCCGCATATTGACCGATTCTTCGGTGAATGGACGGGTTGACGAATTAAAGGGTTTGAAGGAAAATATTATTGTTGGGCGTTTAATACCGGCCGGCACCGGTATGGTTATGCGCAATATGCGTAACCAAGCGATTGAACGCGACAAGTTTATGAAGGCCCAAATTTCTGCCAATAACAGCGAGGAAACACCAGCCGTTCCCGCCGCGGAATAACAAACAATGAGCGATTCAATGAATCACCAACAATTGGTTGATGAATTGAATCGCGCCATTGATTGCGTGCAAAGGGGTGATTTTGCCACGGCCATCACCCTGTATGGCCGGTTATTGCAATATAGCTTCCCCGATGAATACCCCAGCCGGGTGGAAATATTGGACCGACTGGCCCATGCGCAAAATGGTGCCGAATACTATAATGATGCCCTTAATACATTAAAGGAAATTTACGACCTTCGCCCCGATGTATTGACCCTGCAAAACCGCATGGCCGTGCATTTTGCCATGGGCGAATTTAAAAAGGCGATAGAGGACACCGCCCTGATAATCAAGCACCCCACTGCAACGGTGGAACAACAGGTTCAGGGGCATTTGCGGGCATCACATTTTTTTCAGGTCTTGGCCAATTATAACAAGGCGATTTTTCATGCCGAACGCGCCTTAAAATTAATCAATGACCAACACCCCAATTTTTACGATGCGCAAAAACGGCTGACCTTTGCCCATTTTGCCGCCGGCGATTACGAACGGGCATATTATTTATACCAATACCGCTATGAATCCTTTGGCGAAAAAACTTACCACCGCCTGCCCCACCATGACAAAACCAAAATATGCGACACCCACCATGACTTACAGGGCAAAACCCTGTTAATATGTATGGAACAGGGCTTTGGCGATATAATTATGATGTTGCGCTTTATACCGGCCATACAGGCCCGTGGGTGCAAGATTATTATTGAGGCATATAGCGAATTAATTCCATTATTACAGGGCGAACCAAGCTTACGCGATTGCCAAATATTATTTGGTGGTTCGCAAACCCCGCAATTTGATTATTGGTGTATGATAATGTCGCTACCTTATTTATTGGGGGTGGGGCAGGGCAATTTACCGCCCAACCCGTATTTAACCGCCGGGGCCGGGGGTTTGGTATTGGCGGGGCATAAATGCAAAATTGGGCTGGTGTGGGCTTCGGGTAAGTTATTTCAAGATTCGGCCAGCAAAACCATGGATTTAAAATATTTAAAACCATTTATTGAACATTATGATGCCGATTTTTATTCATTACAATACCCCAAAAATGACGATATAGCACAAAATGGCTTGGCCGGTAAAATAATAGACTTATCGCCATATATTCATAATTTTTACGAAACGGCCGGTTTTATAAAACAATGCGATATAATAATTTGCGTGGACACGGCGGTGGCGCATTTGGCCGGGGCGTTGGGGGTGCCAACCTTGGTTTTATTGCCGTATGACCATACGTGGCGGTGGCATAACCGCGATGATTCGGTGTGGTATCCGCATAATTTTTTTCTTATTCGCCAACAAAAAAAGGGCGACTGGGCCAGTGCCGTGGCCCAATTGCCGGCATATATTGCCAAATTTGCCATTACCCCCAAAATAAATGATGATAGGGTTTTGGTGGATTTTTATTATTATATGGCCGCCATGCAATTGCATAATAAACCCCATAATGCCTTTGTTTATTTAAGCCATTTATTGGCGATTGATAATAATAATATTGCCGGTTTAAAGGCCCGTATAGCGATAAGCCATGCCGTGCGCGAATATGAAACCGGCATACGCGATTGTTTGAAATTATTAACATTGCAAATTTCACCGGCCGAACGGGGCGAAATATGTTTGGCCCTGTCCTTATTGCACCAAAAAATATGGACAGATGGCGATAATAGGTTCAAGGCAATATTGGCATTGGAACAGGCCGAAAAATACCCGCATGACCAAATGACATATAACCGCCATTTTATGTTTGGGGCCCTGCGCGCTTACCCATTTAAGGATGCGTTTAAAATTTACCAAAACCGCCATAGCGTGCATTCCACCCCAAGTTTTGTGGTAAAACCATATTATGACATGACCAAAATATGGCAAAACCAGCCGGTTGACACATTATTGATAGTGATGGAGCAGGGGTTTGGCGATATGATTCAATTTTGCCGTTTTATTAACGACATAACCCCATTATGCCAAAATATATTTGTTGATTGTTATGGCGAATTGGCCCGTTTGATTGAAAAAAACTTCCCACAGGTGCAAATATACCGCGATGGAATGTATGATGCGATGGTATTAATGGCTTCATTACCCAATTATGTGGCATTGGACCATTACGATTGGGCGGTGCCGTATTTAACCGCCCCGGCGCGCGAATTGCCCAATCCATTACGCGATAAAATGCGGATTGGCTTGGTATGGTCCAGCGGGGTGGATAATACCGACCATAAAATAAAATCAATGCAATTGGCCGATTTATTGCCATTATTGCACCAATGCCCGGCATATTTTTACAGCATACAAACCGGCCCGGCCCGCGATGAAATACAGCAATTGGGCGTGCAGGGCATGGTATGGGACATAACCGAAAATATAACCGATTTTTACGACACGGCCGGTTATATGATGGCCATGGATTTAATAATTACCATAGACACCGCCAGCGCACATTTGGCCGGTGCGTTGGGCGTGCCATGTTATGTTATGATAGCCAAAATTAGCGATTGGCGTTGGGGTATAACCGACAAACCCCCATTATACGGCCCGCAAATGACCCTAATTCGCCAAACCGAATATGACAATTGGGTTGGTGCCGTGCAAACATTGATTGAGTTGGTTGGGGGGGTAATTGAGTAATTTAGGAAATTATAATTTGTTTCATTTTAAGTAATTTTTATAAATAAACTTATAATATTGGTTTACTTTTTTAAGAATCAGATTATCCTGTTGTCAATTTCAAAATGGGGTTAGAACATGATTACCGAAATTAAACTGAAAAACGAACATAAAAAAATTAAAACAGATTTTGAATGGCGAAATATACCGCAATTTATTGTTTTAACCGGTTTGAACGGTAGTGGCAAAAGCCAAATATTGGAAGTTTTAAACAACCCCGAACATTTCTTGAATGAACCCAAATTTCAAAATAATCAAGTGCAATATATTCCCGTTAATCATGATTTTTCAAAATTTTTTACCCGGGTTGGTCAAGATGCGTTGCAGAATTTTAAAGATGAAGAACTTAATAACTTATTAGCAAGTTATGACTATAATTTACGCTATCATAATGGTTATATTAATAAGTATAATAACGGAAAACCCTTTTCAGCCAAAACATATCAATTTTCTAAAAGCACAGTAGCATTGTTAAAAGAAAAAAAATTGACCCCGAATAATAATGAGAGCATATCTTACATGAATTATGAACGAAAAGATTTGGAATATGCAGGCAAAGAGATATTAATTACAGAAAAATTAGCAAATATTCTTGAAAATAGGTTAACCGAATTGATTCTTGATTATGATTTTTGTAAAAATAAAGCAAAGTCAAAATGTAATGATACAGAAATTACAGAAAGAGGAGAAAAAAATAAATATATTAATGATATTTTAATAAAAAAATTTGGATTTAGTGAAAGTCTATACTGCCCCCCATTAAGAGATGGGTCAAACAAAGAGAATCATATTGAGTTAAAATGGATAAGTCTAGTCGCCGGCAGCCATCAAGGTAGCTAAGCCAAGACTAGACTTATCCATAATGAAAATA
>JACCDX010040772.1_pt1 | contig 18261 bp, 22 predicted proteins | sample 7449681 | NCBI WGS metagenome assembly JACCDX01 (sample SAMN15323450, study PRJNA562643) | freshwater metagenome | isolation source: river surface water | place: USA:Blue River Watershed | collected 2017-08-18
CTATATTAAAATCATCTTCCGGATTATATTGGTTACAAATACCAACTCTTAAATTTTCTGGATGTTTCGCTTGTTTAATCATATCATTTAATGTTGGTAAAAGTTGTGGATCTCTAAATGATGCGATTTGGACAAATATTGTATTCATTTTAATTTTTATAAAAAAATAGAAAATGAAATTAAAAATTAAAGGTTTGGTTTAACAATCAAAACAAAATTCACTGGATGATGACGGTGTTGGTGTTGGTGTAGGACAAGATTGATTTGAATTACAGAAATCACCAACAGTTGTTGTAACATTTATTTCATTTGTTGGGTGAATACCACAAGTGTAATATGTTATACCAGGTTGCACTAAGACATTTGTAACAATATTTCCGTTACAATCAATATAATCAAAATAACCATCATCTTCTGTTCCATTCTCAACTGTAATACAATAACATAAAAATGTTGGTGTGGGTGTCGGAGTTACAGTTGGTGTTGGTGTTGGTGTCGGAGTTACAGGACAATAATAAGGTTGAAAAACAACGCAACCGGTAGAATCTGTTATAACAATTAAAATTGAATTTGAATTTTCCAATGGTATTGGAACATCAAAAGTAAAACTTGGGGGTATTGATGTTGATCCGGTAACTGTAACACAATAAGTTTTTGTGATATCACAAACCTCAACTTGATATGGTCCAGTTCCTGTTACTCCAGTTATTGTTATTTGATTTGACATTTATTATATATTATATGACGCTAATAATGCCCCCATATCAGTAATGGTAATAACTGTAGTTCCTACCGTATTATCAGTAGGAACACCCACACTAACAGCAGTTGCCGGTGGAACTTTTAATGTTCCGGTTAATGATCCTGAAGCATAAGTTACTCCGTCTCTAACATCACCAATTATAGGTATGTCGGTAGTTGATGGGTCAACTAATTGTTGGTTTGTATTGTTCGCCTTTCTTACCGTAATTGTAGGAGCCGTATTTTTAAACTTAACAAACCCAGCAATAGGAGATCCTCCATTAGTACTAAATGTCATCTGTGATATAACAACATTTGATGCGGTATCAGTCACATTAAGGCCTACGGATAGTGATGATGTTGAACCAAATATGTTACCATTAAAGGTTGCAGTAGACGTTGATATTTGAACTGCATGTGAACCGGTGACAGCACCACCAGTACAATTACCATTAACCGTTAGAGTCCCACCCACAGCTAAAATACCGTGACAAGTTGTAGCACCACCACCAGTAGAATTAGAATTAATGGTGTGAATACCAGCGGTTATTCTAACAGCCGGATTATTCGCAACATTACCACCTATTATAGTTCCATTATATGTACCGTTGCCGGCAGTTTGAACTCCGTAAGATGTGTTACCAGCGTTTCCACCAGTAATAATTCCTGTAAGATTTAGTACACCGCTTGTGTTTATATTAATGGCTGCAGAACCAAAACCAATCGCAGAACCAGTGGCATTCCCAATAAAGTTAACAGTACCGGATGAATTAATTCCATATTGAACGTTTACAGAACTACCGGCAACAACATTACCCGTTACATTTAAGACAGAGCCGGCATTAGTAAAACGAACACCGTCTACCCCATTTGCAGAACCGGCATTAATATTACCAATAATTGTTACAATAATACCACTTGATGATTGTAAACAGATAGTACTCCCAGCATTAATGTTAGCACTTATATTACGGTTAGTACTAACAGTAAAAGTGCCCCCAACAACGGCTGGTGCTAATGCGACGGTAGCTATCTGTAAAACATCTATATCTTGATCTATTGTGACCGTAAAACCATTCGCTCTTACATCATCACCAGGAATAGGTAAAGTACCACCATTCCAGTTGGCTGCAGTAGACCAATTACCATTTGCTAAAGGATATTTTAAAGCCATTTTTTAATAGGTATTTTTTATTTTATTTTTTATACTTTAAATGATGCTAATAATGTACCCATATCACCAATTGTAATAACCGCAGAACCTACCGTATTATCAGTTGGTACACCAAGGGCAACATTTAGAGGTGAAGGTACTTTCAAAGTACCAGTCAAGGAACCACTTGCATAAGTTATCCCGTCTCTAACATTACTTACTATTGGTATGTCGGTAGTTAAAGGATCAACAAGTTGTTGATTTGTGTTATTTACCTTTCTTACAGTAATTGTGGGTACAGTATTTTTAAACTTAACAAATCCAAAAACAGGCATGCCACCCGTCGAACTAAATGTCATCTGTGATATAACAACATTTGATGCGGTGTCATTAACATATAAACCAAAGGATTGTGATGATGTCGAACCAAATATGTTACCATTGAAGGTTGCCGTGGATGTTGATACAACACAAGCATGTGAGTTAGAAGAACTACCACCGTAACAATTAGAATTGATGATATGGGTACCACTACTTAATCTTACACCAACTGAGGTACCTGCAGTACCACCGTTTATAGTTCCATTTAATGTTGAAGTCAACCCATTTAATGAAACTGCAATAGTAGAACCTCCTCCTGCGGTTATATTTCCAGTAAAAACTAAATTACCTCCTGATGATATCCCTATACCAACACTAGACGCACCAACAGCACCACCAAATACATTACCTACAAAATTTACGATTCCAGGACTAACGACAGCACTTCCACTATTATTTGAAGCACCATACACAACACCAGTTATATTAAGAACTGAACCAGCATTTGTAAAATTTACCGCAGCCCCACCAACACCACTTTGGGGTCCTGTTATATCACCAACAATGGTTACGGTGACACCAACACTACAAGTCAAACATGCTGTGGTTCCAAAAATAATGTTTGCTGTTATGTTGCGATTAGTACTTACAGTAAAACCACCACCGGCGGCGGCTGGTGCTAGCGCATTAGTGGATATTTGTAGAACATTTATATCAACATCTATTGTGACTGTAAAACCATTTGCCCTTACATCATCACCAGCAATGGGTAGAGTACCTCCGTTCCAATTTGCAGCATTAGACCACACTCCATTAGCTAAAGGGTATTTTAAAGCCATTTTTCAACAAATAATTTTTGTTCAATAAATGTCTCTTCGAGACTGATTTGTGTTTTTGTTTCAGATTGTTGGTCAATTCGATTTCCTTCAGTATCCAATTTCCAACAGTTCATAACAAGTGCGTAATTATCACCGTCAATACAATTTATTACAAAGCTAAATTTTGTTTCCATTTTATTTTATTTTTTATGTGTATATTAATATATATCTATTATCCCAAGAACCAATAGCGGATAATGTTATTGGTGAGCCTGGTGTTGTATAATCAACTCTTTTTATTATCCAAGTTGCCGTTGAAGTTAATGTGTATAGTGGTGCGGATCCACCATAAAAATATGGGTAGACATAATCTGACTCCCTCTGATATGTAAAACCAGTAATTTGTATATTATTACCATCATTTCTTGTTAATGTTAAAGTGTCGCCCGTGAAGTTATAAGTCCCTCCGGTCACATAAACATCTAAAGGTAGGTTTTGATATGTTGCTGCAGATATTGTTATCGCACTTAATGTGTTAACAATGGTGTTACCAGTCACGGTTAAGTTATCAATTGTTAAAGATTCCATAAAATCTATAGGACAAGTTTGATTACTTGTAATACCAGTAATCTCTTTATTTGTCCAAACAGAATTAGTATTATCCCAAGTTAAAACATCACCATCATTAAGGTTATCTATTTTAACATTATGTAATTCTTCAATTTCAAACCCAAGTTCAATATTAACATCGATTATTCCATCAATTCCAGATTTAACAACCGTCCCAAGATAAACTTCAGGTAATGGTGCAATTGGTCTTATATTGGTAAATGTTCCACCTGAGTATAAATACAATTCATCACCATTTGAAAAATTAGATAAATCAACACCACGAAAAATACCTTTTGTGATTATATAACCTTCAGTATTACCACTCATATTGTGAGCAACAAAACCTAATGTTCCTTCGGATGTTAAATATGATGTATAATCGGCAACCTCTAATGTTGGGAATGTGTCCGAACCATTCAAATAAACGACGGTTCCGATATTAATTTGATTTTGGTTATTATTTTTAACTCTAATAACCATTTGTTGACCAAACTCAATAAAAAAATTAGGAACATCTGTCCTAACTTTCATTGTTTTTGTGTCTTCAGTCCAGTGTATTGTTCTTGTTGACATATCTTATAAATACTTTGTAATTATAAAATTAACAATAGGATTAATATCTAATATTACCCCCAGTTATTATTATTTGATTCGGTGCTGTTTAATATGTTCTACCAGAAAAAACAAAATCAAATCCTTTTTCGTAATAATATTCCCAATCCTCAATCACCGTATTAGGAATATCAAATGTAATTGAATACGACCTTGTTGTTAAATCTAAAACCTCATTTAGATAATTTTCTTTAATATCATATTTTTCCCAAAATTCCATAACTATTAAAATTGATAACCATAAAAAATTCTAAAAAAATTTTCTAATCTTATTCTTTCACTTGAATTAACCGCGTAAGGTAAAACTAATCCTCCAGCCATATAATTATTACCACCAAATGCTAATGTTGAGTTATTACCAAAACTACCCTCAACACCAAAAAATGTTCCGGTTGATGGTACGAAAGTGTTGGTGGTGTAATTGTTGATTAATTTTCCATTAATATACATTTGTTGTCCAACACCAGTTTGTTCGTTTATATTACAAACAACAGTCAGTAAAAACCAATTACCACCTAAATCATCATATGATGTTATTTCGGAAAAAGATGTGCTAGCCGGTGCTCCACGAAATGTTGATCGTACGGTTGACGAACTGGTTGACTCAATAAGTAAATCACCAACACTATCAATAGTACCACTATCAACATAGCTATATAAAATACCAGCACCTGTTAATTTTACAACCATCATAACTGTCTGACTATTATAACCTTGTAAAAAACTTGATGATGATGTGTATAATCTATCTCCAGAGTCAAATTGTATAGATTTTCTATTACCAAAAACAGATAAATTAAAATTTGGGTCAGAATTAACAGCAAAACTAATACCAGTTGATTGTAATTGATTAACCATTGATGTTAAATTATTTGAAGCATTATAACTTGCGTAATCGGCAAACCAAGCACAGCCAGTTAATACTTTAACACCACTTAATATTGTGAAATCTTGAAACTTATCTTTTTTAGGTAATTTACTTTGTTGAAATCCATTCTTTAAACCATTCCTCATCGGAGATAAACCAAATGGAGAACCAACACCATCACCAATACCATTTCTCAAACCACTTTCCATATTATTAAGATTGATAACTAATTGATATTATGACATTATATGGTGACGATATTGTTGATATTAAATTACCCTTTAATGACCACCCAGCAGGTATTGTAAAATATAAACTATAATTACTATCATACGAATGAGACATTAATGAAACACCATTAGCATCATACATAATATCAACCGGATTAACATTAGTTACAAAACCAGCATTCGCTGGTATATTAACTGTATAGGCAATATAATCATTAACACCATCACTTAAATATAATTTTATTGGTCTAGCGGTAACATCACTACATACACCCATAATAGAATATATCCTGGTGTCGTTAGTTGCCGTAACCAATGTTTTTTTATTCGTACCATCAGAATTTTGGAATACAACTTCTGATTGATTAAATGATGATGTAAAATTAATCATATTTTAATAACTTTCACCAAATGTTAATGTTTGTATTTGTTCCGTTGTTGCTAATGCCGTACCAAATTGAAATCTAATACTCCAGTTTGCCGGTATATTAAAATAAGGTACACCATTAGAATCCCTTTGTTTTTGAAAAATTGGTGCAACCTTACTATCACCAAATATATCGGCGGCAGCAATCGTAGTTGAGTTACCGGCATTTGCTGCTAATGAATATGTAAATAATTGATATTCTGACGAACCATCATAAAGATATAGTTTTATTGTTTGAGCACCAGCATCTGTACTGGTAAAAGAAATACCATAAACCCTTCTATCAACAGATGTTGCAGATAAAATTGTATAAGATGTGTTTGCACTATTACCAGTTGTAAAAATTTTACCCTCTAAAAAAGCCGATTGTGTAAAAGTTAATGTACTTGCCATATTTTATATTTTTTTTATTTTATGTGTTATTTGATAAATACAATAATGCAACTATAATCATATTATCAGTACTTATTGTGTTGGTACTACCAGATATTGATCCGGTAATTTGGACATTACCATTAACCGTTAATCCGGTAACATCATTAAATGTTGTATTAAATGTTCCTCCGGTATTGTTTGTGAATGTGAATGTATTGTTAGAGTAGGTTGCCCCAGTCACATAAATATCTAATGGTAAATTATAATATGTTGCCGCACTAATAGTTGTTGCCGTCAATCCTGCGGTAAAATCAGTTGGTCCTGTGACCGTCCCACCACTAAATGTTGATGGTGGTAAATTCTGATATGTTGTTGCCGATATCGTATTAGCGGTTAACCCTTGTGTAAATACAGTATTTCCTGTGACCGTCCCACCACTAAAAGTATCATAAGCACCAACAACAACACCATTATTATTTTTATAATAAACAATCTTATTTGTTTTATCGTAAAAATAGGAATTGTTTGTAACAGCACTCCAATCTGTTGAGTTATCGGTTGTTGTGGTGTAATTCACACCAGCCATCATACTTGTTGTTATTGCACTTATCGCCATAATTAATTATTTATGTATAAATTAAAAAATGTATCAAATACCAATTTTTCAGACATATTTAAATCATCGTATAATATTTCTTCAAAACCTTTATTATCACTGTTAAAATCATATATTTTAGCAAATCTACTTACAGGTTGTTTTGATACGAAAATCTGATCACTTTCACCCAATTTAATATCAACAAGATTTTTAAAGTTTTCGTATGAAGTAAAAAAATCGTTTTGTAGCTCATTTATTTTATAATAAACTAAGCCCATACTTGGTAATTTAGTCACAATTATCTCATTATTAAATTTTAAAATATCTATTTTTCCTTCTTCCATTACATTAATAAGTTTCCTTGATTATCAATTGTATTAACAATTCCTTGTGTTATGTTTGCATTAATAGGTGTTGTTGATCCGTTAAATTTATTACCCGAATATTTTGCAGTTATACTTGAACCACCTCTTAGACAATTTGCTGATGTATTAGAAACTACGATATAATTGTTTATAAATGATGGTGAACCTGCAGTTACAACCGCATGGCCATTCACATTATTATACCCACTAATTATCGAACAATTAAATAGATTTGTTTGATATGTAAGATCATAAACTACATTTGAGCCGGTTGAATAAAACGATCCGTTATAGTGTTCAGATACAGAGAAAAATGGAACGATAACATACCCTGTTGTAGACCTCCCTGTACTATTAAAAGTGACACAGGAATAATACGCTCTTCCTGTTGATGTTTGACCGTTACAACCATAACACTGAACACCACTAAATGCTGAATTTGTGTTTGAAAATGCATAACAATTATAAGCAAATCCACCAGATACGGCAATACCCGAAGTTGATATCACAATACAATTCCTTATTGAATCTCCTTGATTTGTGTAATTTAAAGAAATTGCGGTTCCTGAGTTTGTTTTCACATATAAGTTTTCGTGATAAACCCCTCCTGTGACATTTGGTGTTGAAATACATCCCCCAGAACCTGTATTTTCCAGTCTACTATTTTTAATATTTGTAATTGAAAATGACCCGTCAAATAATGCCCCTGAAGTATTACCAACAACATCAATACCATCTATTATCCAACCGTAAGTACCAAACCCATTCATTCTTGTAATTGGCGCTGTTCCACTTGTTGTTGTATACGAGACATAAGTTGCAATAAATTTAAATACCAAATTAGTTGCGAATACTGTCCCATCCCCAAGAAATATTGCACCTGTTGATGTTGCAGTATTAGATCTCCTTATATTGATATTCATAAAAGTATACGTTCCATTACCTGGTGTTGTGGTAAAAACATCACCTGTATTGCCTGAATACGTATATGTATGTCCATTTCCTTGTATTATCACATTAGATTTTAATGTAACCCCAGACGTTGTTAGTACATCTGCAAACATTTCAACAACTTGCCCTGCAGATGCTGCTGACATAGCATTATTAAGGTTTGTGTAATATGTATACGTACCCCCACTATTTGATATACCAAAAGGACCTGGATTTATTGTTGATGTTATTGTAAAATTTCCATTACTCCCCGTAATACTAATATTTGTTCCTGCGGTTAAACCACTAATAGGTAAATTATAATATGTTGTTGCTGAAACGCTATTGAATGTTCCTAAACCTGTTACGGTTAAATCACCATTTATTGTTCCGCCGGTTGTTGATAATCTATCCCAACCTATTTGTCTAACCTCGGTTGCGCCAGTTGTTCCAGATGTGTATAATGTGTATAATTTCGCTTCGGCCGTATTTAAACCGAGCTCCCCCAATGTTAATCCAGATAATGGTGGAATTTTATCTGGTATATTTGATCTTTTAATTAAAAGAGTATTATTTCTATTAGCCATATTTATGACGAGTATGTATTGATGGTTATATAACCTTTAAATAAATATGATAAGAATAAAAAAAGGAAGGTGAACCCTTCCTTTTATTTCTTGTTTATCAATATGAACCCCCATCTAGCGTATCTCCTTCTCCTAATACTCTAACACCATCTGGTGAATTAGGATCATAATTGGTATTTCTAATAATAATATCACCCAATTGTGTAAATAAATTTCGGTTCTCATTACCAGTACTAGCCGTATATTCGGTGTTTGGGGATAAATTAGGGTTTAAATATGAAACACCAATGTTAAGTGTTGTTGCTGTATTTGCAATTCCAGAACCATCTTGTATTGTCCATCCAGCACCAACAGATGTTAATGTTGTTGATCCGGTAGGGTTATAATTAAGTGTGATGTTTGAATCCTCAACATATAAATTTGATGTAAACGCCGAAACCGATGGACCAAATACGGTTAAACTCCCTTGTATTGTAACATCACCAGATACATCAACATTCGCAGCATCTAATGATTGAACCGAGGTATCACCAGTTACGGTTAAGTTTCCATTAACGGTTAATCCAGTTACAGTATTTATTGTCGTATTAAATGTTGAACCAGAATTATCTGATATTGTAAAAGTGTTATTGTTATATGTGAAACCAGTAACAAAAACATTACTATAAGGTAAAGAATATGTGCTAGGAACAACATCTTGATTATATAAAAGATCAATTGTTGCGTTTGGTGAACTTGTTGTTGCTGAGTTATTTGTCCCACCGGTAACATAAGTATCATTAACATCAATATTTGATAAATCAACACTATAAGTCGCACCATCGTTTCTTGCAAAATCAATTGATGTTGTCCCAGAATTATATGTTCCACCTGTTGTATATGTATTTTCGGTATCAATCGTATATGGACCACCAATTGGGATTCCGTGATATGATAATGTTGATTGTTGGGTGTTTGTATTGTTTGTAGCTGATGTCAAAGTTGATCCGGTAACATAAACATCATTTGTTTGACTAAATCCAGTTAAAGATGAATAATTAACAATTTCATTTGGGTTTGACCCTATCGCAACAACATCATATAATCCAGTTCCAGTTATCGTTAAATTATTAACTGTTTCAGTTCCAGTAACTTCTAAATTACCATTTATAGTTAATGCGGTAAACGAATCAATTGTTACAGGAACATTAGGTTTACCATTATTTAATTCAATTGTCAATACATTAGGATTCCAAGTTGCCCCAGTAACATATGAATCAACACCAGCAACAATATCTGTAATGTCAGCTAAAACAAAACCAGTTGTTGTTCCTGATAAGAATTTACCCGATAAGTTTGTAACACCACTATATGATATTATTTTATCCCTAACCTTTAATTGATAAAGGTTTGAACCGACCTCAAAATATCCGGTTGTTGGGTTATCTGATTGAACCCAAGTTGGTGATCCGGATGTCCCACCTAAAAAGTAGAATATACCATCACCTAAGTTTACTAAACCTTCACCTTGTAAAACACCACTACTTGGTAATGTTTGTGAAGGTATTATTGAATTTTTAAGAACTAATCTCGTATTTCTTGTTGCCATTTCTTATTTTTATTATAAATATTTGTTTATATCAATACACCCCACCCGTCAATGTGTCACCTTGAATAATTGAGTCGTCAGCATTGATAACTCTTGGATTTCCTAAGCTATCATTACCTAAATCAAGTTCTGGTGTTATTACTTTAACGGTTGATGTCCAGTATGATGTCGTACCACTTACGGTATTAATATCTCTAAATCGTTTTATTGGTGTTCCTAAGTTTATTATACCATCATCCTTTGGTGTAAAATCATTATGAATTGTAATACCGGTTGCACAAGAATGTAAATTCTCAACATATAAGTCAGTAATACAACTACCAGTTCCTCCGGTAAAAGAGCCACCCCCAGAATTAAACACCGACCAATCGGTTATGGTGTTATTCCAAGGTTCCGGATTTAATTTATAGTATTGAGTTCCACCTGAAACCCCAACAACCATTCCGGCTCTTCTTCTTGGTGTTGGTATGTTGTCTAAATCTGTTAGTGTATCAACATTTCTAAAACCATCAATACCATATAAAGGATCAATTACTGGATATATATCAGTTATGTCTGTGGGTGAAATAAACCCATAAACCTCAACACCACCAGAAAGAGAAAAACTCATCATATTTTATTTTTTTTTTAATTACATAACCAGCAATCCACATCACCAAAGAATGGGAAGAATGTTCTGTATATATTGTATGTTATTGGGAATCCATTCCCATCTATAATAATTATCTGACCAATGTTATTTGTTGGAATATTAAACCCAAAACACCCACCGTTACTATCCCTAAATTGGGTTGGTTGTGGTAGAGAAATTGGTATTAAAATGTAACCATAACCAGTTTCTAACGGATATGTGATGTAATCATCGGTTGGATCATTAGTAAACTCAAAAGTTAAAACACCTATATCACCACTTGTAATTGTTGTTCCACTAAACTTACCATAGTAAATTCCTGGTTCTTCCGGAACTGGGGTAGATGTTGGGGTAGATGTTGGAGTAGGTGTTGGACTACCACAAGGATCGAATGTTGGTGTTGGTGTGGGTGTTACACTTGGTGTAGGTGTTGGTGTCCTTGTTGGTGTTATAGTTGGTGTTGGTGTGGGTGTTGGTTTCGGAACATTTAATGTCTTTGAACAATCAGAACCTTGAACCAAAATTGTGTAATTTCCATAAACATCCCTTGGTGGTGTTAATCCACCAGTATTAAATGTAAATGGGAGCTCAACCAAACCTAAATTGATGACAACATCGGTATCTTGTGGGTTAAACAGAATACTAGCTAATTCACCATCGTAAGATATGCTATTTATTGTTATAGTTTGACTCATCGTATTTTTTTATAAATACAATGAAACATTCTTATTTTTTAACTTTTATGAATTAATGTAAGCCACATTATTTATAACTTCACAATAACCAACACAACTAACATGCCACTTATAGTCGTTAATTTCGGACATCCAATCTTTTGTTGTTCGTGTGTAACCATTAACAATAACATCAGAAACCAAAATTTCATTACCATTCTCAATTAATCTCCATCTTTCGGTATCGTCTTTTGATATAGTGTTATATCTAATTTGATAGGTTTTACTTTCTCTTGGTAGATTTACAATTAAATTTGTTTCACTAAGTATCTCAAATAAAGATTCTTCAGGATTAATATCTGTTGTATCAATATCAATATAATTTTCTGATGGTGCGGAATATTCATTTGTATGGTAATTTTCTCTACCTCTAATGTTTGTTGTGTAAACATAAATCTCAACCAAACCAGTTTTCAGTTCTTCTTTAAATTTATCCCTTAATTCTTTATATGGTGCAACTAAACTAACAATAACATCGTAACCTTGCGAATATATAAATTTAGCAATATCTTGTGCTCGTTTAATATTCTCTTCGCGACCTTCTCTATCGTAATTAATATTCTTAAATAAGTTCCTTAGATTATCACCATCAATATGAAATACATCTTCATTATTAATTTGTTCTAAATATTCTTTTAATCTTAATGCTAGTTCTGTTTTACCAGCACCAGGTTGTCCGGTAAACCAGTAAATTTTTCTTTCTCTCATAATTAAAAATAACCAAATTGATCATAAAACCATTGATAGTTGGATTTAATCCAATTTGATGCATTAATACCTAACACATCTTTATAATCCGGTTTTAGTGGTTCAATTTTACTTTTTATTTTGTGATCACCATAGATCCCATATACAGAATCATCTTCTTGTGTTATTTGTTGGACATTGTTGAAGTCGTGTTCATAATATGGTAACCCCAAGTAGTTATATATTCTTTGCATTTCTTGTTTCGGATTTGAACTAAAATCTTCAAATTTTACAAATAACATATGTTGATTTATACCTTCTTTAAAAACTTGATATAACCTTTCAATTGAAAGTCCAACTGGTTGTGATTGTGACCATATATCAATTCTTTTTTCAGTTGTTGTTCCTTGCATTTGTGAATGATTAACAATACCCGAATCCATATGTTGGTTTTTTCTAAAGTTTTTCTCCATTGATGCAAATATCCCTCTTAAATCCCTAACCATACAAATTATTTTTGGATTTGGGTAAAATGAGTTTAAAAATCCATAATGAACACCCCAACCTCTACTTTTATCTAAAACATATGGTTTATCTGTGACAGCATTAAAAAAACCATTCACACCTTGATTACAAAAGTTCAAAAACCCTTGTTTCATTAATTCTTGATCTTGAGCCTTAAACTCTGGAGATGATGTGTAGTTCGCTCTTGCTGCGTATACCAATTCTAATACACCGGATGTCGGTGTTACATAAAACTCTGGATTTTGACCCATTACATTTTGTAACAATGTGGATCCGGCTCTTGGTAGTGAACTCTGAAAGAAAATTTCTTTTACCATATTAATTTTTTAATGATTCTATTATTTCGTTTATGTTAAAGATATTTGTGTCAAATAATGGGCACTCGTGAACTGTACCATTAAAATTATAGTCAAACAAATAACTATCCGGAAGCTTAACTGTTTTTGGTATTTCGGCAATAATGTTATGGTGTATATTATAACCAAAAACTTTTGGCGATGTCCCAACCCACAAAACAGTTGATTGTAAATTAAGAGCTGCTGCGGCATGTTGTAAACAAGAATCAATTAATAATCTTTTTTGTGAAAATAATAGAAGTGAAAACAATTCCATATTTGACATCGAATCTTTTACAACCTCAACACCTTGTAATGCGTTTGATTCGTGTCTACAAATTTGAATTATGTGATAATAATTTGAAAATGAATTGACGATTTGTTGTGCAATATCCATTGGGATGTCTCTCGTCCAAGAATAGGGGTATGGTTGGTCACTCAATGGACCACCATTTGTTTGTATAACCATAATTGGTTTTTCTCTTGACCACTTATTAAAACCAATTTGTTTTTGTCTTAAATTAAAAACAAGTTCTGGTTTTTCACCATTATACTCAAGATTAAGTAATTTACACCAGTTTAAAATTAATGATAATTTTTTATGGATGTGATCACCAGTAAAATATGGTTCGTGTTTAAAAATTAAACTATCTTTTTCGTTTATATAATCATCATAAAAATAAGGTGTATTACCCAATCTATAAACACGATCAACAAAATCTAAATTAAGATATATTTCCGGATAAGCGCAAACAACAATTAATTCTCTATCTGGATGGTTATTTTTTATACATCTTGCAATTGCTGTTGCCAACACATGCTTCCCTAATCCACCCTCAATGTGAAATATACTATATTTTTTTTCCATAATCTTTAATTAAATTTAAGAGCTTCGTTTAGTTTGTCAATAACCATTTCTGGTGTTATGGTGCTATGACATTCATTCTGCCTATTGGTCTCTAAAAATAATGGACAAGTTGACTGTATATTTTGAAACAAATTAAAACATCCATTACAAGAAAACTTGTTTATTACTCTATAACAATCAAACTCATTATGTTCTTTTGTGAATCCGGAAATCATAACAACTGGAACGCCATAAGCCCAGGCGAGCCAAGCAAGTCCGGATGACAAACCAACAAATACTCGTGATTCTAAAATCTCATTTAATGCGACTCTAATATCATCGTGTCCGTGAAAACCGGTTACATTTTCTAAATTCATTGTGTTTTCATACGAAACATTTGAAACGACAAACCCAGAACTTACAATTTCATCCACAAGTTTTTGCCAACCATAATTACCAAAATGATTCCATTGTGCGATTTTTTTTAATGATTCTGGCGCAATTGTTATTTTATTTGGAATAATATTTCTTTCATATGGAATAACTGGACATTTACTAGGTTTTGTTTCTTGTGGTAATAACATTGTCCTTTTTGCCGCATACATCATCCCACCTTTTGTGTCTTCTAAACTATTCTTGTCGTAACCAACATCAAGTAACTTATCAATTGTTAGTTTTAATTTTTGATTTGCATTAATAAATTCATAACGATCATCTGTTGATTGGAAAAGATGTGGAAAGAATGTTGAGATAATTACTTTTTTTGGTTTATGAAAATCAAGAAAAGCATCAATAAAGGATGAAAAACAAATTGTATCACCAAGACAAAATGAGTCAAAGTGTATTAAAATTTCTTTCCCTTCTAATGTTTGAGTATCTCTATCTCTTTCAACATACTCAAGTAATTCGTGTTGTCCGTAATTTCTTTTAACCATTATAGTTTTAATTTTAAAACTTTTGAATAATACTTAAACCAATATCTTTCGGTCCATAATGTTCCTTCCTCTAAAATTACTAATGGTTTTTGTTGCCAAGGTTTCTTAACAACATAGTGAATTATTTTAATGTAATCCGGAAGTCCGGTATTTTGAAATATTTGTTTTGAGTATATTTTAAGATAATTGTATTCTATTGGAATTGGTGCGATAATATCCACAAAATAATTATTTATTATATCTTGATCCAAATGTTCTGTAATACCATAAATATTTGTTAGATTAATAAGATCTTCTGTAATTTTTGAATTTAAATACTTATTTCCAATCACCATAACACCGGTGTTATATTGATCAATAAATAGTTCCCTTACAGCACCAAATGATTCTTTAAAATCAATAAGATAATCAATGTTTCCAAGAATTATTGTATCCGAATCTAAAAAAATTATATTACCATTAGTCTCAATAGAAAAAATTTCATATTTGGTATAATCACCAAACGCCATTTGTTTTTTCTTTAATTCTTCTATTTGGGAATATTTTGACTCATCATATCTTCTTAAAAAGATATTTTTGTGTATTTTTATACTTGTGTATAGGTCATTTTCTGTTAAATCATTTGAGATAATACAAAATGGAATATTTTCTTCTGTTACTCTTGGGTTGTTATCAATTAAAGATTTTAACATTACCTCAAAACCAATGAGATATTCTTTATTACATACGGTTACAAACATATTTTAATTATATTGTTTGTAGTGAAAATGTATATAAAATCATATATTTTGATGGTGAGGTATAATTCCTACAGTCCATACCACCACTTAACGGCATTATAATTATACAATATTTCTTGGTCGGTTAACCTCCTGTTATATAGATGAACTTCACCTATTGAACCATTTAAAAATTGTTCAGCATCTGCAGGAGGAGGAAAACAGCACGACCCCCAAGCAATTGCCGTCCACCAAGTCATATTATCCGCAACCACTAATGTACCGGTAGTTTGTGGAATACCATTAACATATATAGTTGCATTATTTGACGGAGTCCCTGTTGCTCCACTGAAAGCTAAGGTCACATACCTCCATTGATTATCGTTTATATTTATACCTGTTGAAACCACTCCACCACCAACACCCCAGCTATAAAAAAGTAGAACATTATTATTTGTAAAAATTCCCCACGCATCTCGTTTAGTAACTATTCCGACAAACCCACTTGACGACGCATTGACCTTCACCCAAACACCAACAGTTCCGGTTGTAAGTCGTGTTGATGGGTTATTTGGGACAACCATTTGTCTAAAGGTTACTTTATTAAAATCAATTACACCTTTATTATAAATTGGTGCAACACTATTAGTATTTGAAGGTCCTGAACTTAATGTTGAAACCGCATTGTTCCCATCAGGGTTACGAGATAAATCAAACCAAGTAGTTCCTGTTGTGGGATAAGAGTTAATGTTTTTTGCATCCAAGTTAAAAACTAAGTCAGATTGGGTTATTGAATAATTGAACTCATATGGATTTATAATAAAACTCATATCTTAACTTTTTCTATTTCCAAGTATAGTAACTTTTAACCCTCTCGCGGTTCCATTACCAATTTGTGTTATTTTTATACTTATTTCATCATCATCGATTAAGTTTGGTGTCGATATTACTGGCTGTGTTGTCCCTAATGCTTTTGATGTTTTTTGATTATTATCTATCGTTAATAATGTTGATAAAATTGTTGTGCCGGTTCTTAAAATATCAACAGTGACAGCACCCCCACTTGTTTGTGCTGTGGTCAACGATCCCCTTACTTCCGTTAAAAGCATATCGTAAGGCATTCTAAATGTTGTTGTCGTTCCCGTGATTAACACAGTTATTTCGTCAGAACACGCAACTTGGATTACTGATGGTAGATTTTGGTAAGTTGTTGCGCTAAAAGTATTTGCTGATAATCCATTCGTAAAATTAGTAGGATTACTTACTGTGCCACCAGTAAATGAACCACCAGTAATACCTGTAACACTAATAGTGTAATTACCATTATTATTTGTTAAATTAATATTTGTTCCAGCAGTTAATCCACTCACCGGTAAATTTTGATATGTCGTTGCGGATACCGTTGTTACATTTATTATGTCAGTATTAAAACCCATTTTTTAATTTTTTATTTTATTTATATAAATGTTCCAGATACAACCCAAGAACCACTAACTCTTTTTTCAACTATGAATGTTAATCCGGATATACTCATTCTCCAAGAACCATCTGTATTAACATCACCAAAATATAAATACCCAGTTGATTGAATGTTGGCACTTGGCATATAAACCATATCATTTTCTGTTGATACAATGTTTTGTCCACCAACAACAGCACTCCTAACGCCAATTGCGGTATTAGAATATCCACCTAAAATCATAGAACAATCACCACCTGTTGTGTTATTTCTACCACCACCAATTACTGAAAAATATGCTGCAGCAGTATTATTATAACCACCACTTACCGTTGAGTAATCTCCAGATGATGTATTTTGTCTACCACCACCAACAAAAGATTTATTACAATTCGTAACATTATTAAATCCACCACCGATATATGAATAATAACCGCTAGATGTGTTACTATATCCACCACTAATAGTTGAGTGGCAGCCGAGTACCTTATTACGACGACCACCACCAATTGTTGAGTGATCTCCACTTGTTGTGTTTTCACGACCACCACCAATTGTTGATAAACAAACATTCACTGTATTCTGAAAACCACCAGAAACATTTCCAGCGAACCCACAAACTTTATTCTGAACACCACCACCTATAATTGATCCGTCACTATTTGTTATATTCTGATAACCACCATTTATTGTTGAGTAATATCCGCTTGATGTATTCTGATAACCACCACTAATATTTGAATAACAACCACTCGCAGTATTATTACGACCACCACTAATAGTTGAATAACTACCAACATTTTGAGTAGTCACACTTAATGTTACATCGTCTGTGATTGATGCTCCCCCAAATAATGAACCATCAAATGTTAATAAATCACCATTTATATAATCAATACCTTTTGAGACAATCCCGACACTATATAAACTACCAGTATTAAAAACAAAATTAAATGTTCCACCATAACCAAAACCAGAGGATGTTGTTGTTGGTGATATTGTATTAAATACTCCGTCCAATGTTCCACCGGTATATGTGTAATTATATGTTCCACTTATGGTACCAATAATACCTGCGACATTATTATAACCACCACTAATTGTTGTGTTTGATAAATTCGTTCTATTAAGTTGACCACCACTAATATTTGAATAACAACCAAC
>JACCDX010566554.1_pt1 | contig 18260 bp, 17 predicted proteins | sample 7449681 | NCBI WGS metagenome assembly JACCDX01 (sample SAMN15323450, study PRJNA562643) | freshwater metagenome | isolation source: river surface water | place: USA:Blue River Watershed | collected 2017-08-18
GAGCCAAACGGTGAACGGGTATCGTGAGCGGATCAGTGGGTTGGAAGACCATGACGCGACGCAAGACTGGAATATCAAAACCAACGCCACGAAATTAGTTGAGATATCCAATGAAATGGCGGCGCAGAGTGAGGGGTTGATCGCCTTGGTACGGGGCCAACAATCCCTTAACGATAGTCTGGTGACGCAAGGTTGGGTGTTAAAGGATCACACTGATCGGGTAACCCAAATTCAAATGGTTCAATCGGTGCACCATCAGGAGATTGATCGTTTAGAAGTCGATGTTTACCGCTTGAATACCACCACATCGAATGCGTTGCGCCATTTAAACCAAAGTTTTGAAGGGCGGGATCGTCGTATTGCAGCGACGGAAGATCAGCAAGTGGGGCTGTACGCGGGATTGGCATTGATTAACCAAGAAATTGAATCCCTCACCGTTGGCCTGAATCAGACTCAAATCCACGTGCAGGGATTAAACACGGCTGTTGAGTCACAGCGTGACGACTTGGGGGATTATTTGACTTTGTTGTATGCGTTTAGAAGTGAACTGACCACCTTAATCTTACAGTCGTTGCCACAAGTTGATGGTGACGACCTGACCCGATTGGCAGACCATTTAAAATCTGTGATGGATGCCGATTTACAAACTGAAATGAAGTATCGCCGGGAAAACGATACCGCCATTCAGCAAATAATCGCTGATTCTAGCGCAAAATTTGATCAACAATTGGTGGTCGAATCATTGTTGCGGCAGGCAAATGATAGTCGAGTTGAAAATAAAATTGATCGTTTGGCCCAAACCAGTGAATCCCAGTTTGGGGCATTAAATGCCACGTTGACTACGTTGTTGCCATGGTTGCAAGGTATTAATAATCGGCTACAAGCCGCAACGTTTGAATTAGGTGCCGATGAATTAATGCGGTTTTCTCAGCAGTTATTTGATAACACCCAGCAGGCACTCGTTGCGATGAATCAGTCCCACACGGTTAGGATGATGGACGAACAATCAAAACGAATATCCGACGATCAACTGTCTCGATCGTTAATCGCCGATGAATCCGCAATACGCGCTTCTGATGATGCGGATATTCGGTCAGACATCGCAAATTTGCTTCTAATGGTGCAAAATTTACAGACGGAGAATGCGGCCTATCAACGACGAATTGCAGCATTAGAGGATACACTAAAAGCCTTTGAACCTGCCTTGCGACAAGTAAACCAAACATTAAACGACGAGTCAGGCGACCAAGAAATCGTGTTTACAACCGCCGAGCAGGTTGCGGCGATTCCGCAGCTGGATGATTCGAAGGCCCTGGCCCGAAACGCGGACAAACTCGACAGTATAGACACCCCAAGTAAAAAGGCGTTAAAAGACTTTTTGTTGGTGTTAGCCATGATAGGGATGATCTATGGATACTGGGGGTATCTTGAAAGTGCGGTTGGATTTGTTTCGTCGTTGTTTCAGCGAGATTCGTTTATTAATTTGGCGTTTCGTTGGTTGGCCCGTCAATGGAATCGATATGTGATGCAGATTCCGATTGATCGATATGTCGCCGGACGAGTTGGGCCGATTGGGGCAACATATATTCGATTGAACCATACTTTGATGGGCACACTTTTACAATCGAATCTTCCTCCCAGAGAAAAAAAACCAATGATGAAGGGGTTTCTAGATCTGGAAAACACACAAACTGAAATCGTGGAGAAAAATCATATTGAGCTTATTCCCGATTATATAACGCTTCGAAAAAATTGGGTTTATCAACTAATCCCGCCACCAAAGCCTGAAGGCAACAAACACTGGGCGATTCCGCGTCGACAGGCATCCTTACGATGGGTGGGGGCGTTCTCAAAATGGCATCATTATGCTGAATTAGTGGATTGTTTGGTGGTTCATGTCGGTAATGTTGTGACGCCGTTAAACAATCTGTCATTGCCTGATAATACGTTTGGGCATCAAATGAATCGTGCGGAGATGATTTCAAATGCGTTGCCACCTCGTTCCCAGGACGGGAAAAACGATGACATGCGTCGGGTTGTATCTGACATCATGGACGGCGTTTACCTATCCGACATCGACGAGGCCCTTGGGCGTGAATTTCGTCCGGGCGGCGGGTTTCCGATGAGTCGTTGCTTAATAGGATTGTCGGATGTGTCATTGATTTGTTCGGCGATGCCTCAAATGGTGGCAGATATTTATGCATTGTCGGATTCCCCCGATCAACATTGGCTGACTTGGTTTGACGTGTTGTCAAAGGTTGAGATTGGCGTGATTGAAAATGGACCGATTCTACAAGATGGATTAAAAGGGTTGTCCCAATTTTTGACTGAATTCGATTTTACCCCATTTCCCGGATTGGAGCATCAACCCAACATCGAGTGGGATATGGATCTGATCCTTGGATCTTCGGTACAGGTGAATACCGCGATGCAGGCGGTGGCGATCCAAATGGCGAAATCGATCAATTGGAAGTTTGAGCCGCTTAAAGCCCTTTGGCGTGTGGTGTGCGACGGACCCCGAATTCATGGTTTGGTGGATGAATTAAATCAGGCGGTCCAGGACGTCCGGTTGTGGGGGGTACCAAACGCGAAACGAGTTCAACGTGTTGTGGGTACTTACACCCAATTACGTGAGAAAATGGATGCGACTTTACCCATTTTGGTTGAACTTGGATATTATTGGATGACCCAGCTGCCTAACCATTGTAAGCGGGCAGTTGCAGATCTTTTGCAAACCGCCTTTGATTTAAAAGCCGGTCTTAGCTTAAGCGGGCATAAAGCGCGGTTAGCCGGTATTGACGAGCTAAATTATTTAACACCAACAACGGCCAGTATGCGATATTTTGATGACATGATCCGATTATCGATCAAGGCGACGGGTCATATCCGGGAGTGCAAGCGCACACAAGTGGGGCCAGACCGGTCGGACGGGCACACAAATCCGGAGGAAATCAAGCTTGATTTGCCAATAAAAACGCCTGATCTGGAGACGGGGTATCAATCCGCGTTCAGTCTATCGGAAGACTCCCAGGAAAGTGTTGAATCCGACTGGGTGTTTAGTAGTGACGATGACGCATAATCCCGATTAATCTCCGGCGATTATTTTAGGGTAAAAATGAATATAATTGGATGCCCATGTGCGCGCCAGTTTGAGCTGCCATGTGGGGCGACTGGCGACAATTAAGTTAATATTATGTGCCACTAAGGTGGCCTTGATATCGGTAATGCGGGGGCTTAACAGTGGCACAATTGGGGTGCCTGGAAACATCTTGATGGCTGCGGGTACATCTGCCACCGGGGCGGCCACTTGATGGCCAATGTGGTGCCAATAGGTGTGTTGGCCGGACAAGGTTCCGTTGCTCCAGTGGCTTGGCGGGGTGGCCTGATTGGTGAGCGCCGATACGGCGTCAACCACGGCCTGGGTATCCAATGGGTGTCGGTTGCACTGGATTTGGCAGGTTAACGGGTGGCAATTGTCTTTGCAGTTGTGTTGTTGTTTGATGACAATATGGGGACACCGCCAAGGGCCCCAGTGAAACACGTTTTGGGTGCGGTTTCGGTAAAATACAAGAGACGGAATCTGGTACGCGGCTGCAACATGGGACAGCCCAGAATCAGGGCCAATAAAGGAGTAGGCGTGGCGAATGATAGCAACGGAATCGATTAGCGGTGTTTTGCCTACTAAATTGATCACTTGAGGATGTTGGTCGATCCACTGAACGGTGTCGGGGGATGTGTTGGCCAAATGGCTTCCAATCAATACCAGTGGCAAGGGGTCTTGATCCAAAATACCGGTAAGAATTGGCCGCCATTCTGAGTCAACCAAACACTTGGATGGTGCCCCGGCGTCGGTGTGCATGACGCGGTATCCCAAGGGGGATAGTCCCATCCGTTGGATCGTGGTGTGTGTCATCGCGTCGGGAAGGGTTAGGTTTAATCGGAGGTCGGGGGTGCGGATTCCAAACGGGGTCAGCAGGGCTGCATTCATTTCAACTTTGTGGCGATGGTAATCTCGGTAGTCGAGTGACACCGTATGGGTGTTGTGGCGTCGGTTACCAAACCCAATCGCATGACCCACCCGAATCGGAATGCCCAGCTCGTGGGTTAGCTGCGCATACCGGGGGTTCTCCCAGCAGTGAATGACGGCATCAAACTGATGCTTGGCAAGGGTTTGCCTCAGCTGGTGGTAACTGGGGCTTTGGGGGGTGTCGCTGTACCCCATTGGATCGCCAATGGCGCCGGCTAATGCGGGGTTGGCGGATAGTGTATCGACAATGTGGGGCCGACATAACATCCACACTTGTGCACCTGGAAACGCAGTCAACAGTGGATTGATTAACGCCGTTGCAGTTACCAAATCGCCCAACATATCGCCTCGGGCGATTAATAGTTTGGGGGTGGCGGGTAACGCAATCATGGTGGAACTGAGTGTAGGAGGCTACACCGACTTTTTCAACTTGCGTTGAAGGGTGCGTCGGTGCATGCCCAATGCGTCGGCTGTTTTGGAAATATTGTACTGATTGGCGGCCAGTGCTGCTTGAATGGTTTCCCACTCGATTTGGGGAATGCCGGTTTTGGCGTGGGGGTCCAGCCGCACATGGTGGGGATCGGGGGTGTGGGAGAAGGCCGCTACAATTTCTTTAAACCGAGCCGGTTTTGCCAATAAGTATTTGGCACCTAATTTAATGGCTTCGATGGTGGTTTGTACGCTGGCATACCCTGTTAATATCACAATATTACAGGCAGGGGCCGTTGCCAACAGCGGGGTTATGAGGGTGAGTCCACTTTGGTGTCCCACGTTTAAATCGATTACCCCATGGCTGAACGCGGATCCGGTTTTAGAGATGAGCTGGTGCGCCTGATGAATACTGGCGGTGGTGGTGGCAGTCCAGCCCAATTCTGTAAATTTATGGGATAGTAAATTGGCGACGCTGGCATCATCTTCCACAATCAATACGTGTCTCATACCAATCCATCTTTCGGTAACATGATGCGATAGGTGACGCCCGATTGACTGTCCACCTGAACACTCGCACCCAAGTTGTCTAAAACCAGCTTCGCCAAAAACAATCCAATCCCGGTGTGGTGAAGCCCTTTGTTGTTAGAAAATCCAAGGATCATGAGTTGGGTAAGTTCTGCGGGCAAGGGGGGACCGTTATTGGAGACTGTTAACACGAAATAATCGCCTTTTGGTGTCCAGGTAATGGCCATCTGAGTGGCCCCGGCTTCTGCAGCATTTTCCCCGAGAATATCCAATAGCAACGCGATAAGTTCGGCTGCAGTTGGGGGGAGGAAATCTTGGGATGTGGTGGCCGTTACGGTGAAGGATGTAAATCGACGAAGGTCGTTGATGACGGTCGACACGACGTCGGCGATGGGTTGGGACTCCACGGCGTGATCCAACCGATGTAACCGCTGAAACAACGATGTAAGGTACGTTTTTGCTCGGATCATCTCGGACTGTAATCTGGCTTGGTCATGTGAAATAGTGTCGGGTTCTAAGTCATCTATAATCATGGAGATTGCGGTTAATGGTGACCCTAGTTTGTGGGCCAATTGGGCGGCGGTGACCCCGGCGCCGATTAGGTTGTACTTGGCCGATAGCCGGTGCTCTGTGGCGCGTAAATTTTGCACAATTCTGACTACAAAGAACCCAATGGCCGCAGTTGTGATCAGGTGGTTGAGCACCATTCCTGGTATATGAAACGCCATCCACTGGGAGTGGTCTTGGCAAGATGGGTCAAAAGACAAGGTTAAAATGGCGTAACTTAAACCGGTCGCAACAATAATCAGCAGTAGCCGGTACCCCGACAAAATCATGGCGGCCACCACAGCCTGAATGACAAATAGCCCGGACAACGGGTTGGCCAATCCCCCAGCCGCCACCATAAACAAGTTAAGCGAAATCAAATCCATAACCAGCTGCCCAAACACCACCCCGTCTGAGGTGGCCCGCCGATGGGAAAGGGTGGCATAAGTGACCCAATTCACCACCACTTGGATGCCCAGTGCAAACAAAAACAGGGGCACATTTACAGGTAACTTTAGGGCGATGGCGGTGGCCAGCGCCAGCAATTGCAACCCAATGGCGATCCAACGAAGACCGATTAACAGCCGAATTGTCTTGATCATCCCTAATAGAATACCAAAAAAAGCCGGTTTGCGAGGTGCCGGTGCCGTATCGGTTCTGCGACAATTTGTCGCAGTGGCACCATTGCCTTAACGAAGTAAACTGTCAGTCCATGAGTAATGCCCAACCGTCATCAGATCGTCGCGCCGAGGCCTTTGATACCCTGGACCGGTTGCGCGATGCCATTACCACGGCCACGCTGATCAACAACAAGCGAGCCGAGGACTTTTTTGCGCGATCCGAAACCTTGGATCCTGATTTAATGGAATTGGCGACGATTACGATGTCGAATTTGGTGATACTCGAACAAAAAATTCAACTGCTAACAGATATGGTGGACGTGGCACTGAAACAGCGGGCCAATGGTTCATCGGGAGGGATATTATGATGATGAGTTTGCACCGTGTACTGGCGGTTAATCCGCTTCGGCCTATTCAAACTGCCGAGCAATTTTGGGGGTATATTGCGGATAATTATTACGGCGTATTAAGCACGCTCAGGTGCCCGTGTTCGGGTGAACCTAAGCCGTGTCTGTCGGGTCAATTTTTATTTGAGGATGCAATCGAGCAACAAACACTGTCAGATCTTCACATCGCGTTGGGCGCCGCGATCACGGCGGTCCAAAAAAATTACAACCAAATTACGGATGTACGTGGTCCGCGTGTTTTTTTTGAGACGTTGAAATCGGTTGTTGTGTCAGGACAGGTGCCATTAAAGGGGCCTGAATCCGATCGGCAGAATGTCCTGGTTCGGTTGGATGAGATTTTGACTGCGTTATCGGGTACCAACACTAGGTATTCCGGTTTATCTAGCGATGGTGAAGCCCGGATTTTGACTGCGTTATCGGGTACCAACACCCCAACCCAAGGGTGTTGTGTGGTGAGTTAAGGTGGTTTCGGGTATTGGTGGATGGCCGCCGATCATCGGATGGCCACCGATCATCGGATGGCCACCCCGGTCAACTGGAAGTGGTGGTGGCTCTGATAAAAGTGCTTCGTCACCCCGGCTGCCGGATGCGATCACAAGTTCCCTGAAATGTGGCTGTGGGCAAGGCAATCCCGTTTGTCCAATCAAATATAAAATTCTGGATGATGCATTTGAATCAGGCGATCCAGTCAAATTAGCTGAAGCATTACGGAAGCTGATAAAAATGCAACCGGATTTGGCAAAAGATGTTGATTTTTTAAGGGCAGTGGTTGAGCTTGCTGGCCAAAAAGGGATGGACCAAACGGTACTGACCACCGAAATGCGTGCAGTCGTGACTGTTGTTTTTTTGGTCGCCACTGACCATTCTCACTCCTCGCCCACGCAAGTAACGCCAACAACAAATCCCAAGCCAACGACTCAGTCGTTACCTGAAAAAGCCCGTGTAATCGAAAAAACAAACCCACAACCCAAAAGCGACTTTATCCGTCAGCCGGTTTTAAACGAACCCAAAAACCTGCCCAAACTCATTACATTAATACAGGACTTGCCAAAGTCGGTGTTGCCAAAGATAAATGGCCTGCCCCAATCTACGGTAACCCAATCGCCTGCGCAGCCCAGCACTGCCCCCACCCCGACAGCGCCCCAACTCACTGCAGTTACCATCGCCGTGCAAACCGCAATTGTGTCGGTGCCGAACCGACCCTTAATGGCCCCGCTGTTGTCACAACTGGCGCAATTGCCGCCCGCTGTGACAACGGCGGTAACCCAATTGGTACAGCCCCAGCCCGCTTCGCCCGGAACGCCCACGCCTGTTGCGCACGCACCGGCAGTAGTTGCGGTGATGCAGGTGGCGGCGACCGTTCCGGATGCCTTGCCAGTGGTTGCCACAGCGCTGGCCACCGTTCAAACCCAGGCGCCGACCCAATTGCCTGTTATTGCCCAGTTGCTTCAATCCCTAACCGATCAGGCTCCCAAGCATGTTCAGCCGATGATGGCGGCGATTCAAACGATTGCGACGCAAAGCCCCCCAACATTGTCGGTGATCACCCAGTTGCTTGCGCCCCTGGTAAAGCCCGAGTTGCCACCACCCACGCCCAAGTTGGTTGCCGCGTTAACAACGGCGGTTCAGGCCGTATCCAACGTGGTGGCCCAACCTCAGTTGGTCCCGTTGATTCAGGCGGTGGTTACCGAAACGCCGACCACCGCGCCCCAGGTGTTGCAAACGGTGTTGCCCGGGGTTTCACGTGGATCAATGCCCCGGGCGGCCGTGGTCGCCTTGGCGACTTTTGCGCAAGCGCAACCCGCGATCGCGGCGGCCGCCCTCCCCGTGTTAACCACGGTTGCGCAGGTTGACCCCAAATTGGCGGCACCGTTGATAAAACACATTGCAACGATTGCAACCGAAGCACCGGCGCAATTACCGGTCGTGATGAAAGCGGTGCAGACCGCCGTTCAACAAATTCAGTCCAGTCAACCTCAGGGGGTTGCCATTCCGCAATCGACACCGGGTTCTAAATCACCCACACTTGCACCCAGCTTAACGCCAGGACCAACACCGGGGGCGCCTTTGGCGCCGACCCCGCGATTGGTTCAGGCAACGGTTCAGCAAATTCAATCCAGGCCCTCGCCAGTTGCACAAATGCCACAATCGACACCGTCTTTAAAATCACCAATCCCGGCTCCCCCAACCTCGCCTACGCCAAACCAACCCCATCAACCGGCTGTTTCCCTGCCGGTAACCCAGATGGCGAATACCGACGCAAAACTGTCTCAGAGGGTGCCAACCCCACAATTGGAAACATCCAAACCGGAAGAAGGTATTTCCAAGTCCGCAAACAACCGGATCGCGTCACAGCCCAAACCCGCAGTAATGATTTTGGAAGCCTTAATTCAAGACATTCAAACGCGGGTACAGTCTCTCCCAGCTCAAAAGCAAACGTTAACCCCACAGCCGGCCCCAATGACCCCCGTCGCCCCGACTCAACGTGCAAGCCCGGCCGTTTTGACACCTGCTGTAATCGCAACCCCCACCGTTGTAACGATGCCGCAAGCCAATCCAGTATCCCGTCCCATCCAATCAAATGAGGGCATTTCCAAACCCGTGTCCCAAGTTTCTGAAGTTGCGCCTTCAGTTCCCAACTCCATAACGGCGGATCAGATTCAGTCGGTTACACCTGGGGTCGTTCAACTTGATCATCCGGTTATGGCTCAGCAGGCACCAATGGGTAGGCCAGCCAGTGCACCACTGACTGAGTCGCCATTGCCGCTTGAAATCCGATCAATGGATCGGGTGTCTCAGGTGAGTACGCCGATCATTGAAAGCCAACCTCAGGTGACGCGACACGCCACATTGACTGCCAGTGGCGGTGTGGCAACGACGAATGAAGGGCCGTCGGTATTGGGGCCGTCGATTCAAACGGGTAATGCGAGTTCAAATACCCCGTCGGTTGGCGCTTCACCCACGCCCTCGTCGGGTGTGTCATTGTCATCGCCAACTGCCATGCCGTCGGTTGTGCCCATGGTGACCCAATCGGGTGCGGCGATTGCCCGGGGGATACCCATTGTTCCAATCCAGATAACGATCCCTCAACCCCAAGCGTCACGTGTGTTGCAGGCAGCCCCACTGAAGGGCACGATACAAATGGCCCAGGTTCCAACTGGCATGCCCGCTGAAAAAATTGCAGCCCCATTAAGGCAGTTTATTCAGCAATTTCCAGAACTGGCCGCATCGGCACGGTCCATGTTGTCCGCAGCGCTGAACCGGTTTCCAGAGGTGGCACAATCCCTTGCAACTACCTTGCAAACCCTTACCCAGTTACCTCCTGCAGTGGTTAAAGCATTGCTCCAGATGGTAACGCTGTTGATTGCCAATCCCCATATCACGTCGTCTCAGATTCGCATGGTGTTAGGGGTGATCCAGGCGATCGCGACCCAGTTGCCGGAGATGATGCCCCGGTTTGGGGTAGTTTTAGAAAAATTATCCCAATTGGGGCCTCAATCCCCCTTGTTTAACGAGCTACTGATGGCAATCGAGAGGGTTGTCCAAAGCACGCGTACCGATTCGGCGATACGGTTGCTGCAGGTGTTAAAATTGGCCGAAAAGGCCTTGGGCGAGACCCCTGAGTTGCAAAATGAATTAATCGAGGAATTGCGTCGCATTCGAAAATCCGCGCCGCTGCATTCCGAAGACAACCGCTACCGATTTGCTTCAACCGAGGCACTAATCGAATTGTTTGACCGGTTAGAGATGGACAACTGGAAAATCGCGGCGTTGTTTCGGCGGCGATTGGTCAAGTCTGGCAGCGCCCATCGTACCGCCTTCAGCGATATGACGACCACGGCCCAATAGATCCCCCACAATTTGAGCGACATAATCAGGGTGGTCGACGGGTTAAAAAAATATACTGCCCCCAGATCAGGGGCAGTATATAAGGCCAGTAGTTGGTGTGATCCTAAAAACATAATTTCTTATTTCTATCATCGTTTTCTTGTTCTTGTGATCCAGGCACCTTTTAATTTTGGTGGCCCAAATGCTTTAATATAAATATGAAGGTTGTCATTTTAGCGGGCGGTTTAGGTACCCGTATTTCTGAAGAAACCCATTTAAAGCCCAAACCGATGATTGAAATCGGTGGGTATCCGATTTTGTGGCACATATTGAAGCTTTATTCTACTTACGGGATAAAGGATTTTATAATTTGTTGTGGATACAAGGGTTACGTTATTAAGGAATATTTTGCCAATTACTTTTTACACATGTCGGATGTCACCTTCGATATGGCAGATAATTCAATGACGGTACATCAACGATTTGCAGAAGATTGGCGCATTACTTTGGTTGACACTGGTAATGATACGATGACGGGAGGTCGGTTGAAGCGGGTGGCGTCGTATTTGGATCGAGATGAACCGTTTTGTTTTACCTATGGAGATGGGGTCGGCAATATCAATATCCAAGAATTGGTTGCGTTTCACGCTTCCCATGGATGTGCCGCAACGGTGACCGCAACCTATCCCCCTGGCCGCTTTGGCGCCATGGATGTTGCACCTGATGGCACAATTACTTCGTTTCGAGAAAAGCCTAAAGGTGATGGGGGCATGGTAAACGGTGGTTTTTTTGTTTTATCTCCTTCTGTCATCGATCTCATTGACGGAGATAGTACCACTTGGGAGAGGGGGCCTATGGAGCGATTGGCCGATGACGGTCAGCTTAAAGCGTATACCCATCATGGGTTTTGGCAGCCAATGGATACTCTACGAGATAAAATTTATTTGGAAGAGCTTTGGAATGCTGGTAACGCGCCATGGAAAATATGGTAATAAATTTAGAGTTTTGGCGTGATCGACGCGTGTTTCTTACTGGGCACACCGGATTTAAGGGGAGTTGGCTGTCGTTGTGGCTGCAATCTCTTGGTGCAAACGTTACGGGTTACGCACTTCCAGCGCCCACCCAACCCAGTTTGTTTGAATTGGCTAATGTGGCGTCTGGAATGGTGTCTATCGAGGGGGATATTAGAGATTTGGCGGGGCTAACATCGGCGATGAAGGATGCGCAGCCAGAGATTGTAATTCATATGGCAGCACAACCGTTAGTTCGATACTCTTATGAGTATCCGGTCGAAACCTATGAAGTAAATGTGATGGGTACCGTTAACCTTTTGGAGGCGGTTCGACGGGTTGAAAGTGTTGTTGCTGTCGTTAATGTTACAACCGATAAATGTTATGAAAATAATGAATGGGAATGGGGGTATCGAGAGACCGATCGATTGGGGGGGTATGACCCATACAGTAACAGCAAGGGATGTTCCGAACTGGTTACATCTGCATATCGGCAATCTTATTTCAGTGGAGACCGGAACGTGCGTATTGCGACTGCTCGAGCTGGTAATGTAATCGGTGGTGGCGATTGGGCTGAAGACCGGTTAATTCCCGATATTGTGTCAAGTTTGAATCAAAAAAAAGTTGTGTCGATTCGTAATCCGAACGCGATTCGACCTTGGCAGCATGTGTTAGAACCGCTTAGCGGGTATCTTGTATTGGCGGAGTCTTTGGTTAAATATGGCGATTCATTTGCAGAGGCTTGGAATTTTGGCCCTGATGACAGTGATGTGCGCCCGGTATCATGGATTGTCGAGTCGTTGGTGACCGGGTGGCATCAGTCATTAGGTTGGCGATTAGACGACGGGCATCATCCCCACGAAGCATGTTATTTAAAATTGGATATTTCTAAGGCTAAAAATCGATTGAAATGGCGTCCGGTTTTGGGGATATCTGATGCATTGGATTGGATTGTGCGGTGGTATCGGGTGATGCCCGAATTAGGGGCGCGCGATGCGACTCTCGCGGATATTAGTGCCTACCAAAGGATTGTTTTATGTCAGACAAATTAGACCAGTTGCGACGTGATATTAGGGATTTAGTACGGCAGTATTCCGAAGAATTCTTTGTGCAATCGACCTTTGTTCCAGGGGCCACACCGGTGCCGCCGTCTGGAAAACTTTTAGACAGCAAAGCGCTTGAGTATATGGTTGAGTCGTCCTTGGATGGATGGTTAACCACTGGCAGATTTAATGAGCGTTTTGAGAAAAAATTGGCTGAATTTTTAGGTGTTAAATATTTAACTACAGTGAATTCAGGATCTTCGGCAAATTTAGTTGCGTTTTCGGTTCTAACCTCACCCAAATTAAAAGAGCGTGCGATCCAACCTGGCGATGAAGTGATCGGGGTTGCGGCTGGGTTCCCAACCACCGTTAATCCAATTTTACAATTTGGTGCTGTACCTGTTTTTGTAGACGTCGAAATCGGGACGTATAATATTGACGCGTCTAAAGTTGAGGCAGCAATCGGGCCTAAAACAAAAGCCATTATGTTGGCGCATACTTTGGGTAACCCTTATAATTTAGATATCATTGTCGCGTTGTGTAAAAAATACAATTTGTGGCTGATTGAGGACTGTTGCGATGCCTTAGGGTCGACATATAACGACCAATTAGTTGGCACGTTTGGTGATATTGGTACATTAAGTTTTTATCCTGCTCACCATATAACAATGGGAGAGGGCGGGGCCGTATTTACAAACAATTTGCAATTGATCCGAATTGCCGAAAGTTTTCGTGATTGGGGCCGGGATTGTTTCTGTCCGCCGGGAAAAGACGATACTTGTGGCAAGCGTTTTTGTTGGAAATTAGGTGATTTGCCGGATGGCTATGATCACAAATACACCTATAGTCATTTGGGATATAACCTGAAGATTACCGATATGCAGGCGGCATGTGGGTTGGCGCAACTTGAAAAAGCGCCTGGATTTATTCAGCAACGAAAAGATAATTTCTTTTTTTTGAAAGAAAGATTGTCAGACCTGCAGGACTTTTTGATTTTGCCTGAGGCGACGCCAAATAGCGATCCATCCTGGTTTGGATTCCCAATAACACTGCGTGAAAATGCCTCGATTTCCCGTTTGGCGCTTACGCGATATCTGGATACTCAAAAGATTGGTACCCGATTATTATTTGCAGGAAATCTGACTCGCCAGCCGTATATGGCGGGACGCAATTATAAAGTTTCTGGGGATCTTACTCAGACTGACGTTGTGATGAATCAGACATTTTGGATTGGGGTTCAACCTGCCTTGACTAATGAGATGTTTACGTATGTTGCGGATCAGTTGGCGGTATTTTTTAAAGGTAAATGAAAAAATGCGGCTACACAACACAGCCATAGAGGGATGCTATCTCATAGAAAATATGAGACATAAAGATATTCGTGGAACCTTTACGAAAATTTTTAATAGGGTTCATTTTCAAGAAAATCAAATTTCATTATCGTTACAAGAGCAATTTTTTTCAGTGTCAGAAAAAAATGTTTTACGAGGTATGCATTTTCAGGCACCTCCGTACAGTCATGCAAAATTAATTACCTGTTTATCGGGCGGTGCATTGGACGTTGTGTTGGATATTAGGAAGCGTTCAAAGACGTATGGTCAATTTCTTTCGTTTAATTTAAATTCTGAATCAGGTTTGAGCGTGTGGGTACCCGAAGGGCTTGCCCACGGCTTTTTAAGCTTACAGAATAATACCGGCATGTTGTACAGCACGACGCATATACATGTACCGGATCATGATTTTGGGATTTTCTGGGACAGTTTTGGGTTTTGCTGGCCCTGCGATGCGCCAGTTTTATCGGAACGAGATCGCTTGCATCCTAAATTTTTCAGATTTGATAGTCCTTTTCAAGATATTGCTGCCCCCGAATGAGTACGATTTTTTTGACAGGTGGTACAGGGTTTATCGGTTCGCATTTTATAAATAAAGTATCGACTACTGATCATGTTGTTTATGCGTTGCGCAGACCCACTAGTATCCCCCGTATCCCTTTGATGAATGAACCGATCTGGGTAGATGGCAGTTTAACAGACGATTTTCGGACCGTATTGTCAGCATGTGACGTTGTGGTTCATCTTGCTGCACATTCCGCTAATCCTCCTTATGATTCGTTGGAGAATTGCCTTTTTTGGAATCTTAGTGCGAGCTTGGCGCTGTTCAAGCAAGCATACGATGTGGGTATAAAAAAATTTTTGGTTGCAGGGTCTTGTTTTGAATACGGAATGTCGTCGGATCGTTACGATGTGATTCCGACTACGGCGTCTTTGGAGCCCACAATGTCGTACCCAACGTCCAAGGCCGCAGCGTCTACTGCGTTTTATGGTTGGGCGGCAGAGCACCATGTTCAGCTTACTTTATTGCGTGTGTTTCAAGTGTTTGGCGAAGGCGAGTCTGAAAATCGACTTTGGCCATCCTTGCGTCGAGCTGCATTGGCGGGCCAGGATTTCGAAATGACGTTGGGTGACCAGGTCCGCGACTTTATCCCCGTAGAGGATGTGGTTGACGCATTCATATCCGAGTTGACATTTCAGAACGCTGCGCCAGGTATCCCTTTAATTAAAAACGTAGGGACAGGTATTCCTCAGACCGTTCGAGCCTTTTCTGAATGTTGGTGGCGTAAATGGAATGCAACAGGTCAATTAAAATTTGGAGCGATTCCTTATCGACAAAATGAAGTTATGCGGTTTGTTCCCGAAATAGGCGGGGGGGTAAATGGGAAATAGTATTTTGTTGTCTGAAATCGATACGATCTCTGAGCAACCCCTTTTATCGATTGCAATACCCACTTATCAACGCCCTGAGTTACTAAAAGAAGCGATTTGGTCGGTATTAAAATTGAAATTTGATATCCCTGTTGAGATTTTGATTGTCGATAATGATCCTGAAACGGTTGCCCCGCTTCTTCAACAATCCACAATCGATTGTTCACGGTTTAGATATTTTAAGAATACGGAAAATCTTGGTATGGCAGGCAATTGGAATCAGTGTTTGCGTCTTGCTAGAGGAAAATATGTCACCCTTTTACATGATGATGACCTTTTGACTCCTGTTTTTGCGTCATATGTAAACACCCTTTTGGCCTCTGGCACTTTAGAATACGAGATAATCGGCTTTCATGTTGGCATGTTAGATTTCCGGTTTCCCCACAAAGCGGAGCAACAATACACCTTGTTACGAAATGCACCCTTGGTTGCCCAGTCAAAAATATCTTGTTGTGATAACCTAGAACGGCGTTTCGCGATAAACTTTTTTTTTGGCAACGCGTTTTGCGGAACGTTGGGGGTTATTATGAATCGGGATTTGGCACTCAAGATAGGCGGGTTTCTGTCCGAGTGGTACCCGATCAGCGATTATGAATTTTGGTGTCGATGGGTTTGTTCGTTCGGCGCCATTCCGATAGTTAACGAAGAGGTAGGCTTATATCGTATTCAAGAGAATGAATCGTTACGTGCTGATCTACACGTAATGTTCGTTACTAAATCTACTGAATTGAGACAGGTGCTTATTTACAAGAAGAATGTACCGCCTTTTCTTCGATATGTAGTGGCTTATTTGGCGAAGGTGCAGGCCCATTATATTCAAGAGTTTTGGGATTTGAGTTATCAAAGGCGATCCTTTTTTTTAAATCAATTCTTGCTAAAAAAATGGCGATTTTTTGAAAGGGCAGTTTGCTTTTTTTTTCGCGACTACGGTACGGGCAATAACATTTGATGACATATTTGTTGTTGGGCGGCGCAGGTTTTTTAGGGGCAAATCTTACGCTTTTTATGTTGCGCAATGGCTGTAATGTGGTTATCGCCGATGTAAATATTGCGCATTTGAAGGCAAGGCCTGAATTTTCTCAAGTAAATACATGGTATGAAGTAGACGTTACCGATATTGACGTTTTGATGGGTATTATTAAAAATCATGGTGTTACGTGTGTTGTCAATTTGAGCGCATGTCTTTTGCCAAATAGTACCTTTGATGAATTTTCTCGGGAAATGTACTCTAAAATAGTCCCTGGTTTTATGCTTTTTCAGCATTTTGCAGACAATAATATCAAGTATGTGTATTTTTCTTCCGGTGGCGCAATTTATGGATCAAAGGGTGGTCGGTGCCGAGAAAACGATTTACTGGAACCGACAAATTTGTATGGATATAGCAAGTTGATGGTTGAAGAATATATTTTGTTTGCATCACGGGCGTATGGCTTAGAATATTTGATTTTCCGCCCGTCAAATCCTTATGGTCCGTTTCAATCTCCGGTTCGGCAACAGGGATTTATTGCCGTTGCGTTACATCGGCTAATATCTGATAAGGGTATCGATATTTGGGGTAATGGTGATGTAGTGCGCGACTTTATCTACGTTCAAGATGCGATTTTGGCAATCGGCACAGTCGTATTGAATGGTAATTGGAATAATATTTTTAATATTGGATCCGGAATTGGATATTCATTAAATGAAGTGATTTTGATTTTAGAGTCAGTTACCGGCAAGCAAGCTAATGTGACGTATAGACCCTCTCGGTCTACCGACGTTGGTCAAGTTGTTCTCGATATTTCCAAATTACAAAAATTAATTGGTTTTCAACCTGTTTCATTGGTTTCTGGTGTTGCGAAGTATTACAATAAATTGTGTCATTATGGGGCATAATACTCGGTTGGCGATCGCTATTTCGACTTACAATAGAGCGCATATTCTAGAGGACAATATCGTTAGACTATTACCAGACCTTCTTGCATCTTCGGTACCAATATATATTTCCGACGATAGTGACAACTTTGAAACTCAGGCGGCGGTTTCTCGGTTAAAGGCTCGGTATCCTTATATTTATTATAATAAGAATACCGTGCGACTAGGGCACGATGGAAACTTTTTTGTTGCGTTAAATTTGCCAAATTCTGATTATGTTTGGTACTTAGGAGATGGTATTTTTATTTATCCTACAGTGTTGTCGGATGTCCTGGATACGCTTCAAAGCGACGTGGATTTTTGTTTTTTAAATTCCCGCATACAGCATCAGGTATCGAAGTTTATTTCAGTCGATGAAATGAGGTCATTTCTTTACCATAATGCGTGGCATCTAACTTTATCTGGCGCGACAATTTACGGTCGTAAAGTTAGGTCTATTTTTATTTCTGAACAGAAAAAGCGTGAGTGGAAAAATTTTGTCCAGTTGGGACTTATTTTTGAATATTGTTCTAGATCAGAGGCTACGGCCTATTGGAAGGGCTCGTTTTCAATCGCGGGGAATGAAAAAAAGGGGGCTAGTTATTGGGCCCAAAAAGCATTCGATGTTTTTGTTTTAGACTGGACGTGTTTAATTTCTTCGTTTTTGGGTTTTTTATCCCAAAATGAGATTCGTCACATCGTTCGGTCTCACGCAGCTAAAACTGGAATATTTAATATTCGTACTCTGGCTCAACTTCGTTTAGAAGACCGGTTAAATCTAGAAATATTTGATAGGTATCGAAATGAAATTGATATGGCAATTCCGTTACCTTTATGGGTTGTAAAATGGATTTCTGGGACGAAAAAGTGGGTTTGTCGACTATTAATACGATGGGCATAGCCTTCGACTGATCTATCCGATCAGCATTTCGTAACCGATTCACAATCGACAGGGTTGAAAAAAATCGGGAACGATGGGGCTCTAATCACGCAGCATCCACCTTCCAATTCCAAGGCAATAGCCTCTCGCTTGATGTCACACAATAAGGAAGTCGTTTCAACATGCCCGTATAATAGGCCATCGGATCAAGCCCATGAAGCCGTGCGGTCAGCACCAACGAAAAATGAATCGCCAATCCAATCGGGGATTTGGGCAAGGTTTTGTCC
>JACCDX010539713.1_pt1 | contig 18255 bp, 9 predicted proteins | sample 7449681 | NCBI WGS metagenome assembly JACCDX01 (sample SAMN15323450, study PRJNA562643) | freshwater metagenome | isolation source: river surface water | place: USA:Blue River Watershed | collected 2017-08-18
ACTACAAGCAGTTTGCTGACGTAATACATCGCAGGTATAAGCAGATGCGTTACGGTATTGGTTCCTGCAAACCTGAACAGGATCAGGACCTTATCAGCATGCGTAAGGAGTTGGTAGATTGGGAGTCTAACGAAGATGACGGGGCTCTTTCAGAAACTAAGATTCAGTTCAAGACCTGGTTGGGTGTAAAATATGATGATGTCCTGTACTCTAAAGGCGGTACGGGCTTTATTGTTTCTGACGAGGGTAAAGCTCCGGCCATGGGACTTAACTATATGGGTGGTGCTGGCCAGGCCGGTCAGAACATTATAGAGATTAACTCTGGTGGTTGTATTACCAGGATCAATCTTAACCCTGCTATTACTATCAATCAGAACAGCTCATTTGTTCATACCCAGTCTACGCCTGCTACTATGTGGGACATTAACCACGGTATGAATCTGATACCTAACGTGACTACTGAAGATGCTCAAGGTAATGATATAGTGGGTATACTAGATGTGGTAGACAATAACAGAATCAAGATTTATTTTAACACCCCGATAGCGGGTAAAGCATACTTATCATAATGTCATTACCTGAAGGACAACCTACATCGGTCGCGTATTACCACGATATAGATCTGGCTAAGAACCAGCTCTTAAACGCGAAGCTGCATCCTATCTATACTGTAGAAAGGATTTCTATGGGTAGTACTCTTAACTCTGGTGATGAAGGTTTAACCGTATATGATATTCAGGTAGATACTTTTTATGTGTGGGATGGTAATATGTGGCTGCAGGTTGGTCTTACCCAGGAAAACCTGGACTGGCTGGTAGAAGCATACCAGCGTTCTGTAATGGGTATAGATATTACCCAGACCAACACAGACCGGACAGTTACCCTGACTTATAGAGATAATACCAGCATAGCTGACTCTTTTAAGTTTTCTCATATTCATATACAAAACCAGGCTTCTGCCCAGTGGACCATTAACCATAACCTGGGTAAGTTTCCATCAGTATCTGTTGTAGACAGTGCAGAGGAAGAAGTGATTGGTGAAGTACAGCATAATAACAATAACTCATTAACCGTAAAGTTCACCGCTGCGTTCAGTGGTAAAGCATACTTAAACTAAACTATAAACACCCCTAACCTATGGCAAAGAAGTTTTTAACAAACTTAGACCTCGCCAAAAACCAGATACTGAACGTTGCGTTACAGAATTTGGCTACGGCTCCCAGTAACCCTGTTGCTGGTCAGATCTATTTTAACACGGCAGACGCCAGGATTTATTTCTGGGACGGTACTACCTGGGTAGACATTTCCGGTGACCTTCGTTCAGTATTTGGCGGAGCAGGATTAACAGCTACTTACTCTGGAGACGGAGACGAGGTAACACTTGATGTAAACGTAGATAACGTTACCATTGAGATTAATTCAGACACTCTTCGTATCAAAGACCTTGGAGTATCTACAGCTAAGTTGGCTGACTCTGCAGTAACCACTATCAAGATTAACAACAACGCGGTAACCCTGGGTAAGATCCAGCAGATTGCTGCCTTGAAATTACTTGGTAACGTAACTGGTTCTACTGCAAACGTAGCAGAGATTGACATCAAAACTGCGGTTGACGGTACAGCATCTGATGCTAACATTCCTACAACCAAAGCTGTAAAAGATTATGTTGATGCTAACGTAGCCAGCCTGGGTAACCTGGAAGGTGCATGGGATGCATCATCTGGTTCTTTCCCTGTAGGATCTTCTCCTACCGCAGGTACTAAAGCCGGTGACTACTGGTATGTATCTGTAGCAGGTACAGTAGGTGGTGTAGCATTCAACGTTGGTGACGTAATTGTTGCTAAAGTAAATGCTGCTTCTACTTCTTCTGCCGCTGACTGGATCCAGCTGGAAGTAAACCGTGACCAGGCTACAGAAACTGTACTTGGTTTGGTAGAGATTGCTACACAAGCTGAAACAAACACAGGTACTAACGATACAGCTGCTGTTACTCCTCTGAAATTAGCAGGACGCACAGCTACTGAAACTCGTACTGGTATTGCAGAAATTGCTACTCAAGCAGAAACTGACGCTGGTACAGATGACGAGCGTATCGTTACTCCGTTGAAGTTAAAGACCTTCTTGGATACATACCAGGGTGGTTACAAAACAACTGTTAACGTAACAGGTTCTGGTTCTTATACAATTACCCACAACCTGAACTCTTTGGATGTACAGGTTGAAGTAGTACAGGTTTCTACTGGTGAAACTGTACTGTGCGATGTGGTGCGTACAGGTGTAAATGCTCTCAATGTAGTGTTTGCCTGGGACAGCTCACTTAACGCCAGCTTGAATGGCAACTATAGGGTACTTGTTAAAGAACAGTAATCTAACTCTTAATGAAGTTTTTATCTGATATACTAGCCAAAGCCGGGCTGGTCGTAGATGGTGTAGTACAACTGAACAACACTGCTACCGGCCAGACCCCAGCTTCCGGTGATAACTCTACCAAGTTAGCTACTACTGCGTTCGTAAAGAACCAGAACTACCTGACTGGTAACCAAACTATCACACTGTCCGGTGATGCCACCGGGTCAGGTACGACTTCTATTGCTGTCACTCTTGCCAATACCGGGGTAACTGCCGGTACATATGGTAATGCTTCCAGTATTCCTACAATAACTGTAGACTCTAAGGGTCGGATTACTTCTATCAGTACTACAGCTGTAAGTATTGTGACAACCCTTGCGGGTTTGTCTGATGTACAGTTAAGTACTTTATCTGATGGTCAAGTTCTTCAGTATAATGCATCTACAGGAAAGTGGATCAACGCGTCTGCTAATATTGATCCTGCTACAACAAGCACGTTAGGTACTATCATAGTTGGTGCCGGTTTATCTGTGACCGTTCAAGGGGTGTTGAGCGTAAACGGAACCGGATCTGCCAGGTTGGTAGAAACCTTTACGGCAACAGCAGGACAAACTACTTTTACAGTAGCTCAAAGCTATACTGTAGGATTAGTAGATGTATACCTGAACGGTACAAGACTTAGCTCTTCTACCTTTACTGCAACTAATGGAACAACCATTGTACTTACTGATGCTGCTGTTGCAGGGGATGTAATAGATATTGTAAAGTATACTCCTTTATCCGGTCTTGCTTTTTCTACAGACAACGTACCGGAAGGAACAACTAATTTATACTTTACTAACGCCAGAGCAAGAGCTGCAATAAGTCTTACTACAACAGGAACTTCTGGTGCTGCTACATATGATAGTGCTACAGGAGTTCTGAATATTCCAATATACCAGGGTGGTGTAACTTCTTTCAATACCAGAACAGGAGCTATAACACTTTTAAGTGCTGATGTAACAACTGCTTTAGGTTATACACCTCTTTCCGCAGAGGCAGATACTTTAAATACTGTTACCGGAAGAGGATCTATAACTACCAATACTATAACTGTAGGCGGTATTACTGCCACAGGAACAACCAGTACCATATATGCCGGTACAGGTACAAGACTTAGAACAGAAGCAAATAATTTAGTATTTGAGAGGGAGTCCAGCAGCGGGTTTATGAAGATTTACATAAACCAGACAACGCTTGCTGCTACTGCTAAAGCTTACATGGGTTATAACAATGCCACACTTAACGTGGTATTGTCAAACGAACATACTACAGGGGGTCTGGAACTCAGAACCCAGGATATTATCAGGCAGCAGATATTTGCCAATGGTAATATTGTTATAGGAGCTTCAAGCCCGACAGATGCCGGTTTTAAACTGGATGTTAATGGTACTACTAGATTAGGAGGAGGTTTAACTACAATAGGTAAATCTTCTTCTGCAACTCAGTCATTGTTAGTAATAGCATCAAGAGCTGATAACTCAGCTATGGTGACTTTTGCAAACGAGACAAACACTACAACTTTCCTCTCTGTAAACGGATTAACTGGATTGTTGTCTGCTAATGCAGGAATACAAGTAAACTCAAGTTTGAATCTTGTTGCACAAAGTATAAGCGTAAAAACTGATACATCCTCTCAAAGTTTAGCTAACCTCACTATAGCTGGAGGAAGTCAAAACTTTCAAAACAGAGCAGGAGGAAATTTATTACTGCAAGGTGGTGCAGCTGCAGGTGCTGGAGATGGAGTAAACGGTTACATTTCATTTAGTACAACAAACCTGGTTGCTGCATCAGGAGTTACAAACTCAGTTTCTGAGGTTGCAAGATTTACAGTCAATAAAAACATGTTAATTGGAACTACAACAGATGTAGCTAGTTCCATACTAACAGTAACAAGCACAACTAAGGGTTTCTTACCGCCCAGGATGACAGCTGCCCAGCGTGAAGCTATCAGCTCACCGGCTGTGGGTCTCGTAGTATATCAGACAGATGGAACAGAAGGATTATGGGCTTATACATCAAACGGGTGGAGAGCCTTAGCTATTGTAAACTAAACTTATAGAACGAAATATATATGTCTAACATAGCTCTTATAGTAAACAACGTACTTTCAAACAGTGGTGTAACCCTGGCTTCAAAGGCGGACTTGGTTAACGGACTGGTTCCGGCTAACCAGTTACCTTCTTATGTGGATGATGTACTAGAGTTTGCCAACCTGGCTGCTTTTCCTGCTACAGGAGAGAGTGCCAAGATCTATGTTGCATTAGATACAAACGAAACTTACCGCTGGTCCGGATCAGCGTATATCCGTATAGCCAATGGTGCTGTACAGAGCATAAACAGTCAGACTGGTAACGTAACCCTGACTACTTCTAATATTGGAGAGGGTAGTAATTTATACTACACCGATGCCAGGGTTCGTGCTGCCATATCTGTATCCGGATCTCTTTCTTATAATTCAACTACCGGTGTCATTAGCTATACACAGCCCATTAATGTTAGTGCTTTTACTAACGATGCTGCATATATAACAACAGCTGGAGCCAGATCAGCTATTAGCTTAACAACAACTGGTACTTCTGGAGCAGCTAGTTATGATAGTTCTACAGGTGTTCTTAACATTCCTCAATACCAATCTGTTCTTACTAACCCAATAACAGGAACAGGTAGTGCAAATCAGGTAGCTTATTGGAATGGTACTAATACACAAACAGGTAGTAGCACATTTGTATTCTCTCCAACAACACAACTTAGTTTAAGTAATAGTGTAACGGCTTCTGGTGCAATAGCAAGAGGAGCTAGATTTATACCAACACTAACTGCTGCTGCAAATAATGATGTTCTTGTAGGGTTAGAAATAAACCCAACATTTACAGTAGGTGCTTTTACAGGAGTCAGTAGTTTTGCAATAAGAAGTTTAGGTAGTGGTGTTACTGAACTAAGAGGTGGTGTTACAATAGGTATTAATCAGGGGGACATGGGCTATGTTAACCTCAGAATATCTAAAAATTTAACAGGGTCTGTTGCTATTGGTATAAGTAATTCAGGACAAGCACAAACAGATGTAGGTTCAGTAAGAAACTATGCAAGTTCATCTTGGTTAGCAGCATCTACTGCATTAACTACTTATAATCATTATTTTGCTGAACAAGGAACTTGGGGGGCAGGAAGTTCTGTAACTACACAGATAGGATATAATGCTACTTCAGGGTTAATTGGTGCAACAAATAACTACGGATTCAGGGGTCAGATACCAAGTGGTACAGGTAGATGGAATCTTTACATGGATGGTACCGCTATAAACTATCTTAACGGTGCTCTTCTTATAGGTGTTACAAACCATAACACTGTAGATAAGCTACAGATTACAGGTAGTGCAAGTGTTACATCAAGTATAACAGCAGGTAGCTTTGTAAAGAGCGGTGGTACATCTTCTCAGTTTTTAAAAGCCGATGGATCTGTAGATGCTAGTGTTTATATTGTCGGAATCACTAGCTCAATGGTAACTACAGCTCTTGGTTATACTCCTTATAACAGTTCTAACCCTGCAGGATATATTAGTTCTTATACAGAGACTGATACACTTGCTAGTGTAACTGCTCGTGGTGCTAGTACTAGTACAAATATTACATTATCTGGTACAGGTAATCAGTTTAGTGGTCACCACTATTTCTTACCATGGGACTCAGACGGAAATCATTACCCTCACTACAATATAGGAGGAAATAATAATGGTTCTAAGCTGAACTTAAGGATGTTTGGTGGTAATGGAAGTATAACAAGAGTATTTTATCTAAACGGTAATACTGGTGCAATTTCTTGGGATGGTAATACTATTTGGCATGCTGGTAACTTAACTAATCTTAACCAACTTAGTAATGGCCCAGGATATATTACTGGTTATACTGAAACGGATACATTAGCCAGTGTTACAGCTAGAGGAGCTAGTACATCTACAGCTGTTACTTTTAACGGGAATGTAAATGCAAACGGAACATATTTCAATGTAGCTGGTTATATTGATCTTAGTGGTCTATTATACTTAAGAAGCAACGTTAATTACTTAAATGCTTCTTCAAACGGGTGGAATACATTCTTAGCAAGAAACGGAGAAGGTTTTGATGCTTACGTCTCACGAGTTTTTTCATCAAGTCACATTTCATCTACAGGTGGAAACCTGCATACTAATAGAGGCAGAGTAGCTTTTTCTAGTACGGCAGGTGATGCTAATCATAGTATTTACAATAACTATAATAACATAGATGGAGAAGGTGTTTGGGATGGTATGAAGATGAACGTCTATAACGGGTTAGATGTCAGAACTGGAAATGCTAGCGGAGCAGTTCCAACAACGGTTTTCCAGATTAGGTCTTCAAGCGTTAACTCACTAGTAGCTTTACAGCAAAGTGGTAACCAAGTACTTCATGCTGGTAACTATAATTCTTATGCTCTTCCATTAACAGGTGGTACACTTACTGGTCAACTTACTATAACTGGAGCTAGGTTATTATTAGAAACAGGTGGTTCAAATACTTATGGTATAGTATCAGGTTATAATAACAATAACCACCTGATGACAATGAGAGGTCAGATTACAGGATCTACTTCTTCTCCAACCATAACAGGAGCTCACCAGATGACATTTGTAGAATATGCAGATGCTGGTGATACTTCAGGATGGTATTTTAAATCTTCTAATACAGGAACTTATGAAGAGATAGCAAAGATTACAAGAACAGGTATTAAATGGGGTGGTAATCTTGTGCTGCATGCAGGAAACTACAACTCTTATTCTCCAACACTTACAGGGGGGAATGCGTCAGGAACATGGGGGATCAATATCACAGGTAATGCAAACTATGCTTCATCAGCAGGTAATGCAGATACTGTAGATAGTCTACATGCAGATACTTTTTATAGAAACTTGGGATTTGGTTCTGGCTATCCTAGTTGGGACTTAAATACAGTTGCTGAAGACCGTTCAGGTTTTACCTATTCAAACAATGCTCCTTGGACAGGACCTTTTCTTTACGTTGGTGCATCTGGTTATGGGTTGCAGCTTAATGCTAACTATGGTGATGGAACAGGTTTATCTTACAGAGTTAGAAACGGGGATAACGCAACATGGCAGGCGTGGAGAAGAATAGTGTGGGAGGGAGGTACTTGGAGTATGAGTATTACAGGTAATGCTGCTACTGTATCAAGTATAACTGGTAATACTGGTTTAATGGTTAACCGTCTTACACCAAGTGCATTCATAGACGGTTTAACTACATCTAACTTTAGATCTACTCTTTTTGGTACAAGTGCTAATGGAGCTGCTATATCTGCCGGAAGATGGAATAGCACTCCTGCTCCGTTATCAGGAATGAATAACTATAGCACAATGATTGCTTGGTCAGGAGATTCTGATACACATGGTTTTTTAGCTATAGATTATGCATCAGCAGGTGCAAGAGTTGGTGGTGGATATGGTAATAATATAACTTGGGTAGCTACATTACTTAATTCTAGTAACTACAGTTCTTATAATTCTTACTCAACACTTACTTTATCTAGTACTCTTAATCTTCCAAATGCTGCTTTAATATCAGTAAATGGAGAACCAGATGTTTGGGGAGCTAGGTTTAGAACTACTACATCTACAACTAATCTTGGTGCTGCACTAAAAAATATTATTTGGACAGGAGGTGGAGCTAATGAAGGTTTTGCAGTAACAGGTTCTGGTACAGGTGGAGCTTCTTTTGAAGTGAGGAACGATGGTAGAGCTTGGTTTAAAGGTGATCTGACAGCTCAATCTAATATGTACGTATTAGCAGATGGAAGTTCTGGTTATGTAGCTAGCCGTATTTGGTTATACTCACATAATAACTATCGTGGTGCTGGTATATACATGAGTGGAACAGGAAACACGTGGTTTGCTGGAACACCATATACCGATTTTGCTGGAGTATACGTAATAGCAAGAACAAACACTGCAGGAGATGACGCATCTGCTCAAGTAGGAAACAGAAGATGGCAAGTAGATTCTAGTGGTAATACATATCAAATAGGTGACTTATCAGCTGTTAATATTCATGCTTACGCAGCAACTGGTAAAGTTGTAGCAGGTACCTGGAACTTTGATGGTATGTTGTTTGATAGTTCTAGGTCAGCTCTTATAGCTCGTGGTAACTATCCGCACATTGAACTTTGGTCTGATGTATCAAATGCTAATCATGGTGGTACTCTTCGTTTTGGTGGATACGATAATGGATCAAGCGGTGCTTACAAGTCTTGGAATATAGGTGCACCAGGTTCTGATCTTTATTTCTTAGATATAGGTTATGGAGCTAATAACGCAAATCCACACGCTGGTATAGCAGGTCTTGGAGCAGCTTATAGTTATCCTGGAGCATTTACTATCATGCGTTTCCATAATAATGGAAACATTGGTATAGGTAACTTTGGTACATACGGTTCTGAAGGTAACACTCCATCATACAAACTTGACGTTAGAGGTACTGGTAGATTTACAAGTACGTTATATGCAAATTCTACTATAGAGGTAGCATCAGGCGGTAATGCTATAAATATTGCCGGAGCACAAGGTAAGATTACTTTTAGAGATCAAGATCTTACTTGGACAGGATACGTTGGTTTTAGCGGCAACATAGGTATACTTGAGTTTCCAGGAAGAAACGTAAGAATAACTTCTGGTTATAACGGTACTGTAGAGATTAATACAGGAACTAATGATTACTTAAGTGGTAGATTAACTGTTCCATATGGTAGTGTTAACGCAAAAAGAGGTTTTACTAGTGAAGGTAATCCTTGGGGTACAGCAGATTCTGCTTATTTTCCTAATGGTGTAACTACAGCAGGAAGTACTAACTGGTTGTATGGTCTTTGTTATTTAGGTAATGCACCTTCTAATGGTTCTGGAGCTGAGGTGGCATCTAACGGGAGATCTTACTTTAGAAGTAGTAACACTTCTGGAACTTGGGGTTATGCTGGTCAGTTTGTAGATAGAAATAGTGCTGCAAACAATTATGTCCCTTGGTCTTTTGAATCTGAGTACGGCAACCACTCTTGGGGTATTGTAGCTAGATTTCATATACAATCATCAGGACAAGATAAACCAGCAATACAGTTTACTGCAGCAGGAAGTAACGAAAGATGGAGCATAGGGTATTGTACAGGTTCTGATTTTAACTTCCGTATAACTCAAAATCAGGGATACAGAACAGATAATTCTACTAATGACGGTTGGGGTACAGAAAGGTTTAGAATAAATACAGATGGAGCAACGTACTGTTTTTCTAGCTTTACTGCATCAGGAGATATAACCGCTTACTCAGATATCCGAGTAAAAGAAAACATAGTAGAGATATCAGATCCTATACAGAAAGTAAAAGCAATACGTGGTGTAACATTTACTCGTAATGATGCCGATGATAAAGATAAAAGACATACAGGAGTTATTGCACAGGAAGTTATGCAAGTACTACCTGAGGTAGTGAGTACAACTGATAAAGGTTTGCATACTGTAGCCTACGGTAACATGGTAGGTCTATTAGTAGAAGCAATCAAGGAACAGCAGACTCACATAGACGCCCAGAAGAGTGAGATAGAAGAACTTAAAGAACTAGTAAAACAACTGATAAATAAGTAATATCCTATGAACAATAAGAGTAGGAAGACCTCCCACATATCAAACATCATACAGTTTGACGCTGAAGGACACGTAGTGCTACCGGCTACCCTGACACTAGGTACAGAACCTCACAGTAGTGATAACACTACAAAGGTTCCGTCTACTGCCTGGGTACGGGCTCTTGTAGGTACTGTACAAGGTGCTTTAGTACCAACTGGTAGAACAATAACCATTAACGGGGTTACCTATGATCTTTCTACTAATCCTTCCTGGACTATAGATACAGGTGTATTGACCGCTACAGCCGGAGCCGGTATATCTGTAAGTACAGTTAGCCAGAACTTAAATATTGTAAACACTGGTTTATTATCCGGTACTGCAGGAGCTGGTATATCCGTTAGCACGGTTAACCAAAACCTCAATATTGTCAACACTGGTTTGCTTAGTGCAACCTCTGGTGCTGGTATCAGTGTAAGTACAGTTAATCAGAATCTGAACATTGTAAATACAGGACTGCTTAGTGCTACTGCCGGATCAGGTATAACTGTTAGCACAGTAGATCAGAATCTAAACATTGTAAACACTGGTCTTTTAACAGCAACCGCTGGATCAGGTATTACCGTAAGTACTGTTGGACAGAATCTAAACATTGTTAACACGGGTATTCTTACTGCAACAGCCGGTGCTGGTATCAGCATATCTGTTGTAGGTCAGAACCTCAACATTGTAAACACCATTACAGATAATAACCAGCTTGCAAACGGAGCCGGTTATGCTACTACAAGCTATGTAAATACCCAGATCAATGACCTGGTAGCTGGTGCTCCTGGTCTTCTTAACACCCTGGATGAGCTTGCTCAAGCCTTGGGTGATGACCCTAACTTTGCTACAACTATCTCTACCGCCCTGGGTAACAGGCTGCGTATAGATATTGGTACGCAAGGTCTTACTTCTACACAACAAGGGTACGGTCGTACCAACTTAGGGTTGGGATCTTTAGCTATCCTTTCTTCTATAGGGGATGCTTATATTACCGACCTGGCCTGGTCTAAACTGACCGGGGTACCTAGTACCTTTACTCCTTCTGCCCACACGCATGATGACAGATACTATACAGAAACAGAGATAGCAAACTTCTTCTCTGGTGCATCTGCTATATCCGGGTACAACAAGAGTAACTGGGATACAGCGTACGGCTGGGGTAACCATGCTTCTGCCGGTTACCTCACTACTTCTAGTGCAGCTAGTACTTATGTAAGCCTGAGTGGATCTTATGCTAACCCGGCCTGGATTACAAGTCTTGCCTGGTCTAAGATTACAGGAGCTCCTGCTTTCTTGACTTCTTACACAGAGACCGATACACTTGCTACAGTTACCGCTAGAGGATCTTCAACCACAGGTAGTATTACCATTAACGGGTACGCTACACTTACAGGTGGAGCTGACCTTAATTTGAAAGCAGCATCTGGAAGTACAGATACTGGAGATATAGTATTTCAGGATGGATCTGGTAACGAGCTTCATAGATTGTGGCAAGGTAGCAGTACACTAAACTACAGAACAAACGGTGGTACTAGTTATCAATTATGGCATACTGGTAACCTAACTAACCTGAACCAACTTTCAAACGGACCTGGGTATATCACTGGTATTACTAGTTCCATGGTGACTACTGCATTAGGATACACTCCGCAGAACTCATCTACAGCTATTACTACCTCTAATATAGGATCTCAATCTGTTAACTATGCTGCAAGTGCAGGCTCAGTAGCTTGGTCAGGAGTAACAAGTAAGCCTACTACTTTAAGTGGATATGGTATTACTGATGGTTTATACCAAGCACGTGTGTCAGGTTTAAACGTTAATGCATTTAATGATACTGGTCTTTATAGAGGGTCTACAGGTGATTGGACAAATAGACCTACTATACAAGATAATGCTGGAGCTTTGCTTCAAATAGATACTCACCCTGGTAACTATCATACCCAGTTATTTTTTGATTCTAGTGCTGCACGATTGTATATAAGAGCTGCTGTTGCTGGATCATGGGGTAGTTGGTATACCATAATGAATAGTGGTAACTATACTGATTATACAGTAACTAAAACAGGAAGTGGAGCTTCTGGTACTTGGGGTATAAATATAACAGGTAACGCAGGAACTGCTACTAATTTAGGATTAGATTATACTGCAGATGATTGGTTTAGAGCTACTGCTGATAACAACCCAGTTAAATTTTATGGTAACAGTTACCAAATGACCTGGAGAACTGATGGCAGTACTGAAGCATACAGTGGAATAGGTAATTATCCTTTTGTTTGGACTTATGGTGGAAGTAGTGCTGCCAACCGTATGATGCTTTTAGACACATCTGGTAATCTTTGGACTAGTTCTTATGGTTGGTTGCATGGGTATTTTCAAGCCGCATCTACTGCAATTAACACTGGAAATATAGGATCTCAATCTGTTTCTTATGCTTCGTCTGCAGGGAACGCAGACACTGTAGATGGTTTACATGCATCTTCTTTTGTTAGGTCTGACGTAAATGCTGTAACAATTCAGAGGCATCTTGATGCTTCAACTACCTGGACAAATAGTGCATTAACTTTATTTCTAGGTTGGTATAGCGGAAAGGTTGTAATAGGTAATAACAACAATAGTAATCATGATAATGCATCTGCTCTTGGAGGGAATACTGTAGCAGTAACAAATCCATTGTACTCTTTTAGTTCTACATATTCTCCTATTTATTATGACTCAAATGATACAGCATATTATCTTAACCCTGCAGGTGGTTCTCGTTTAAGAAACCTCTACGTAGGAGATAGTGGAGACGATTGGTCAGATCCAGGTGGGTGGGGTACACAAGTAAGATTTAGTAATGGACCTCACGTAAGGTTTGTATTACACGCTAGATCCCCAGGTATTGAAGCAGGTATGTATGTGCATACTCCTGGTTCTGTATTTATGGGTAGTTATACTTCTCATGTAGTTAGTTTGATGTATGCCGGTAACATGAGAATGCAGATTGAAGATGGTAGAATATATTCCAATGTTTACATGGAAGCTGCAGGTTCTATGCGTGCTCCTATATTCTATGACTCTAACGATACTTCCTATTATGTAGATCCTAACAGTACATCAGAACTAAGAAACTTATACTTAGGTGCTCATGACTCAGGTACATCAGAGTTTTTATTTGGAGAGAACTCATCAGGTTGGTATGGTATGAGATGGTATTGGGACTCTGGTGTAAACTTCTACTGGTATGGTAGAAACGCTGGATCAGATACTCTTATCATGAACTACACTACAAATGATAATAGTTATCTGAAATGGCATAGAAGTTTTCATCTTAACGGCTACTCAGTAGACTATGTAGGTTCATTATACTTTAGCGGTGCTGGTCATATTCAACCTAACTCTGGTTCTTACGGTGCATTACAGATGACAAGTAGTAAAAACGGTTGGGCTGGTATCAGGTTTACAGACTATAATACTAATCTAATGATGAACTCAAATAACTCTGGGTTCTATCATAATGATTATGGATGGCAGTATAAATTTGAAAGTGGTTCACTATATGTTTGGAAGAATACCTATGGGGGAGGAACTCAGGCTACTGTTTTAGATAGCAGTAATTATGGTTCATGGGCTGCTCCAAGAGCGTATGTTACAGATTCTTTTGTTGAGTTTACAATATATGGTGATCAGAATACTTACTATCCTGTAACTATTAATAACTGGAACGGAGCTCATAGTTGGCAGAGATATACGATCCATAGAGGTTATTCAGATACTGCTCCATGGAATCCTATTGGAACGGGTTCACACCAAGGAGGTCTAACGTTTTCTTTTGAATGGGCTGGAGATATAGCTTGGGGAGGTAATGATAAATCCATACGCGTAGCAGAATTTAATGAAACATACACTACAATGGTAGCCGGTATGCAACTAGCCCATTGTGAAGGTGTGGTAGTATGGTTACGTGGAGGTGGTGCTGGTGGAGCCTATTATAGACTGCATGGTCCAGGTGGACGTTCTCAAGGATATAGTATTAATATGTCTTCCTGGACATCTTGTGCAGGTGTAACATATAGCCCAAGGTCATATGACAGTGGAACTGTAAACTCTGAGATTAACTCAAGATATCCCGTAAGAGGATCTGGATCAGGAGACATATATGTAAGCAACCAAGCTGTCATACACTCAGGTAATATAGGTTCTCAGTCAGTAAGCTATGCAAGTTCAGCTGGTTCAGTAGCTTGGAGCAATGTATCAGGAAAACCTTCTGTAGCAACTTCCAGAGGTGAAGGATCTAACTATATAGATTATGCTCGTTACGTATATAACAACGGAGCATACTCTGGATCTGGTTGGGTAGAGCCGTCCGATCTTGGTGTTCGTTATGCAGCTAGTGCAAACTATGCTACATCAGCGGGTTCCGCAGGATCAGCAGGTAACGCAGATACTGTAGATGGTTATCATGCTTCTGCTTTTCCTTATAGAAGTAGTGGATCATCTGGATACTATCAAGTAGCAGATTGGATGCAGTTTAATACAACCGCAGGTCTATACTGGCCTAGTTATAACGGTGCTCATATTTATCCTAATACATCAACTTCATATGGTTCCATAAGAATAGATGGCTCTAGGAACGGATGGAGAGGTATAACCTTTGATGGTGCTGTTACTCTTATGATGAATGATAATGAATCAGGTCATTATAAAGATGGTTATGGTTGGCAGTTTAGATGGTATCAAGGTACTATGTATGTGAGTAGAAGTACTTACGGAGGGGGAACGGAATATACAGTTGTTGACACAGGGAATATTAGTTCTTATACTGCAGGTAATGCAAATAGCATTAGTGCCGCAGTTGGCGGTACATATACATGGACTGGTGTAAACTATTTTAGAACCAACAATGGTGGTTATTGTGGTAGTTTGTCAAACGCATCATTACAAGCGTATAGTGATAGTAATAACTCCGCTTATATGTCTTTCCATAAAGGTGGACAATATGCTGTGAATATGGGTCTTGATGCAGATAGTGTTCTTCGTATTGGTGGATGGTCTGCTGCAGCAAACAGATGGCAGCTAGACATGTCAGGTAATATGACGGTAGCTGGTGATGTAACCGCGTACTCTGACGCCAGGGTTAAAGAAAATGTGGTAACTGTAGAAGACGCTCTTGATCGTGTACAAAAGATGAGAGGTGTGTTTTACAACCGCACAGATTCTGATGATAAGAAACGCAAGGTGGGAGTAATAGCTCAGGAAATGATGGAGGTTTTACCAGAAGTGGTTAATCAGGATAACGCAGGTATGTATAATGTGTCTTATGGTAACGTAGTAGGTGTGCTGATAGAAGCTATAAAAGAACAACAACAACAGATTGAAGAACTAAAAACTAAGTTAGATGGCCTTACAAAGTAGTGGTGCTATATCAATGAGTCAGATCAACACGGAGCTGGGGAGATCTAGTACAGCTCAGATAAGCCTGGACACTGCCGAGAACGGTGGGTATGCTGCTATTAATACATGTGGCTCACCCCGCCCATCATCTAGCAACCCTGCTAGCATGAGTGAGTGGTATAGTTATAATCACTCAGCCCAGTGCTGCACGGCATACGGTACTTACCAGTACTCTAGCTGTGGTGTCTATTGTTTAGACGGGAACACCCTGGTTACCATGGCAGACGGGTCTACTAAAAAGATCTCTGAGATAAAACAAGGAGATGTGGTTTCTTCTAGAGACGTAGAAGGTATGCCGGATGAATCTCCAAACAAGGAACACCTTACCATACAGCTTAGCTCTCTTAACTACACAGTAAGTACAGCAGTGGTAAGAGCTACTATGGCTACTACTGCAGAAGCTTACTTTAACATTAATAACGGCCTGCTATTGGCTACCGATGCCCACGAACACTTTGTATTAAGAGAGGGTGTTTGGAGAATTATCCTGACTGTTAACTTACGCGTAGGTGATATCTTCTTAAAAGAAGACGGCAGCCTGGAACCTATTACGTCTATAGATTTAGTAAACGAGTCTAAGGACTTTTACAACATAGACGTAGAGAACCTGGATATGTATGTAGCTAACGGAATAGTTACCCACAACTCAAAAGGAACTACCAATCCTTGTAACACTTACTACTGGTATGCTGACGGAAGCTGTGGAGTATACTATGTTGACCAGGGATATACTCCTGTTGCTTGTGGTTGTTCTACAAACGTTACTATTAATTGGTATATACCATATCAATTAACTTGTTATCAATCATTTACTATTTCTGCTGCGGCTAGTTCAGTTGTTGATACCAATGTATCAGTAGCTGTTTACTGGTATGGGGATCTTGGAGGTTATATATTCTGGAATGATTTAGTTATAAACTCAGGTACGGCATGTAATACAACTACTGCTTATACTTATGGAAATATTAACTGTTTAGGAGAAAACATCAGTAACTCTACAGCTACTATTTCACCAACTAGTTATGGTAGTCAAAACTACGTTCTTGGAACTTATGGATCTACTGGATTCTCACCATGTTAAATAATATCTTAATTTTATAATATGACAAGTTACTATGTTAGACCAGATGGAGCTTATGTAAAAGCTGATAGTGAAACAAAAACTATTGTAAACCTTCTGGACATTCCTTTGCAGAAAACTATTTCTCAGATTACTAATCCTGAGTACTATGATCGGATGGCTTCTGAGTTTCCAAACTGGACTGTTTCAGACGAAGCGGCATATACTGCAGCTTTTAACACAGTCAAGGCAGCCATACCTGGGTTGTAGATATCCACAAACTGTTAATATGTCAGCTGGTATGCTATTTGTAGAACTCTGTATATTCGTAACAGATTAATCTACAATATCTACCCATGGAAAAAATTACCCTGAAACTGTTCGAGTTCTATAACCTGGATGCTGAACTCAACGGACTCCGTAACCAAAACACCGGTGAGACCATCTCTTCCGGCCTTCTCCAGGAAAAATTATCTTTAGTAACCAAGTACTGGCTGTCTGACCTGGCTAAGAAAGTAGCCGCTGAGAAAGCTGCCGTTGAGGAGCTCAAGAACGAGCTGATCAAAAAGTACGGTAAAGAAGATGAGCGTGGTGGCATCTCTATCCCTATGGTGATAGACGAGCTGGACGCTGACGGAAACCCTATTACCGAGAAAGACTCTGAAGGTAACGACGTTACCCGCAAGAAGCTTAACCCGGACTTCCAGCAGTTTGAGAAGGAGTTTAACGACCTTTTGCAGACTGAAAAGGAGCTGGAGTACAAGACCATCAAGCTCGAAGACTTTGAGAAAGTAGAGACTGCTGACAACTATGTCACCTTCTTTAAGCTGATCAAGGTTGAGGATACCCCGGTAGTTCCTATGCCGGCTAAGTAAGCTCTCTCCTGACCCTCCATATATATCTAGAAACCACCTCTCTAAACAGGGGTGGTTTTTTGTTTTTCTTGTAGAAATTCAGTATATTATATTGTAGACTATACAAACTTTAAACCTAATTATACTATGGCACTTAAAATCACTACTCAGATCGGTACAGACAAAGGTATTACCTCTGAGGCTTACGTACGTATTGCTGACTACCAGATCTCTAAGTATGGTTCAGCTAATTTCCGTATTGAAATCTATCAGTCAGAGGCTGACGTTCCTGTTCCTGGTGGAGCAATGTCTCCTACTCCTACGGGTGGAGTCGCTCGCAATCAGCAGATCGGGGAGAGCCTTTGGGTATCTCTAACCAAGCAGGAAGAAAGAACCGTTACTGTAAAGCGTATGGTTCCTGTACAGGTAACTGAAGAAGTTCAGGTTCCTGGCCCGGTTGATGAGGAAGGTAATCCTACTACAGTAACTCAGACTGTTACCCGCACAGAAATGCAGGAGCAGGATGTAGAAGAAACTATTACTGTAACGGTTCCTGACCTTACATCAGCTGAAGACGTTGACGTATTTGAGTTTGGCTACGGTAAACTGAAAGAAAAGCTTGTTGACCTCTTTGGAGCCAACAACGTGGTTGATTGCTAATAACACCCTGATATTCAATATACTATGCTACCTGTGAAATCCAATACTGCCGAACAGGGTTGTTCTCCTGTATCCTCTAACTGTGTCGTATGGCAAGGTCCTAACCTGTCATGTATTAACCTCTGCACCGGTGACACCGTTTCTGATGTAGTCTACAAGGTAGCAGTACAGCTCTGTAC
>JACCDX010868319.1_pt1 | contig 18244 bp, 22 predicted proteins | sample 7449681 | NCBI WGS metagenome assembly JACCDX01 (sample SAMN15323450, study PRJNA562643) | freshwater metagenome | isolation source: river surface water | place: USA:Blue River Watershed | collected 2017-08-18
CAGATAGTTTAGAACGTGCAGGCCGCATCTGCGCTTGGGGACTGTATCTTAACACCATAGAAGAAGGCGGAGAAACCGAATTTTTATATCAGGGAATTAGGATTCCTGCTATACAAGGAAATCTAGTGATTTGGCCAGCAGGGTTTACACATGCTCATAGAGGAAATCCCCCTTTGAGCGGAGAAAAGTATCTATTGACCGGGTGGGTAGAATTTTAATGGAAGTTCTAAACTTATTTCCTACGGAGCTATTTGTTTTTAAAAATACCACTGTTAATAATCAACAGTTGATTTCATATCTTGATAAGCTCGACAATATACAAATCAAAAAAACATCTACGCTGAGTATGTTGGAGGATCTAAGAAAGCACGACGAATTTAAAGAATTGTTTTCTTGGTTTGATCAGTGTTTAAATTCTGTTAAAGATTACATGAAATATGATTGTGATAGTTTAGAAATTACCAGCAGTTGGTTTAACGTAGCACTCGCTGATTACCAAATGTATCAGAATGTTCACAGACATTCGATGAGTTTTTTCAGTGCCGTTTACTATCTCACCGAGGGTGCTCCAACATTGTTTGAAGATCCAGTTATTCATAGGACGCAGGCGCAGCTAGAAGTGTTAAGATTTGATTATCATCCTTTCTATAATTCTAATGCGGAGCCTGGAAAATTAGTAATATTTCCTAGTTGGATGTATCACAGCAGTTTGCCTCACTACGCAGAAAAAAACAGATACATTATCAGTTTTAATTGTCTACCTAATGGAAAAATCAATCATAACTTGGCAAGTGACTCAAGAGCAACCGTAAGGATTATCAATGATTAATGATGTTATAGTATTAGGTGGGGGCAATGCTGGATTGATGGCAGGATTGTATCTAAAAACAGCACTACCTGAATTAAAGATAAAACTGATAAAATCTAAAAAGATAGGCACTATTGGTGTTGGAGAAGGCAGCACAGAACACTGGACTAGATTTGCACAGGCAGTTAATATCAGTATCGTAGACCTTATCAACGAATGTGGGGCCACTATCAAGATAGGAATCAAATTTGAAAACTGGCACGGTGACGGCACTAGTTATTTTCACAGTCTGCCAGAATTTCTAATATGGATGGACAGTTATTCCGGTGCTCCTTACACTATGATGGGCATGATAGCCAACGGTGTTCCTAGCGATAAACTACATTGGGATTTACCTATGCAGGGTTATGTTCGCGAGCCCCTCACTGACTATTATCAATTTCACTTTGACAGCGAAAAATTAAATGCTTTCTTAGAAAAGAAATGCCGTTCGTTGGCGATAGAAATCATAGATGCTGAAATAGTAGGACCAATTTTAGACGCTGAGGGATTTGTTGATGCCATTGTTGATGACCAGGGACAACAATATTCTGCAGATTTTTTCATTGACAGCAGTGGATTCAAAAGAGTTGTAGCATCTAAGTTGGGAGCTGAGTGGGTTGATTGGACTAAGTATCTTCCTTTAAACTCTGCTATCGCTTTTCAAACTGCCTACGAAGAAAAGATTCCTCCATACACTCTAGCCAGGGCTATGGATGCAGGCTGGCACTGGCGCAGTCCTGTGCAGGATAGATTCGGCAACGGTTACGTGTTCAGTGACAACTTTATCACCGAGCAACAGGCTCTAGATGAGATACAAAAACATTTTAAAGATACCATACATGTAGGTCGCAAGATCAATTATGTGTCAGGTAAAGTAAATCGTGCCTGGATTAAAAACTGTGTCAGTATAGGACTCAGCAGTAATTTTGTGGAACCTTTAGAAGCATCTAGTATTTCCACAACTATCAAACAACTTCAAATGTTGACAGCATCTATATGGAATTGGGACAAGTCAGACACTGGCACTATTAAAGAATATAATAGGGTAGTTGATGACATGATGTATAATATTCTTGACTTTATACAACTGCATTATTTTACTGAACGCAATGACACAGAGTTCTGGCGTTGGTGTAAGAACGAAATGACCATGACTGATTTCAACAAAGAAAATTTAGAAAATTTTAAAAAGAATTTTGTCAATCAGACTCTACTACCAGAAGACGGTCTAATGAGCAATTTTAGAATTTATGATTGTCTAAACTGGATACAGGTCATGCACGGGCTAAGAATGTTTGATACTGCTAGTATCAAAGAACTATACGAAAAAAGATACGGGCATCGACGCTATGATGACGAACAGATGCTTGGTCAAATAGAACAAGAGCCTATAAAAGGTTGGATGACTTGTAGAGATGCTATTAATTATGTTAAAAGTATGAGTAATAGAACAACGGAATATAAATTATGATCGATTCATTATGTATAGTAGGGGGCGGAACCAGCGGATTAGTTGCTGCATTGATGCTTAAACACGCTTATCCCGAATTAAAAGTTACTGTAATAGAATCTAGCAAGATAGGCATCATCGGAGTCGGTGAAGGATCTACAGAACATTGGAAAAAATTTATAGAGCATGTTGGCATTTCTGTTCCAGAACTTATGCGAGAATGTGGTGCTACTTTTAAAATTGGTATTAAGTTTACTAATTGGCACGGTGATGGCACTAGTTACTTCCACAGCATCAGCGAACAATATGGCCATCATTCTAAGGAAAGTGGATTACCAGTAACTTGGATTTATATGGCTGGAGAAAATCTAGATCCGTTAGATACTTCGTGGGCACTAAGTCAAAAAAGTATGCACGTAGAACCATTACACGATATATTAGCACAGTATCACTTCGACACTTTTAAACTTAACGATTTTTTACATAGAAAATGTCAAGAAAGAGGAATCAGCTTTGTAGATACAGAAATAGAACAGGTAATTTTAGATGACCAAGGCTATGTGAAAGAATTAAAAGACTCTGAAAATAACACACATGCCTACGATTTTTATATAGATTGCAGCGGATTTAGAAGGATCATAGGAACAGCATTAGGCACTCAATGGGTAGATTGCACAAAACAATTACCGATGAACTCTGCTATTGCTTTTCCTACGGGGTATACTGAAGACATTCCTAGCTACACAGAAGCCACTGCATTAGGCAGCGGTTGGGTCTGGCGTATTCCCACACAGGAAAGATATGGGAACGGATATGTATTCTGCGATGACTTTATCGACGAAGATAAGGCTTATGCCGAAGTTAGCAAACACTACAAAGACAATCTTAATATATCAGACGAATTAAAGATCGGAAGGAAAGTTAAATTTGGTGCAGGATACGTCAAAGAATTTTGGATTAAAAATTGTGTTCAAATAGGCCTTAGCGGAATATTTGTAGAACCTTTAGAAGCCAGCAGTATTGGAACTACTATACAACAATGTTTTATTTTAACACCTTCGATTTTCTTCTATGAAAAAGGAGAAAATCTAACTGCTAAACGATATAACGACCATATGTCTCAGATAGCATCAAACATTGTAGACTTTATCCAACTACATTATTTCACTGAAAGAAATGACACAGAATTTTGGCGTTGGTGTAAACACGAAATAGTTAAAACAGATTTTAATAGAGAGAATTTAGATTATTTTAAAAAAGGATTCCCAAATGGTTACTATTTTAATGTGCCATTGATTCTTTTCAGTCATTTAAATTATGCTCAAGTTATGCACGGGTTAAGGATGTTTGACTACAATGCTATAAAAGACAAATATAAAAAACATCTTAATAAGTATACCGATCTTTCTATACACAATATAACAAACGCCAAGCAAACTGAAAACTTAGATGTTGAAGTTTTGACTCACAGAGAATCAATTAATAGATTAAAAGAACGTTATGAAGAACTTAGCTATAAACTCTAAAGCTGTAATTTTAGGGGGCGGAACAGCCGGTTGGTTGACAGCATTATTTGTCGATCGGCATTATCCTAATGTAGATATCATTGTTGTAGAAAATCCTAAACAGCCTCCTATCATTGCAGGTGAAAGCGGAACTACCACATTTGTTAGCCTTTTAAAAAACTTAAAAATAGACATCAACGATTTTATTAAAAACGTAAACGCTACACCTAAAGTGGGAGGACATTTTAAAAATTGGAATGGTATAGGAACTGAATTTATTCATTCTCTACAGACCGATTATGCTCCCTGGCTAGACGGGTGGAGCGACTATGTTAAAACTGCTGCCGAAGAAGAATTAAACCTCGGAACCTTGTTTTCTATAATGAATAGCGAACAAGAAAAAGATCTTTATTTAAAAACAATCATAGCCAACGACATCCCGTTATCTCGTGCGTTCTATGCTACGCAGTTTATAAAGAATCAAAAAGTTCCTATGGGTTCAGAATCAATCCTTCCTTGTGTGCCTATGTGGCATTTTGAAAGCCGTGGCGCTGCTGCTTATTTTAAAAAGATAGCATTGTCTCGAGGGATCAAATTAGTTGAAGGGGTATACACACACTCAACTCAAAAAGAAAATGGCGATATAGAAACTATTCATTTAGAAGAAGGAATCGATCTATCTGCCGATTGGTTCTTTGATTGCTCGGGGTTTGCCAGATTGTTATTAGGAAAAGTTTTAGAAGAAAAACTAGTCGATTATACAGATTATTTTCCAGCTAGAGCAGTAGTAGCATGGTGGGATAAACCTTGTTATTGTGTGACTACTAATGCTACTGCTATGAAATACGGATGGTCATGGAATATTAATCTACGGCATAGGTCGGGTAATGGTTACATCTATGATCCCGATCATCTAACTCTCGATCAAGCACTAGACGAAGCTAGAGAATCGTTCGGGCAGCATATAGAACCTATCGCTAATTTTCAATTTACTCCGGGCATGATGCGCGAAGCATGGAAAAACAATGTAATAGGTGTTGGCCTAAGCACAGGATTTTTAGAACCTTTAGAAGCCAATGGAGTTGCAGTTATTATCGAAAGTCTATATTGTTTAGAAGACCACTGGAGGCCGGTTGACAATTTCTTAAGAAAGGAACGCCGAGACAGGTTTAATCAACGCATATGGAATATCACTGAAGATATCAAAGATTTTCTAGCCCTACATTATAGGGGGCATCGCAGAGATACTGAATTTTGGCGCAGTCACGGAGAAGATAGTTTTCGAATTCCAGATTCTCTGAAAGAAAAACTTACGCAATGGGCAGATTATTATAATGGAACTAAAGGGGAACCGTGGTTACATGGTTACAGCCCAACTGCTTGGTTGATGGTTTTACAAGGATTGCAGGTATTCGATCATCGATTACTATCTAGTATACATAAAAAAGCACTGCCGATAGGAGAAAAAGTGCTAAATATCAATGAAGCCCGATATAGGGAACTTGTCGCTCCATTTTGGACAATTGACGAGTGGATCCAAAGGACAGCATAAATACTTACTGTAAGGAGATTACAATGCCAACCTATAAAATGATTTTAAGAAAAGCTGAACCGCCAGGAACTTTAGCTGTTGAAGAAGATTTCTGCGAAGCAAAATCTAGAGATGAAGCTCAAAAGATCTTCGAAGAACGTCACGGAAACGGCCGCACTGTTGCTGGCCCGATGAAAGTAGAAAATCCAAGCTAATTCTTATAAGCCAGTGTTTTTGAGCATGTCTCTTACACTGGCTATTCTTTTGATTTCATCTTGGACTTTGAAATCTGCCGATTCAAAAGGCATTCCCAATACTGGTCTAGTATCCCACTTAAGCCATGCGCTTGATCCGTTAACATCTACATATTGTAAAAACGCCTGAATTTGTTTTTCCCCCGGCAACGGATCTCTCCAATGTTCATGTTTTCTACCGCTATAAATCCCTATATCGCCTACTTCGAGATCTATTTTGTGTGTCTCGCCTTTTTCATTTTTAACATACAGGGCCCAATCAACATCTTTTTGTAAACAAACAGAAACAGTTACTTCCGAACTTTCTCTATCAAAATGTCGTTGTAACTCAGACCCTTTGTAATAAATTCTAGCATACGAATAAGTGGGATAAAGTTTCATATCGACCGCTTCTTCAATTTGTGGCTGTAACCAAACACTCAATGCTTCCATCATCAATGGGCTGTATCTAGCAAATGTGTTCTCACAAAGATCTGCTAAGTTTGCTCCTGGATAGATCTGTTTACAAACAGCTTCCATCATTTCAAATTCTAAAGAAATAAATTTACATAGATCTTTAGGCAATGCATTTTTTATTATAATGTAATCTTTGTTCATGGTAACGGAATTAAACTCATATTCATAAAAGGTCGTTCTGTATAATTCCTAATGATACTGCTATTAGGTATAGTATGAACATCATACCCTATGGTAGTTCTTACACCTTCGAACGGTTCTAATACTTCAACTTTATGTAATCTATGTCCCGGTCCAAAATATATTTGACCCGGTTTGTTTATAATTTCGTAGGATTCGAAGATAGTTTTTGTATTTTTTGGATCTATCGAAATATATCCGTGATGATCAAAATCGTGATGGTGCCAATCGAGCACTTGATCGGCTGTATGAAAATTCAACCAGGCTTCAATCCACAACGGTCTTTCCCATCCTAACTGTGATCTAATAACTGTTCTTAGTTCTGAAAAAATTCTATAGAAATTGGTAGATGGGGCTGTTAACGCAAATATATTATATTTAGAGTATGCCCATGTTGAGTCTTCGTTAGGAAACAAACGTTTAAAATTTTCGTGTGCTACTCTAAGATCTTCAAAAATATCTGTTAAATTATCTGCGATAAAATCGCACTGATGGGTGATATAGTCTTTATTGCCAGTGTCAAACGAGTATCCGTCGGGGACTTGATAGTTTAATTTAATATCGTTCATAGAACCTTTCCTAGATTCATATTAATTACACATCTATATTTGTGGTTCCTAACAGGGCTCGAACTATGATAATATTTTCCTGGAAACACAACCATCTTTCCTCTCTTAGGAGTGACTCTATATTTTACTGTGAATTTATTTTCTTGTATTTTATTAATATCACTTTGTCCAGGATCGTAATCTTCATTTGTTTCATTAAAAATAACAGTGTCTCCGTCTGAATCATTTACATAATAGATAGCATTATAGTGAGGCATAAAACTATCAATGTGAGGCATATGCCAATCCAAAGTCGACTCTGGATTAGCTAAGGTCATATTAGCTCGCATCCTAATCAACATGTTGAAAGGTAGATCAGTTTTGCTAGTTATGCTCAACACTAATGGATAGAATAGTTGGAAAAAATTACTTTGTGTCTTTTGATGTTCAAAGAAAAAATGATTAAATCCCGCATGATTGTTTTTATTATCTAAAAATACATCGTCGCCCGATACCATGTTTTTATTAAAAACCCAGGGAAATTCAAGGCCCGTCATAACCGTTTCGATATGACGCTGATAGTCTAAGGGTATAATATTTTCTACTTCTATAATTTCATTCATCGTCTTTTTATATTCCCCGAAATAGATATTCTTGGCTCGTCTGATGATGCAAAAGGATACACTGTATGCTGCAAACAACTAGGAAATATAAACACATATCCTTCGTATGTTTTATCAACAGGAAATTCTGCTTCTCTTATTTCTCCAAATATATTAGTGTATATAAAAGAAAACATTCCTGCTCTAGGTGAATTTGAATTCTTACAGTTTTCTCTGCTTAATTCGTCTCCAATAAAATATGGAACTGATATCCACATCGCAAAACTAAAAATTCCATCATGACTATGCATAGGATTAAATTCGTTTTTATACTGTATGTTAACCCAATGACTATATAATTCTAAATCATCAGTTCTTAAATCTCTAGTAGTATAAGTGATATTCCAATTCTTAGAATACTCCTGGCACTGCTCAACTAAAAATTTTTCTAATTGATCTTTATTTTTTTCAAGTTTAAATTCTAAATTAATATTTCCGGCCAGGTTATTATTAAAAGGAACCGATTTTTTAAAATCTAATTCTGAGATTTCTTTTCGTAGATTGACCAATAAGTCGTCAGGAACACGAGCCTTTATAAATCCGTAATTTGCAAAATTACCAAACTGTGTTGAATTTATTTCCATGTTCCGAAAAAATTTATAGTTAATCTAGAATCGTGAAGTGTTGATCCAAAGAACCCGTCGGCTGCATGCCATTCATTAGGATGGAACATCACACATCTATTAAATTCGTTTTCAACAGACATATTTTTTTTAAAATAACTTCTTTGTCTCTGCTTATCCTCAGTATAATCTCTTCTTTCGTTAACTGGTGTTGCAAATTCTTCTTGAAGTAAATGTGTGAAAGATTCTTGAGCAGGTTTAACCATATGATAAAAACTAGTTCCAGAACTTTTTTCAGGATAAGGATTTAAAAAAATTATTCCAGCAATATTATAATGAGGTTCGTCTTGATGCAACCATCCAGTTTTATAAGTTTCATCGACTAAGGCGAATGAAACTTCTAAATTTGTAAACCCGCTACCGCCGTGACAGTGTTTTATTAATTTACTAGCAAACGACGAGAATAAATCTGTATTAATTTCTGTCAATAGTTTAGTCCTTATTCCTGGCCACGGCGATTCGTTATCTCTAGTAAATTCTTGGCGCAACGCAAACTCTCTCCAAAGCTCTGGAGATTCTAAAAATGTATCTATTACTTTAATAGGAGTATATGGTATTTTCATCTTGCTCTAATAAAAAACACTTGTGTTAATCTAGATTCTGTTATATTATTTCCGAAGAAATGTTCAGCACTATGCCAGTTTCTAGGATCAAATATAATACATCTATTGTAAACGTTTTCAATTTCTATACTTTTTGTAAAGTGTTGAACCTGTTCTTGTCTATATTTTGCAAACTTTTCTCTTTCTGTAGGATCAGACAACAACACATCATTCATAAACAATTCTGTATATTGGTCTCCGTTAAAGTCGTCTTGATCTTGATAAATCACAGTTCCCGATCCTAAAGGGGCGTCTTTATTCAAATAAATTAATCCGGCAATATTTAATTTTGGATCGTCGTCGTGAACCCAACCTCTCCCATACGTGCCATCTATATATTGAAATGTGGTTTGTAGCTCATCAAAATAAGTAAACCCATATTGACGAACTATCATTAATAATTTTCTCATAGTTACACGAAATATGTTTTCATTAATTTCATGCAGCATTTTGGTTCTTAGGCCTGGCCAACTTCCGCGATCGCCTTTAAAATATTCTTGATTTAATGCAAAGTCTCTCCACACATCAGGATCTTCATAAAAATTATCAAAGACCATAGTCGGTAGATACGGAAATACATATCTATTTTTAATTCCAGAGTTTTTAATAAATTCTGCACTCTTAGAATTCATTTGTTTTAATTGTTCTACGTGCTTATCCATTTTTTTCAGCTGTAAAATTGATAGTTAATGCTATGCGCTTTGTAAACATCTTAGGACAAGTGCTGGCATGATAGTGCCAGCCATTGAATAATAACATTTTTCCTTGATCCGGGGTGCTTCGATGTAAAATATTATATTTCTCAGATTCTTCAATTTCTTTAAACACTACTGTATCGCCGTCGGACTTATTAACATAATAGACTAGAGTATAATGTTCCTGGTCAAAATCTCTGTGGGGGCTATTGTATTTGTAAGGTAGGCTCGGAAATACATATTTTGTATTCAGTAAAAATCCCATTCGCATTCTTAACAAATTAATTAACTTAAATCCAGCTTTATCTAAACATTGATTTAATAAAGGCATAAAAAAATCAAGATGCGGATTATTTTCATTATTAGGATGATATACTAAATTTACAAATCCGGGAGTTGATGTTTGAGGATCATTGGTGGCATATTCAAAAGTTGTATCTCCTAAAAAATGCCACGGAAAGTTTACATCTGTAACATAATCATATATCTGTTTTTGATAAACAGAATCAACAACATCGAATATTTCAATTGGTTTAAACATTTGTATTAATCCTGTAAAAATTTCTATCTACTGTATTTGTTATCGGATCGTTAGGAAAACGATTCCAACAAGGTATACTCATACTTAATCGTTTCCCTTCGGGATAGGCACAATGATACATTCTCGAAGGAATATACAATGCATCACCTGGTTCTAGAGTTACATCTATCGCTAGATTTAAATCCTCTTCTGATAATCTTCCATTCATAGTTCCAGTTCTATACATGTAGGAAATTCTATTATTAAAAATTTTCCAACGAGTTTTTCCTTCAACTTGTATGATAAAGTTACAAGGGTAGTCATCATGTATAGAAAATGATTTAGCGTTTTGTAACCCACAGTAAACATGTATAGCTGAATTTACCTGATATGTAGTTTCAAATATTTTTAATAGTTCCATGGTTTTTTGATTATAGAAACCATAATTCATTATTACCAAGCCGTAGCCTTGATGAAATTTATCAAATAGGAATCCCTTATCTTGTATTTCTCTATCCCATATCCATGCTTTTTTATGTTGAGGAATATCTATCTTAGTATTATATTGATCTATCATCTCGAATTGAAAAAGATAGGGGTTATTAAGACATGCTTCTACATCAGACCATGTGAGATATTCTTCTGGGTTTTTGACCAGTTGTTTAAAAAAATGCGGCTTATCGTCTATTAATAGATTTGTTTCGTTAAGCAATCTTTGGCCAATATCGTTCATCGTCTGTCCTGATTAATTTTATATTAAACGAAATAGAAATCCTATCTTCGTCTAATTCATTCCTTTCAACTCCATGCGGTAAAAAACCTGGAAACATTATAAGTTTACCGCTAGATGGTTCAAATGTAATAGCACTAGCACTTATAGGGGTATACCTATCAACTGTGGCCTGGGAAGCTACAATATAATCTTGATAATAACTTTTATAAAAAGTTAGATTTCCGTGTCCTTTTTTTGCTTTGACATAATATGCTCCGGAAACAAAACTATTATCGTGGATGTGAACTGAGTTAGTGCAACCTTTTTCGTTGATATTAATCCACATATTTTCCATCGCTATAATACAACTATCTTCTTTATATCCATAATCTCTATAACAGTTAGCTGCTTGATCCATAATTCTTTTTTCCAATTCAGCTACCTCTGGATGGGTTCCTGGCCTGAAGTCCATACTCTGCCAGCCGCCTTGATTACTTAATTTTCTTCCGGCTGGATTTTCTTTCCTTAAACGATAAGCTAGTTCTTCAATGGGAGCATTATCGATCTCAGTTTGTTCCCACCAGACTGGTGTAGGAAAATAATAATCTAAGTTCATAAAAATATTTCTCTCATAAACATTTCTTTAGCTAGTTCGTGGCTAAATGCAAATGCATGACTCCACCGAAAATCGACTTTATCGCTGACATATGCTACATGATGAACATTTGCTCGATACATCGTCATAGTGTTTATTTTTGTAGGAGCTTCACCTACTAATTCAAATCCCCAACGTTTTAGTTCTTCGTCTGGATAATTGAACCACGATTCTCTCTTGGGATTTTCTGCCATAGCTAACCACTCTTTGAACATTTTGTGATTAGGATCAACCTGAAAATCGTAAATTTCTCTATGCATTTGACCTGTATACTTATAGAGTTTGGTAGAACTGTCCTTTATATCGTGATCTGTAAACCACATATTAGCTACTAAACCGTAAACGTAATCGATATGTGGAATTCTCCAACAAGAAATAGGTCTATTGATGTTCTTTCTATATAGATTCCCCCATTCATGGATCTGAGGATCCAGAATATTATTTGTTATATTCTTTATATAAAAATCTCTTAAGAGGAAACAGATGTCTTTGTAAACCCAGTCTGCTAAATGTATAGTGTCGAATGGGTTTGGATCAAAGTTATCTGGATGACTATTATCTTTTTGTATAGGAAATGTTGCTATTAAATTTTTGTAAGTATCTAAGAAGCTGTTGTCAAACGGTAGCTCAGTTATCCAATATCCGATATCACCGTCAAGATGAACGTATTCAACGTTCCATTCATCAAGATTTTTAATTTTAATAATCTTATTAAAATTGTTAGCATCAGGATAGCAAACTTTAAAATCTATCATTTTATATTAAATGTCATCACGTATCTGTTTTCTTGAGATTGGCTTGGTTGGACTCTATGTCGCAACCACCCTGGAAAAATTAATACGTCGTTAGTTGATACAGGGAATTCCTTATATAACACCTCTTCGGGCTCTATAGGCCAACTAGTAAAATGATATTCCAAAGGATCTTTGAATTCAATATTTCCAGAATTTGGAGGACATTTTAGATAACAACTAACCACAAACGTAGAAAAATTATGATTGTGTTCTTCGGTTATTCCGCCATAACTGTGCCTATTAATCCAGGATTGTGTTACTCTTGATTGTCTTTCGACAAAGCGATATGTATTTTTAATATGCTCAAACGTGGATCCTAACCAATTTTGAAAATCAGCCAGTTCTTCCCACGTATGTGGCTGTAGAGCAGTATCAACTGAAACTGTTGATACAGCATCTCCCTTTTCTAATTTTGAATTTTTTTCTACAGCATCAAATAATTCATCAATTTTAAATTTTAATTTGTCGTAATTAAAATTGTATTGAAATTTCCATATGTAGGGTGGAAATAAAAATACGCTACCGTCATTAAGCTGTAGCACCCTGTGTTTCCTCAAAGGTTTCGATCGCTAAAGTAATTCCCATAAGAACTCCTTCCATTTTTAAAATGTCAGTAGATAGTTCTTGTCTCTTACTAAAATCGATAGAAGTGATTCCATACGGATTTAATTTTACGTTAGCAAATTCTTCTTCTAGTTTTTTTAATTCTTCTTCTTTTGCAGCTTTTTCAGCTGTAACATTTACTAATGTTTGTTGCATAGTTTTTAAATAGCTCATCATTTTTCCTTTTTAAAATTTTTAAGTATAGAAACAGATCTGGTCAACCTGTTAGCTAAACTATCTGAATTTAGAAAAACACAATTAGCAGCATAATTAAATGCTCTTTCTTTTTCTAAATCTTCTTCACGAAATTTTTCAATTGTTACATTGTAGTTAGATAAACTAAGACTCTGTCTTGGTATAGGTATAATTTGAACCAGTGGCGTTCCTGCTTTAACCAATGTCTTGGAATTCATATCTTTCCAAAATAATTGAATGTTTAATACGTGACCGTATCTTGTATCTAATATTCCGTGTGCTGCTTGAAACCTGTGTTCGTTATTATAAGAAACTGGCATAAACAATAATACCGTGTCGTCGCTAGCTTCAATTCTCCAAGGTGTTTCTAACTTTATAACGGTTTTGAGTGTGTTATCTGGATCATCTAGCAACGGTTCAACTTGACTTCGTGTATGAGAAGAAACATATGAATCTCGGCCGGGACTAACTTTACTAAATCTATAAGGTTCAGCCCATTCCATGCTAACACCATCACCGTTTGTTTGTATCACAAAATCAGCAGGAGCAGGAACGATCCATCCTGTGGAAATGATTTTTCTAATGCCTGGACAATTTTTTGAACTGAGTGTTTCAGGTCGATCTCCTGTTTGCTCTGAGGTCATAAAATTTCTTTTTATGCTTGCAGAACTTACTATAGGAAATATATCTGCCACGCCGGGTTCTAAAGAATAAAATCTTACATAAGATTTTTTTTCTTTTTTCATCCAACCAAATAAACGTTTACACAGCGTGGTCATCTTTTCCACCGTAGATATTATCTTTTAAGAATTGATAATGGCTCGGCAATGTTTTAATATATTCTATCACAAAATCTCTGTATTCTTCGTATCTACGTTTTGTGTAATTAATTTCTTCTTCTTTGCGAATAACATCCATTCTATCTCCGCTGAAGAAAATCAATTCTGGGGTGGAAATAGACTTAACTCCCATGCCGGCAGCGATAAACATATTACCTGTATATTCTGAAAAATAGCTTTGATTGCCTACAATATTTCCTAACAGGTTGGGAAACTGAGCTTGTTTTAGCATCGTATCCCCTTGCATCTCTGGGCAATATTCGTTTAACTGAGTGCACCACCTCCAATAAGGAGTATCGGTTCTCATTGACAACGCATAATGTTGTGCTATAAAGTCTCGAAATTTTTTAACTTCGTAATCTACAGCAAAATTAAATCCTTCAATTTCACTGCGTGTAACATAACCTTTTCTTCGATTTAAATTTTCTACGAGTTTTATAATATTTTCGTGTGTAGTTAACAATCCGGTCGACTCTAACGGTTCGACAAATCCATAGCTTAGGCCAACTCCCACAACATTGTTTACCCATGCACGTCGACGCACTCCGTGTTTAATGTTGATTTCAAACATTTGTGCATTTTCAGCAACTTCTGGGCTGTGATGTTTTGCAATATGTTCTCTAAACTCTCGCTTGGCATCTTCTGTTGATGTGAACCTCGAAGAATATACATATCCTGTTCCGATTCTATTCCACAGAGGGATAAACCATACCCACCCATTATTCAAAGCATGGCAGTCTGTGACATTGAGCATTTGTTTCTCTCTGTCTATGTAAGGAAGCCTGCAAGCTATTGCTTTATCATTAGCTAGATATTTGTCAAACGACTGGAATTGCTGTCCCATCCATTCTTCTAATAGAATAGATTTAAATCCTGTGCAATCAATCCATAAATCTGTTTCTGGTAGAATAGATCCATCTACGCACATTATTTGTGTAATATTTCCTCTATTATCTTTCTTAAAACTATGAATATCGTTAACGATATGTTTAACTCCGTTTGGAACAGCGATATTATTTTTCAACCATTGTCCGAATAGTTGTGCATCTAAGTGATAAGCAGTATCATAATCAAAATTATAATTTCTTAAAATACCCCTTTCGTCTCTGGTTTCTTTGGCATACTTTGCAAGTAATGTATTGCCTGTGCAATAAAATTCTGCGAATGTCTGAGGCGTATATTCATCTGGATATAAAGTAGCCAATTCACTCCATGCCTGGAGGCCATGTGGTTTGTCTGTGAAATCTAAACCGGCACTAAAAGGATATTCAAAAAATTCGCCTTTGCCTTCTCTAAAATTAGTAAAACGAATAGAATTTTTATATGTGGCGTTACAAGCAGCCATCCAATCTTCATCTTTTAGACCTAATAATTTTAGAAATTTATTAATATGACCTAGTGTGCTTTCTCCGACTCCAACTGTGCCCACTTTCTCTGATTCTACTACTGTGATCTCTAGATGTTTGCATAGTTTCGAAAGGGCCGCAGCGGTCATCCATCCTGAACTACCGCCTCCAATAATGGTTACTTTTTTAATCTGCATGAATATTCCTTATACCAATGGTGAAGTATTTATATGTGCATTTTATGGTCAAGATAAAAAAAGGCATCCAAAGATGCCTTTTTTTGCGATAGAGCAAATTATCTACCTCGATACCCTTTCCATCCGGGATATCTCACCCATGACGGCAGTTCGGCAGTTGATGGCACTGGTTGACGATCTGCACTAGGTTCAGTGTTAGCCATCGCTTCGATGTATTCTTCAGGAGTCATTAAAAACTTGTCGCCTGTTGCTTTTGGGATCATTGATTTAACCATAACTTGATGCTGAAACCATTCGCTATTGGTATCTAACACACCGTTTTCTTTAATAGCATCAAAAATCATGCCTAATTGTGCGCCGACTTCTCCATAGGCCACTTTGCGAGCTACATCGTTGCTGGTAAATGGGCCATCCCTTTCTACCCAGATCATTTTTTGTTGTCCGGGGCTCCATTCTAGAGTCCAGTCCATAGTAATGTCATCGGGTGCGTCAACCCAGGCCATTGTTGCGCCCGGACCTTCATAAATTTCGTGATCTTCGCCTGGTTCTACGACCTGAGAAACCCAGCCCTGATATCCTACTAATGCTTTTTTCATAACTATTAATCTCCCAGATTATTTATATTCTTCAACTACTACGATTCCCGGACGACCGTCTGATCCTCTATGTCCGTGGAAGTAACCGCCCGTGCCACCAGTTCCCGGAGCACTGTGGTTTTGATGGTTGTGCGAAAAGTGTCCGCCTTGTGGGTGTCCGCTAGGTGCTGGTCCTCCAAAATGGCTAGTTCCGCCTGGTCCAAAGCTGTGATGGTGTGATCCGCCGGATCCTGTATGTATATTTAGATCGCCACCACCTGCACCGCCCGAAACACCACCAGAGTGTTGGTTCTGTCTGTTGGCTCCATGGCCTCCCTGAGCACTAGCATAAGGACCAAATGATGCATAATCTCCATTGCCGCCAGCATTTGCATAATAAGTTCCGCCACCTCCACCGCCAACATATACCGAAACTGATGAAATACCAGATACGTCTAATACACGTTCTGAATAACCACCTGCTGCGCCAGACTCGCCGTGACCAGATCCACCGCCTCCGGCAGCTTGGACTTTAATTCTAACATATCTTACGCCGCTTGGCCTATTCCAAGTCCCCGAACCTGTAAATACCTGCATACCAGAAAATCCTGCTACGGCATATTCTAAACCATTATTAGAACTGTTAGTTCTAAGCACGGTATTATTTCCACCAATACTGGTTATACCAGTTCCGCCTTTGGTAACTGGTAAAGTTCCAGTCACTGTTGATGAACTCAAACTTACAGAAGCTGATGCCATCTTTCCAGATGTAACTGCTCCTGCTGTGATATCAGAGTCAGGAATAGATCGATCTGTAATTTGACTAGAACCGATCTGCAGATCGATGATCGCAGCGCCGGTTAAATTTTTAAGTGTTTGATAATTAAATGGCATATTCTCACTCTATTAATAATATTCTGTTACCACAATAATGCCAGGTCTTCCATCAGAACCTCTGTGTCCGCTGAAATATCCAGATGTTCCGCCTGTGCCTGGAGCACTGTGCCCTTGGTGAGTATGTGCGAAGTGGCCTCCTTGTGGGTGTCCGCTAGGTGCAGCACCGCCGAAATATGTAGATCCTCCCATACCAGAAGACCTCTGTTCATGACCGCCACCGCAACCACCGTATAAATTTAAATCGCCGCCGGATCCGACTCCGGCAAGTCCGCCGTTATGATTGTTATGCCTATTACAACCATGGCCGCCGCCTGCTGACACGTATGGTCCAAAAGAACTTGATGCGCCATTCCCTCCGGCGTTATTGTAATATGTTCCGCCACCACCACCGCCAATGGTAATTCCCACTGACGAAATACCTGTAACATCTAATACACGTTCTGCATAACCACCGGCAGCGCCAGATTCTCCGTGGCCGCCACCGCCGCCACCGCCTCCTTGGACTTGGACTTTAATATATCGAACACCAGCAGGTCTATTCCATGTTCCGTTGCCAGTGAATACTACCATTCTATAAATTCCGGTAGGAGCAAATTCTAAAGCGGTATTTCCTGAATTGGCTGCTAAAACTCTATATGCTCCACTGAAACCAGTTAAACCAGTTCCGCCTTTGCCCACTGGTAATGTTCCGCTGACTGATGTTTGTGTTACATCAACGGCTCCTGTGCCTAATTCACTAGAAGAAATAGTCGAATTTGAAAGTTTAGCGTTGGTAACTGCATTGGTTGTTAAATCTGCTCCTATAATAGCATTATTAACCAATGCCGCTTGACTTATATTTTTTAATGTTTGGTAATTAAATGGCATCGATTTCTCTCTTAATAAAAACTAGTAACAACAACTAAACCAGGTCTTCCATCTGAACCTCGATGTCCATGGAAGTGGGCTCCTGCACCGCCTGTGCCTGGAGAACAATGTGTTTGGTGATTATGGGCAAAGTGTCCACCTTGTGGATGGCTGCTCGGTGCGCCACCACCCCAGAATGTGTCGGCGTTAGATTGAGCACTGTAAGCATGGTGACTAAATCCGCCACCTTGGTGTAAATTTAAATTTCCACCCGATCCTACTCCGCTAACTCCGCCACTGTGTTGATTTTGTCTATTAGCTCCGTGACCGCCACCAGCTGAAATGTAGGGACCAAATGCAGCATAATCTCCATTGCCGCCGGCATTTGCATAATAAGTTCCGCCACCTCCACCGCCAACATATACACCAACAGAAGAAATACCTGTAACATCTAGATATCTTTCTGCATAGCCGCCAGCGCCTCCACCTTCTCCATGACCAGATCCGCCACCACCTGCTCCTTGAACTTGCACTAGAATGTATCTAACACCGGCAGGTCTATTCCATGTTCCGCCACCGGTAAACACCTGCATACCTTGTATACCGTGAGGATTAAACTGTAAATTTGATCCATCGCTGTAAAGTGCTCGATATGCTCCGCCTAAAGAAGTAACATTAGTTCCTCCTTTATTGATAGGCATAGTTCCTG
>JACCDX011271862.1_pt1 | contig 18220 bp, 31 predicted proteins | sample 7449681 | NCBI WGS metagenome assembly JACCDX01 (sample SAMN15323450, study PRJNA562643) | freshwater metagenome | isolation source: river surface water | place: USA:Blue River Watershed | collected 2017-08-18
TACCAACTCAAATGGCAAGGCCGTAATGACTATGCCCTACGGAGAAAACAAAGTAGTTTTAGAAAAAGATGCGGCACTAGAGGTTAAAGGTAAAGTAGTTATTAACGGTTTTGATTTAGAAGAACGGCTAAAAACAATTGAAAAAGTCTTGATGATTCCAGAAAGAGATGCTACAATGGAGGCTCAGTATCCTTCCTTAAAGAAGAAATACGACGAGTATATAACAGCACTATCAAAATACAGAATGTGGTCCCAAATAAAAGGCGAAGAAAAATGATTGATCCTAAAAAAACATTTGACGAATCAACTTCAGATGAACTTAAAGAAGTTAAGATTGAATTTGCGCCTGGTTGTTTTGATCAGTTTGATGGAACTCAAGAAGAACTAGATCAGCTGATTCAAGAAATCAAAGATATGTTTGCCAATGGTACAGCACAAGAAAAAGCAAGACCCATCACCGAAGATAACTTCGATGAATTGCCAGAAGAACTACAACTGCAATTAGCTAGAGCATTGCTAGATCCCGAAGATCAACATTTAATTCCTGCTCCAAGAAATCTCCAATGAAAAAGCGAATTGTAAAATTTAAAGAATTTAAAAAGCTAGTTCAAAAAATCTGTCTTGATATTCAAGACCAAGGTTGGAAACCTGACTACATTGTAGGAATCACTCGCGGTGGATTGCTACCTGCAGTTATGATCAGTCACTACTTTAATGTCCCTATGAGGGCATTGCACGTTAGTCTTAGAGACGGTGGCGAATGTGTCAGTGACCTAGCAATGGCCGAAGACGCATTTGGATACGTACCCATTGGGGATCGAGAATTCAGCGAAGGCGATCGCTCGGATATTAGTCTTCGTAAAAATATTTTAATTGTTGATGATATTAACGATAGCGGAGAAACGATAAACTGGATTCTTAAAGACTGGCCCGATGGCTGTTTGCCAAATGATGCAGGCTGGAATACAGTTTGGAATAATAATGTAAAATTTGCTGTCATATTCGACAATCTAGCAAGTAAATCTAAAATTACTGTTGATTTTTGCGGGGAAGAAATTAACAAACTTGAAGAAGATGTTTGGATTGAATTCCCGTTTGAAGAATGGTGGACTAAATGACAAAAGACGAAATTCAAAAGCGCATTTCTCAAGTTGATGCTGATCTAGAAAAAGTAAGAGAACTAGAAAACGCCGATCGACGCAGTGAGGTTTTAAGAGAATATAGAGAATATCTTTTAGAACAACTAAAAGAGGTAAGCAACAATGACTGAACTTGAAAGGGCATTAGATGAAAAACGAGCACCATGGACAGAAATTGAATACCGAACAAAACATTTTTGGGTCTTCAGAGATGCTTATCCAGTTACCCAAGGGCATTTGTTATTTGTGCCTACCGAAGAGCGTTTTGAAAACATCATGGAATGCTACAGGAGTGCCTACAAATTTGGGTACGACGGGTTACAAGAAGGGAAATGGGACGCATTCAACGTTGGACAAAACTGTGGCGAGGCTGCTGGTCAAACAATAATGTATCCGCATATACATATGATACCACGACGTAAAGGAGATATGGATGACCCAAGAGGCGGAGTTAGGCACGTTATCCCAAGCAAAGGTAATTACCGTAAAACGGTTTAGTTATCCAGTAAGAATTAACTGGAATAATCAAAGTGTTCCGTGGTGGAATGAATGCTGTGCTATGGTGTTAGAGGTTTTTGGTCTACCTGGTGATAGATTTGTGTACCACCCATTTGAAGATTTTATGGAATTTCATTTTAAAAATGAAAAAGATCAAGAACTGTGTCGTTTATTATTAAGTGAGAGACTGTGACAGTAGTTTTTAACAACGGATTTGAAACATTTGAAGAATTTAACTTTAGTTCTCTGTTGACTGCTGACGATCAAAACCTTGCTATAGACCAAATTAAAGAGTTTATCAGTCAAGGAAAGTATTTTAAAAATAGTCCCAAATACCAAACAGAAGTTAATCTGTTTGGACTACAAGATCCTGTATGGATGAAGTTTCGTATGAGCTTCATCTTTAGTTGTTTTATGTACCTTGGTAAAGAGGTTTCAATAAAACAACTGATGGCATGGAGTTTTATGACCAATAATGCTGTCGCAGAAGATAGAGAAAAGCTGTGGCATACACATCAATATGGCTCAGAAAAAACTTTAAGCGGTGTATACTACTTACAGCTACCGCCAGATGCTTCTAGAGAAGATAGCGGAACTGAATTTGCCTATAACGGTGTTGAAAATCCAGAACGTTTTAAATCAACACCTAAAGATTTTACTTGGATCATTTATCCAGGTAAAGTATATCATAGACCAATGCCTGCACACTCAAGTCAATACAGGTTTGTATTGGCCGCTGATTTAATATTCTAAGGAGAAATATAATGAATATACTAAACGAAGTTGTCAAAGAAACAGAAGGCTTTAGACTTAGAGTCAAAAGTTGGAAATGTATGCGTCCAAACGATCTAAATTCTATCGAATTTATTCAAGAAGAATTAAGCAACGGTGAAGTCATTAGGTCGTCAACTTACAACTTTTTTATGTCAAATGAAGAAGTTGGAAATCTGTGCCAAATTTTAAATAAAGTTCAAGAAAATATTTGAACAACAAATATTTGATCTCGGCCTAAATAACCTATATACTATACATGACATCCACGTCTTTAACTCGGAGAACTATATTGAGCAACGATTTTAAACCAGACCCTATACTAAATGGCGATCAAAGACTGCCATTTAAGAAAGATGAATATACACCGTTAAACAAACAGGTATATGTTAAAGCAGGCGAAATGATGAGTGATAAAGGATATGAAGAAGCATATCTAGCAGATACCCTTCGTTTTAAAATGAAACGTGATAATAAGCGATTCTGGGCAGGCGATAACATCAGTGATTACATTACTGAAGAAGATAAAGCTAAACTAATTGACGAAGCAACAGAAGCATTTGAACTAGTGCTTGATAGATTGCTGATTGATCGAGAAAACGATCCTAACAGCAAGGGTACTGCTCGCCGGCTGGCTAAAATGTACTTCAATGAAATAATGGCAGGAAGATATGAACCAGCACCAGACGCAACAGCATTTCCAAACGACTCGCAGGACCGTTACGAAGGTATGTTGGTTGTTCGTAGCGAGCTTCGCAGTATGTGTAGCCATCATCACCAACCCGTTAGTGGCGTTGCTTATATTGGTATTATTGCGGCTCAGAAACTCATCGGACTTAGCAAGTATACGAGGATCGCTCAGTGGTGTGCCCGTCGAGGTACTCTCCAGGAGGAACTTTGCAATGACATTGCTAGGGAAATCGAAAAGGCCACAGGTGCCAAAGACCTAGGCGTTTACATCCAGGCAGTTCACGGTTGTTGTGAAAATCGTGGCATTATGGCACATAGCAGTTTAACACAGACTACAGTGTTGAAGGGTGCTTTTAACACCGACGGCAATACAAAAAAAGAGTTTTTTGACAATATTAAACTGCAACAAGAGTTTGCTCCACGATAATGAATAAATTGTACCGTATTACTCCATTAGAAAAGAAAAGCATCGAATATTTTGTAGACGTTTATGAACGTTTGCCAGACGGAACTATTCGAGGATTTGATGTTACCGAAACTTGGCGCTGGGGACAGGGTTGGCGTGAAGAAGACAATCCTGTTATGGAAGAAGAAAATCCGGTTTTTTGTAATCCCCAAGAAGGCTGGGGCTGTGAACTTGACGACTTGTGTGCAGTCTATGTAAATTTTAGCGACGGATTCACTGATGAAGAAAAAATCGAAATTGAAGCAATACTAAGAGGCGAACAAGAAGACGAAGATGGTCGCTGGGGAACTGCTTGGTTGTATGACGGCGATCACAACTGGGAAATTGAGGATGACCACGTAGCTGTCCTTGGTCCTTATCGAGTTGACCTGTGCGACGAAGATGGCAATGTCGTAGAAGAAAATATAAAATTAGAACCTAGACCCGATCCTAGAACTAGTTGGCCGTGGAGTGTAGATAATCCTAAACCGGAGGAAGAAAGATGAAGTGGTTTGATCGTTGGTTTTATCGTCAGGCTAAAAAAGCCTGGGAAAATAAAGAAAAATACGAAGAAGATGCGTATATTAGTATAAAGGAAGCAAGAATGAATACACTAAGTGGTGCTCAAATGGTAGAGCGTGGACGTCCAGAAGGTGAGAATCGAATTAGTTTTGAACTAAGTACCGCAGTAGGCGGCCGCATTCTTAACGTAAGACGATACGATGACCGTAAAGATCGACACGATAATCAAACCTATGTTATTCCCAACGGGGAAGATGTTGGTGAAAGAGTAGCTAAAATTATCAATTTGGAACTGTTCAAATGATCCCACAAGTACCTGCTCGTGGTGTACTACAGGTTAACGACTGGGGTACATCAAAAATGTATAAAGCAGTATGCGATTGCGGCGATAACGACTGCACACACACTATTGATATTGAAGCAGACCACGATGTTACTGTAACCATTTATACTACAACTAGAACCAATTTTTGGTCTAAGAGCAGGTGGCATCATATTTGGCGTCTATTAACCAAAGGCTATACAGATTATGAAACTTGTATTGTTATGAATAAACAGGTTGCTCTTAACTATGCAAATGTGTTACAATCAGCTGTCAATGATGTAGAGGAACTTAGGAAAAAGAATGTCAAAAATTAAAATTGCAGAATTATTTTATAGTATACAAGGCGAAGGACGGTACATGGGTGTACCGTCTGTTTTCTTACGTACATTTGGTTGTAACTTTAAATGTGCTGGCTTTGGTATGCCTAAAGGTAGTTTGAGTACCGAAGCCGAAGCAATCGCACAGATTGCAGATAAATTTAAAATCTATGAGGAACTACCACTTGTTAGTACAGGATGTGATAGTTACGCTAGTTGGCATCCTGCATTTAAAGATCTTAGTCCAATGCTAACTACTGATGCTATCATAGACAGGATTATGGAAATTCTTCCTTATAGTCATTGGGAAGACGAGCATTTAGTCATTACAGGCGGAGAGCCTTTGCTAGGTTGGCAACGTAGTTACGAAGATCTAATTAGCAATCCTCGTATGCGTGGTCTTAAAGAAATTACCTTTGAAACTAACGGTACTCAAGAACTACAAAAAAGTTTTAGAGATTTTTTAATTGCTTGGCAACAACCCCCACTAGGCAGTGTTAAGGATCACGAAGTTACATTTAGCGTTAGTGCTAAACTCAGCTGTAGCGGTGAAGCAAGGCATGAAGCAATTCGCCCCGACATTGTCTGTAGTTACGAAGAAGTTGGCTACACATACCTTAAGTTTGTTGTTGCTACAGAAGAAGATGCTGAAGAAGCACTAGAAACATTAGATGTTTATCGTGCAGAAGGTTTTAAAGGACCTTGCTACTTAATGCCTGTTGGCGGAGTTGAGACTGTTTACAGTTTAAATAATCGTCGTGTTGCAGAACTAGCAATGAAGAATGGTTTACGCTACAGCGATAGACTACAGGTTCCGCTGTTTAAAAATGAGTGGGGTACCTAATGACTCTTTGGCAAAAAGTTAAAGACTTCTGGATACGCAGTTATACCAGCGACCGTCGTGCATTTTATTATGAGACTGTTGCCAGCGCCTGTGTTTTTGTATCTATGACATGGATTAGTGTAACTGCACAACATCCACCAATGCATCTAATTTATCCTATTAGTTTTTTAGGTGCGGTGTTTAGTATTGCCAGTTTTATTAGAAGAGGTGCAGGCTGGCCTTTAGTAATGACTTGCTATTTTGCCTGCTTACATGTATTTGGTTTTGGACGAGCTATGGGATGGTATTAATATGAAACAATGGTTAAAAAGAATAACTGGTATTGAAAAACTAGAAAAAGAAAAAGCAGAGGCATTAGCCAGAGTTGCAGAAGCTAAGGCTGCAGAAGAAGAAGCAAAAAAAGCCGAAGAGATTGCTAAAATGACGCCAAAAGAGCGGGCTAGCAAAAAAGGCGAGCCGTGGGTTGGCGTTCTTAATACCCATGTCAATAAAGACAATGTACGAAACGGCTTCTTTGAGCTTGACTGGAATGCAGAATTTATTGTACAATTGAAGAAAGCTGGTTACGGTTTTGACGGAGACCCAGACGAAGAAATCGTAGACCGCTGGTTTAGAGAATTGGCTAGCAGTATGTTTTTAGAAGAGGGTCTTGACCCAAGAAGCCGTACAGCTGGTTTTATTAATGTTGTTCCACTTTCAAAAGGCAAATCAGAAGTATCATGACTTATATTTTGGTTGATACCGCTAATACGTTCTTCCGTGCTAGACACGTTGTACAAGGTTCTAGCGACATTAAACTTGGCATGGCTTTTCATATCACTTTTAACAGCATTAAAAAAGCGTGGAATGATTTTGAAGGTAGTCATGTGGTTTTCTGTCTCGAAGGTCGTAGCTGGCGAAAGGACTTTTATCAACCCTATAAGAGAAATAGACAAGAAAGTCGTGCCGCCCTTACACCTAAAGAACAAGAAGAAGATAAATTGTTTTGGGAAGCGTTTGACGAATTTAAAAATTTCGTCATTGAAAAAACTAACTGTACAGTCTTGCATCACCCACAACTAGAAGCAGATGATTTAATTGCAGGCTTTATTCAAAATCATCCCAAGGATAAACACGTCATTATTAGCACAGATAGCGATTTCTATCAGCTGATTGCGCCAAATGTAAGTCAGTATAACGGTGTTCAAGAGCATCATATTACGCATGAAGGAATTTTTGATGCCAAAGGTAAACTTGTTAAAGACAAGAAAACAGGCGAAGCAAAAGAAGTTCCAAACCCAGAGTGGCTCTTGTTTGAAAAATGTATGCGTGGTGATACCAGTGATAATGTCTTCTCAGCGTATCCAGGTGTGCGTGTTAAAGGCACAAAAAACAAAGTGGGTCTTACTGAAGCGTTCGAAGATCGTAAAAGCAAAGGATTTGCGTGGAACAATCTCATGCTTCAGAGATGGGTTGACCACAACGGACAAGAACACAGAGTGTTAGACGATTACATTAGAAATCGAACTCTAATTGATCTTACAGCACAACCTGATGATATTAAACAGTTGATTCGTAAAACTATTGAAGTAGATTGTGTTGCTAAAGATGTAACACAAGTTGGCATTCGTATGCTTAAATTTTGTAATGCTTGGGATATGAAAAAGATTGCCGATAATATACAGCAATATGCTGAGCCATTCCAAGCTAAATATCCTGTACAGACACTTGCAGAGAGGACTTTATGATTTATCATGCTAAACCCGTAATTGAAGGAAAATTTTGGATTGTAGAACAAGACGGAGTTAAGGTAGGACTACTGCATAAAAAAGAAAATAATAAATTTATGCTTAGTTCAACTGGCGGAGAAGTAATGTTTAATAAGAAGGACGACCTAACTAAACAATTTGGTAAGGAATTTTTTCTTAAGAATCCAAAAGTTAAAGTTACTTCAACTGACGAAGAAGTTAAAGAATGTCATGGCTATCCTACTAGTTGTAAACCTTATAACGCCATGTACGATGTAAGACGTAGACTGCCGTTGTTTACTAAAAGTGAAAAAAGTAAAAGCCTATATTGTGCTGGATACTACGTTATTAAATTTGACAAAGGCTGGGTTAAGAGTTTTTGTCCTAAAGCTATCACTATTGAACGCTATCCTTATAAAGGGCCCTTTACTAGTGAACTTGAAATGAAGGTTATGTTGGCTAATGCAAAATCAGATTAATACTACACCAATCACGCAGTTTATTCAGCAGGTAAGAACTGCTGAACTTAGCCAACAAAAAGAAGTAAAACTATCTATGCAACAGGCAAGATTAATTAGTCTTGCCCTTGCAGAAGTTTTAGATCATATGAACAGAGACTGGGAAACGCTATATCATGCATTAAAACAGTCTGCAAATCCCAACGTTGTTTCTGTTGAAATGGACGGTGGCGGTTTTGAGGACAAATAACTCCAGTCTAAAATTGATAAATATATGCGTAGATATTAACGCATATGAGTCGACCAAAACCCAAAGTTCTATTAGAACACATAAACAAAAAGTCTTATAAAGCTGAGCAGGTTTTAGAAGCCGACGCCATCTGGGCTGTTTTTTACAAAGGACAGCCTTTCAATCTAAAAAGCTTCAATAGTCTTACCAGTTATCCAGGCCCAAAGTATAAAAAAGTAAGTTTTTCAAATCCTGGACACGCTATTAACCTTGCAAAAAAACTTAACTTGACCTTTGGCACACAAGACTTCCAAGTGGTTAAGTTAACGCAAGGTGAAATACAAAAATGATTGAGCGTGATACACTAACTAAAATTTTTTTAAAACAATGGGGAAAGGGCATAGACGATACTAACGTCAAGCTCTATTCACGCAAATGGTGGCAGTCCACTAGAGTAGGCAAGCAATCTGCATTTCGACTCAGCGACGAAGGCTTCAAATTTCTCACAGACGATTTGGACTTACAAAGTTACGAAGTTCCGTTTACAGAGCCAATTGAACTAAGTCCACAAACTATAGTATTTTTGGAAAGATACATAGATTGTCCATATTACTTGACATCCGAAAGTATTACTGTATTTTCAGAAAAAAAGAGTTTTGAGCTTTATTTGTTTTCAGATGACATTCGAAAATTTGGACTCATAAAGGCTATGAAAGAACGCCAAAATGATTTGGACGATTCTAGCCAAAATTAATTAAATTCCAGTTGACTTAGCCCCTAATGTCCTATATAATAAGACATAGACAGTTAGTTCTTAACAATTTTTTAACCCTGGAGTTTATATGAGCGAAATCATTTCACGTACCGTTGGTCCTAAGGCCGCTAAAAAGTCTCTGCGTAAGGCATTTAAGAGCAAGCGTCCAGTATTCCTGTGGGGACCCCCTGGTATTGGTAAATCGGACATTATTAAGCAGTTAGGCACCGAGCTTGACGCTCATGTCATTGATGTTCGATTGAGTCTTTGGGAACCCACTGACATTAAGGGTATTCCCTATTTTGACTCAAATTCTAATAAAATGGTTTGGGCTCCTCCTGGCGAATTGCCAGATGCAGAAATGGCAAGCCAACATAAGCAGATTATCCTGTTTATGGATGAAATGAACTCTGCGGCTCCTGCTGTACAAGCGGCAGCTTATCAGCTAGTTTTGAACCGTAAGGTTGGTACTTACCAACTTCCGGATAATGTTGTAATGGTTGCCGCTGGTAACCGCGAAAGCGACAAGGGCGTTACCTATCGCATGCCTGCTCCGTTGGCAAACCGTTTTGTTCACTTGGAGATGGCAGTGGATTGGGATGACTACTTTGAGTGGGCTACCGAAAATCGTATCCATAAGGATGTGGTTGGTTTCCTTACTTTCTCTAAGAAAGACCTCTACGACTTCGATCCTAAAAGTGCTTCACGTGCCTTTGCTACTCCTCGTTCATGGAGTTTTGTGTCAGAACTGTTGCACGACGACGACACTGAAGAAAGTACCCTAACCGATCTTACCTGCGGTGCTATTGGAGAAGGTCTTGCTGTTAAGTTTATGGCACACCGTAAACATGCCAGCAAAATGCCTAATCCGCAAGACATCCTCAAAGGCAAGGTTAAGAAAATGGACACTAAAGAAATCAGTGCCATGTACTCTTTGACTGTTAGCCTGTGCTATGAGCTCAAAGAAGCTAACGACAAAAAGGCTAAAGACTGGGACGACCAAGTTAACTGTTTCTTCCAGTTTATGATGGATAATTTTGAAACTGAATTGGTTATTATGGGCACTAAACTTGCTCTTAGCCAATATAAACTTCCGCTGGATCCGGATGAGATCAAGTGTTTTGACGACTTCCATGCAAAATATGGCAAGTACATTTCTGCCGCAACAGAAAAAACTAGCCGATAATCAATTGACACCGCCCACGGGCGGTGTTATACTATAAGTATATTGAAATAGGAGCAAAACATGTCAAGCCTCGATCCAATTATTGACAACATTATTGTAGCTCGTGTTGGGCTATTGCTAAGACATCCATTCTTTGGTAACATGGCTACTCGTCTTAAAATTCAAGATGGTAGCGACTGGTGTGCCACTGCCGCAACTGACGGACGTCATATCTACTTTAATCGTGAATTCTTTCAAAAGCTCACTGTTAAACAAATTGAATTCGTCATTGCACACGAAATTCTACACAACGTTTTCGATCACCTAGGTCGTAACGAAGGCAGAGATCGTCGTATCTTTAACATTGCCGCAGACTATTGTGTTAACGGACAGTTAGTTCGAGACGGTATTGGTGAAATTCCTCCTAAGGAAATTAAAATTTTCCATGACTCTAAGTACTATAACTGGAGTGCAGAACAAGTCTATGATGACATTTATAACAAACACGACGAAGAAGAATTGGCTGCTCTAGGCCAATTGCTGGACGACCACGTTGATTGGGGTAATGAGGATCAGCAAGGTAATCGCCCTCAATACTCTAAAGACGAACTTAAAAAGATTCGCGATGAACTGAGAGAAGCTGTCGTGCAGGCTGCTCAGGCAGCGGGTGCGGGAAATACGCCTGCAAACATTCAACGCATGATCAAAGAATTTACTGAGCCTAAAATGAATTGGCGAGAAATTCTGCGTCAGCAAATTCAAAGCACTATTAAAAACGACTTTACCTTTATGCGACCTAACCGCAAGGGCTGGCACATGAACGCCATCCTTCCTGGTCAAAATTATCAAGAAACAATCGATATCTGTGTGTCTATTGACATGTCAGGTTCTATTGGAGATGAGCAAGCACGTGACTTCCTTACCGAAATTAAAGGTATTATGGAAGAGTACAAGGACTTTAAGATCAAATTGTGGTGCTTTGATACTGCGGTCTATAATGAAGCCGACTACGATGGTTACACTATGGATGAGTTTTCTGACTACAAACCACAAGGTGGTGGTGGCACAGAGTTCATGGCTAATTGGGATTACATGAAAGAACACGATATTAATCCTAAGAAGTTTATTATGTTCACAGACGGATATCCTTTTGGTTCATGGGGTGACGAACTGTACTGCGATACAGTTTTTATCATCCACGGAAACAATACTATTGTTCCGCCGTTTGGAGAATTTGCCTACTACGAATTTAAGAATGAATCTAGAGTTTGATGCATTTAGTAGTGGTCAAATTGAAAGTAAATTATGGGCCGCTGAAAAATTAGAATGGTCTGTTAAAGAACATGATATTGGCCCTCTAGACATTTATGTTCTAGGGGGCTGGTATTCTTTACTGCACTTTATTCTAAAAGTAAGAAATAACATTTCTATAAATTCCTGTAGATCATTTGATCTAGATCCCAGTGCCTGTTCCGTGGCCAACTTAATCAACAATACTTGGGAAATTAAAGATTGGTCATTTAGATCCTATCCACAGGATATAAATTTTATAGACTACCCACTCAATGTTAATTGTGTTATCAATACAATTACAGAGCATGTTAAGAGTAATGATTGGTATGATAGAATTCCTAAAGGAACACTTTGTCTTTTTCAATCTAATGACCTAGATCACAAAGATCATATAAACAAAGTTTCTAGCATAGAACAATTAGAAGAAAAATATCCTCTATCAGAAACCTATTTCAGTGGTCTGAGATTAATAGACTCATATACACGATTTATGATTATAGGAAAAAAATAATGGCCCTTAAGAACGGCAAACCTAATCCATTAAATTTTTTCAACTTGCGAAGAGTTGAATTTTCTCCTCCGCATTTTATCTATACTAATTTTGATCGATATTCGCCCAACATAATTAAGCAGTTTGACAGTTGGATAAAATCAAATCTTAACGGTAGATACTACCTAGGGCAAGAGCTTGCCCTAGATCATAATAACACATTAGTCTATATCACTAAAATTGGGTTTGAAACTGAAAAAGAACTTAGCTTCTTCAAAATTGCTTGCCCTATCTTAGAAACAAGATAATTACTATACACTCTTGTTTAGGAGATTTTATGACTGAAGAAAACAAAGACGTACAACAACAGGCAGCGCCAGCAGATGCAGGCCCAGACCTTAACATTAATGATTTAAATTCATTAAAAGTAATCATCGACATTGCCAGTAGCCGAGGTGCATTTAAGCCCAGCGAGATGGTAGCAGTTGGTCAGACTTATGCAAAATTAGCTGCCTTCTTAGATGCAGTGTCAAAAACTGCTGAAGGAGCAAAACAAAATGGTTGAACTTAAACATGTTGGCCGAGTAATTAAAACCGGCAAAAAAGTATTAGTAGCATTTAGAACATTACCTGGTGCGTCTGATCGATGCCTAGTTATCCCAACTGAAAGTCTTCCTGATAGCTACCATGATGCTTTAATCAATCTAGTTGAAAGCAATGCTGGACAGGCTGCAAATGAATTTGCAGAAGTTCTAGCTAGAACAAATTTTCCAGACGGATCAATTATGTTGGCCGCACTACATACTCAAGGCAGAATGACTTCTGTTGGTACTAGTGAAATTGAAATGTGTCCAACAAACAGTCATACTGTTATGTTGTCTGAACTAAATCAATTGATTGCAGAGCAGAGAGGTGTAACTGTTGATAGTCTTGCAATTCAACGTCCTTTGCAAGACCCTAATGTTGAAGTTAGAGAAGTTGCGACTGTTAGAGAAGTTGAAGCTCCTAAATCTGAACCGTTAACTCCTACTGAGCCGTTAGATGACGAAGCATTAGCTAAGAAATATCGCAGTGATGCTGATCGCCTCAGTAAAGAAGCGGCACAGTTAAGAAGATTAGCCGAAGAACTAGTTCCGACTAAAAAGAAAGCAACAGTAGAGTGAAGTGAGCAAACAAGGGAAGTCTCTCCCAAAAGATGTAATAGCTCACTGGCCTGAAGTATTTGGAGAAATAAAACTTAATGTTTTACCATTAAGGTATTTAGACTGTGTACTGTTAAACTTTAAAGACGGTAAAGTTTGGGAAATTAAAATAACAAAGAAGACCAGAGATGCTGGCTGGGAACAGTTCGAACGGTCCATTTCTGAATTGGTTCGCACCTATGAAGAAAAAATTGACAATGTAGATTTTAGATTAGACACTGACAGAGTTAAAAAAGACATTACAAAAAATACAGAAAAATTCCTAAAAAGAAAGTTAGATTAAATGAAAGTATCACTTTTATCCTACAGTCAACCTACACAAGAGTTTATGGACTTGGGCATTGCAGATGCCCAAGAACTTATTGCTTATTGTGCAAGAGTAAGTAATCCCAGTAATCAATTTAACACAGAGACTAGTGAAAAACTAATCAAGTATTTGATCAAACATCAACACTGGAGCCCTTTAGAAATGGTTTCAGCTTGTTTAGAAATCACCACAACAAGAGACATTGCAAGGCAAATACTTAGGCACCGCAGTTTTAGTTTTCAAGAGTTTAGCCAACGCTATGCTGATCCTACTAAAGATTTAAATTTTGTCATTCGTGAAGCAAGATTACAGGATCTTAAAAATAGACAGAATTCAGTAGAAACTACTGATGCCGAACTACAAGCCCGTTGGGAAGCTATGCAACAACGAGTAATTAATGAAGCAAAGTATGCTTACGAATGGGCAATTGAAAACGGTATTGCTAAAGAACAGGCTCGAGCAGTTCTGCCAGAAGGACTGATTGAAAGTCGCCTGTATATGAATGGTACCCTACGTAGTTGGGTACACTATATAGAACTTCGTAGTGCTAACGGTACACAAAAAGAACATCAAGAAATTGCCAAGGCCTGTGCTCAAGTAATTTCTTCGGTGTTCCCAATGGCAGCTGATCTTTCTTCAAACTGAGATTTGAGCCAATCGTAATCGTTAATTAAAGAAAGTGCAGAGATAGTATCTCTGCATTTTTTTCCAAATAAATTTCCCTGTGTTGCACCGTCTTTGATAAATTTAGCAAACTTATGATCCGTTGGTGCTAACCATTTTTCTAATCTTGTGTTTGTTTCTGCAATATCTTGACGTTGTATAATTTGACTGGACAATTTGGCACACTCTCTAAATGCTCCTTTCCATGCTTCAAAAGGAGTAATAGCAAACTCTGTAGTGTTGCTTACTTCATTAATAATTTTCACATTGTGACTTAGACTTGTAGTTACATCTATGCCTGGTAGTTTTTCTAATAATAGGTGTTTTGGTAACAGCTTAATTCCACCATATCCGTATTCTAAACCGTTTACTGGATTAGTGCTATTCCAGATATGTACCGTATCAAAGTGATCGTTTGAAACTTCATAGTTAAACTTAAATTTGTCACTTACAACTGCATCAGCATCAACTACCCATAAAAATCTAGTAGCAGTTCCCAGTGCTGCCTTTTTATGTGCTTCTGCTATTCCTTTTACACCATTTATTCTATTAGCTGTTGGAACTTGTGATTTCAGTTTTAACCAATTTGTATCCGCATAAGATTCATTATAGCTGATAAAAAACACGTCATATAAGATGCTAGATCGTGTATAACTGTTTCCAATTAAAAACTTAGCAGACTCAAAATCTTCTAATTCAACTTTTTTTCTGCCTGGGACAAGATAAGATCTGTTTCCGTTTACATCTTCTAAATAAGAAATTCGATCTGTAAATGTTGGATTAATATTTAAAAACTGAAAATCAAGAACCTGTATTGTAGGAATAACCCAAAACATCTTAGTTCTTACAGATTTACTGTAATTAAATGCAATCGAAAACGGATCAGATTCGTAGGTTATTTTTGCTAAAGGAAAACGCTCTTTTACTTTCTCAAGTAAAGAATCTGGCCAAGGTTTGTTGTGAATAAAGATTATGTCGTACATTATTCTCTATCTAACAGATTGTAGGTAATCCTTGTTTGATCTGCATGTACATGTTTGAAAAATCTGCTGGCGCTTTCATCTAGTATACTTAAAGGTATATCTAACTGCGGACTGAGTCTATCACCAAAGTACTTAACGTATTCTAATATGTTTTCGTTAGTAATTGTACCTTGAACAGTTTCATTATATAGATTACCAAGATAGTCAAAGTCTCTTACATTAGTATAGTCCCAATCTGTACAATTAGTCATATAACAGCCTTGCCTTGCTCCTAGGATTGCCCACAGGCCGTTTTTAACATCACTGCCAACGTTCATCCAAATTAACAATCTATGTAGATTTTTCCAGTGAACTTCACGTTTAAAATTAGAATGATTAACACGCACACCTCTATCTAAACTCATCTTGACACCTTCGCGGAATCCTGCTCTCCAGGCTTGATAAGCAGTTGCATTATTATGAACATCACTATAACAGCTATTCATTTGAATGTATTCTGCATCCCAACAAAAATCAACCTGTGCGTTTGGATCGTCAGCGGGTGCGTTTTCGTGTGTTTTCATTGACAATACATATTCTCTTGGCCATAATTTGAGGCCGCCATTACCGTACATTAGGCCGTTAATGATGTTATGACCACACCAACTGACTACACAACGACTGTAATCTTTGTAGGCAGTAAAGTCAACTTCCTGATTAAAAAAATCTTCTCTAACAATGTTATCGCCATCTACAGTTACAAACCTATCAGTTTCTGCTATTCTTGCACATTCTTTATGAGCACTGTCGCTGCCTTTAACTCCATGCACACGTTTTGCCCAAGGCACTTTGTTTAGTAAATCTGCGTAATTTTTTTCAGCATTTGGTTCATCATAGCTGAGATAGATTATATCAAAATCTATTATTTTAAACTTTTGACTCATTTAATATTCTCAGGTTATAAGTATCAAAGAATTTTTTAGTAACAATTGAGACTTGTGTTTTATCTGATTCTATGTCAAACTCGTGTGGAATAAACACCTTGTCTTTTTTTACCAGTTCATCAAGTGTTATAGATATAGTTCTAAAAATAAAATTTTTATTTTGATATGTACTGATATAAAAATCAAGTGTTACATCTAATATTTTTTGTTTTAAACCAACCTTTACATCATCTCGTATTTTAAATGCCCAATGTTTAACATCAACGTGATTTTCAATTAACAGCGAACTATCTACACTATCACTAACAGGAACTAGAACTAAAGAATTAAAATTAATATCTGTACTTACTTTAGCACTTACTAATGTAATTTGATCTTTTTCAAATACAATTTTAAAATCGTTAAAATTTTGTTTGCCTTCTAAAAACAACTTAACGTCATCATAGGGCATTTTGATAAAAGAATCAAGATTAGGCCTTTCTTCATTTGTAATTGACAGGATAGCACCAGACGATTTGTCAAAATAAATCAAATAATTATTGTCTATAATACCTAAATTGTGTGCTTGAATAATAGCATCTTCTGACAGTACGTCATCTTCGTGTAAAATTTCATCTTCCATTTGCAGATTCCTTTAATGATGACAGTACTTGGTCTGTTAAAAAACTATCGTCTATATAATGAAAAACACCGTGCTGTTGTATATTAGAAACATATAACTGTCCGTTATCTGTAAAATACCAATCTAATACTTTAGTCCAACTAGAAGGGATAGGACTAATGTGTTGCAGGTTTGATTTCATGTGTGTAATTGACCAATTGATATTTTTGTTTATTACTTGATCGTCAACTCCTAAAATTTTTGCCGCAATGGCTGCACTGACGTCCATACTTAACCAATTCTGTTTGCTCTTAGGAGCAATATCAAAATACAGTCTTTCCCAGTTGGCTACAACAAATGCCATTACGTTATAAAAATCTAGTGCAGGACGATTCTTTTTAAAATAATGAAGACCAAAATAAAGATTTGGGAGCTCGTTTTCATTAAACATTTTACGATTCACAAAGTCTTTTAATACTCTGCCCCTAAAATCTTTTATTGTAGAGTTAAAGAAAATGTCGTAATTTTTTAATTGATCCCAAACAGGAGTAAAATCATCTAATACCAACATATCACTGTCCATGACAATAGTTTCGTCATAGGGAGTAACGTGATAAAGTTTCCATCGATTTTCTACTTTCCAAACACTAGAGGCTGCTTGATCATCTCCTGGAATTGGAATTATTTTATCAAATGCCAATTGATACTCTTCAGGAACTAGATCATTAGTAACTAGGCTTACTAGACAAGATGGTTGACTGGCCTGCAGACTTAATGCCAATGCATAGGCCTGTCTAACATAATCTATGTCTTCGCTATTTTGTGCTAGAACTAAAAATCCCTTCATAGTAAATCCTATTATTTGCTAGTCTTTGCTTCTTCAATTTGTTTTCTATATTTTGACTGTAGATTACGAACTAAAGAAATAGACTTTTCATAAAACTGCTCAGTACTAACTCCGTCAAAAATTGGTGGACGTTGTGCAGACAATTTAAAAATTTCATCTTTACCAACTGTTAAAGTTGCACGGTCTAAAATCATTCCAATTGCTTTTCTTCGTCCTTCTGACATTTCTTTTCCTGCAACTACAATATTAAAAATATAAGGAGCATCTATACCTTGTTCTTTTAATGTTTTGATTTTAGGTTCTTGAGGTAGTCTTGCAGGACAGCTGGCAGCAATCATACGCATTTTAGGATTTTTAGTTTTTAAGGCTTCGTAGCCCTCATACTTGTCAATGACAAATTCAACTCCGTTATCTCCTGCCATGTTTACTAATGCATCATTGTTACTTCTAAAAACAATATATCTAACACCAAACTTAAATTTTTCACCTAGAGCCAGTGCTGTTAGATGAGCGGCATTACCAAAGCCAACTCCACCTACTACAAATTCTCGTTGAACAGTTAATGGTTTATTTGTAACTACTGCCCAGCAGGCATCTCCAAAAGCATAAACAGGCACATAGTCTTTTTCATTTAATTTTCCGCTTTCTACATTTTCAACAAATGCAGGAGCAATGATCGCAAGACTATTTTCATCTATACTTCTTACAGCAATCATTTGATTACCACCTGGTTTAAACTCAACTAAAAATTTATAAATGTTTTGATCAGCATTTGCCTGTTCAACAATTTTTAGCAGAGCAGGTGTTCCGCTATGTCCTGGGCTGTAAGGACTGTAAATTTTAATTGTTTCTGTTTTTGCAAAAACAGATACTGATAAACTCATTAAGGCTACTGCTATGATTTTTTTAATCATCGGTTAACTCTCCAAAATAACACGTTCTAAACTATACTTGTTCATTAGATGAACATCTAAATTTGCTGTTTTTAAAATAATATATTCGCCGGGGAAACTTTCTTTTTCTACAA
>JACCDX010215325.1_pt1 | contig 18219 bp, 15 predicted proteins | sample 7449681 | NCBI WGS metagenome assembly JACCDX01 (sample SAMN15323450, study PRJNA562643) | freshwater metagenome | isolation source: river surface water | place: USA:Blue River Watershed | collected 2017-08-18
CTGGTCAGCAAAGACCAATTGGTCGAACGATTGTGCGAATGGGGTGAAGAGGTCAGCAACAACGCGATCGAGGTCTACATCCATCGCCTTCGCAAAAAGATCGAAAAAGGCCCGATCCGCATCGCCACCGTGCGCGGTTTGGGCTATTGCCTGGAAAAAATCCCGAATTGAAATTTTTTCAGCGTGAGCAAAGGTCGCTGTTCGGGGAAATCCTGGATTGGATGCTCACCCCCTTATTGCTGTTGTGGCCGATCAGCTTGGTGCTGACCTGGCTGGTCGCTCAGGGCATTGCCGGTCGCCCCTTTGACCGCGCTCTGGAATACAACGTTCAGGCCTTGGCCCAACTGGTGCGCTCCGACGGTGCACGCGTCGAGTTCAATTTGCCAGCGCCTGCGCGCGAGATTTTGCGCGCCGATGACATTGACCTGATTTACTACCAGGTTCTGGGGGCGCGCGGTGAGTTTCTGAGTGGCGAGCGCGACTTGCCCTTGCCGGGTGAAGATGAGCCTGCTGACAGCGGCGTGGTCATGTTGCGCGACGACCAGATGCGCGGCACCTCGGTGCGCGTGGCTTACTTGTGGATTCAGGTGGAAAACCCCGGCGCCACCCCGGTGTTGGTGCAGGTGGCGGAAACCCTGGAAAAACGCTCCATCTTGGCGACCGAGATCATCAAGGGCGTGATGCTGCCCCAATTCGTCATCTTGCCCTTGGCCGTGTTGCTGGTCTGGTTGGCCTTGGCGCGCGGCATTCGACCCCTCAATCGGCTCGAAGAGCGCATCCGATTGCGCAAGCCCGATGACCTCAGTCCCCTCGATGACCGCACCGTTCCCCTGGAAGTGGCCCCTTTGGTCACCGCCATCAACGGTTTGCTGACGCGCCTGAAAGATTCGATCGCCACCCAGAAACGATTTTTGGCCGATGCCGCCCATCAACTCAAGACCCCGCTGGCAGGCTTGCGCATGCAGGCTGATCTGGCCCAGCGGGAATCCAGTGCCACCGAACTCAAACAATCGTTGCACTTGATCGGTCGCGCCAGCATTCGCGCCACCCACACCGTCAATCAGTTGCTGGCGCTGGCGCGCGCCGAAAGCGGCGGGGCCAACCTGGGGCGTCAATCTTGTGACCTGGTCGACTTGGCCATGGATGTGTTGCAAGATTCGTTGCCCCGTTCCATGGACAAACACATCGATCTGGGCTATGAGGGCGTCGAGCCTGGCAGCCCAGGCGTCAAGCTCGAGGGCAACCCGACCTTGCTCAAAGAGCTCATGCGCAACCTGGTTGACAATGCCCTGAGTTACACCCCCTCCAGCGTTGAGCAGCCTGGTGTGGTCACGGTGCGCGTGCTGGCCGATCGCTTTGGGCATGTGGCCATGTTCCAGGTCGAAGACAATGGTCCGGGCGTACCCGATTCGGAAAAGGATCTGATTTTTCAACCCTTTTACCGGGCTCTGGGCAACGGGGTCGATGGCTCCGGCCTGGGCTTGCCTATCGTGCTTGAAATCGCCCAACAGCACGGCGCCCAGGTCACTCTGGAAGACGCCCACCCGGGTCGAACCAGCCCCGGAGCGAAATTCACCATCCGCTTCACCAGCACCGGCTGACGCCGGCCAAGGGCGTCAACCCTTGTACAGGTTCAGCGTCAGGCGTTCGCGCTCGATGGTGCGTGCCACGCCGGCTTGGGCCGCCACCTGTTGAACGTGTGCCCACAATAAAGGGCGGTTTTCAGGGTTGTGTCCGGCCATGCTGCCCCAGCGGGTCAGCGTCAGCGCATAAGCGTCCAGAGGCCCCCATTGCCGACCGCTCAGCCAGCCATCGCCACGGCGTTGGGCGTCTTGCACCAAGTCCTCCAACTCGTCCAAATACAACGCATATTGCTTCACCGCGTGTTGACGGATCTGCTCTTGCACATCCGCGGACTCGTGATACTTTTGGGGCATGAACACATGGGTGAAGGTCGGATGGACCGTGTTGTTCATCCAGGCCAGGGTCGACAATGCCTGGCTGCGTGCCATAGGGTCACGGGGTAAAAACTCGCGCTCCGGGCACAACTGGTCGATGTGCAGGCACAGCGCCAGAATCTGATTCAGGGGCACCCCGTCTTGCACCAGCACAGGAACCTGGCCGCGAGGGTTGAGGGTGCGAAACGGCTCGGCATTTTGCTCGCCCTTGTGCAACTTGACCATCAGAGGCTCAAACGCCAAGCCGCTGTCTTCCAGCATGGCATGAGGGACAAACGAACAGGCACCGGGGGCGAAATACAGTTGCATCATGGGGTTCTCCTTGCAGGTTCCAGGGCGTCGGGTCGCAATTGCTGTTCAAAACGTTCGGGCTCGTTATGGCGCTCGGGGGCCCAGCCCCAAGGCGACAACGCATCACGGCTCCAGGCGGCCCATGCCCCATTGATCAACAGCAAAAGCAAAGCCAACCATTTCATGATGGGTCTCATTCTAGAGGGCGCACACTGACCTCAGCGCTGTCGATCCGCACCCGGCTCTGTCCCGTGTCGAGCCACAAGGCCCCATCAGCATCGATGCCCGACCCAAGTCCGCAAGCCCCTTGGCTGGTCTGAATCGGCTGTCGGTGCAACACATCGCGTCGGGCATAACGGGCCAGCCAGTCCTGAGGACCGCGCTGGTTGAATTGCACCAGCATGGCCAGCAGATCCGGTGCGACCCGAGCCAGAACTTCACCGGGCTGCGGCGCAGGTCCCCAGTGGTCCAAACCGCGCGGGGCGATGCCGCCGGTGTCGAGGTCCGGGGTTCGCACATTCAGACCCACGCCAATCAGCGCATAGCGTCCGGTCCCGGGGGCTGGACTCGGCAAGGTTTCGATCAGGACACCACCCAGCTTGGTCGGCGCGCCCGGGCGCGGCCAGTGCCACAAGTCATTGGGCCATTTCAACCCCAGCCCCAGCCGGCCATCGGGGTCCAATGCGTCAGCCAGCACCACTCCCACCGCCAGCGAGAGTCCGGACCAGGTGGGCGGGTTCAAGGGCAACCCCAGCGTGAAGGTCAGGGCGCTGCCAGCAGGGCTGACCCAGGACTTGCCCAAACGCCCGCGTCCTGCCGTTTGGTGTTCTGCCACCAGCAACACCGGCTCGGCATGGCCTTGCCGCAGCCGACGCGTCAATTCGCTGTTGGTCGAATCGATTTCGGGCAGCCACTCGACGGTCATGCCCGGCCACAGCGTAGCCAACTTGATCCACAAGTCCTCCAGCGGCCAGTCCGGGTGGCTCATGGCGTTCAGGACTTTTTGGCCTTCTTTTTCGTTTTCGGTGCGGGCTTGGCCTGCGCCAGCAAGGTGCCCCGACACTGGCGGTGGCCGCACCAGCACGGGTATTCGGCCTTGAGCTGCGGCGTCAGCGGCTCATCGATGATCAGGCCGTAGTCGTAACTGAGTTCCTCGCCCACCTGAATCGGCCGCAAGGCCTTGATGAACACCCGCCCCTCCACCTCGTCAGCCTCGCAATTGGGATTGCACGAATGATTGATCCAGCGCGATGAGTTACCCCCGTACAGGGCATCGATCACATGGTGTTCGTCGATATGGAAATAAAAGGTGTGATTAGGGTCGTCAGGATCGTGCGGATGGCGACGCAAAGCCTCAGGCCAGTCGATGATCTCCCCGGTGTATTCAATGATGGTTTCACCGGCTGCAATCGGGGTCAAGGCGAAAACCCCCTTGCCATGCACGCCGGAGCGGCGGGTTTGAATGCGGCGCAGGGAAGAAGGTTTTTTTGTCGACACGGCCAAACTCTGGTAAGTTGAATACATGTGCACGCATGCGCGCGTGTGTGCGTGCGCGTGTGCGCACGCGCGAGGTTGCATTGTAAGCAGACACGCCGCGCGTGTCTGACGAACCCTAAAAGAAGGTCAGAAACAAGATGAGCAAAACTTTGGTGATCGCCGAAAAGCCCTCAGTGGCACAAGACATCGTCCGGGCCCTCACCCCGCAAACAGGTAAATTCGACAAGCACGACGACCATTTTGAGAACGATCAATTTGTAGTCACCAGCGCAGTGGGCCACCTGGTGGAAATCCAGGCCCCCGAAAAATACGACGTCAAACGCGGCAAGTGGAGCTTTGCCCATTTGCCCGTCATCCCGCCGCATTTCGACCTCAAGCCGGTCGACAAAACCAAGACCCGCCTCAACGCCGTGGTCAAGCAGGCCAAACGCAAAGACGTCAGCCGCCTCATCAACGCCTGTGACGCCGGTCGCGAGGGCGAACTGATTTTCCGTCTGATCGAGCAATACGCCGGCGGCGCCAAGGGCCTGGGCAAGCCGGTGCAGCGCCTGTGGTTGCAATCGATGACCCCGCAAGCCATCCGCGACGGCTTTGAGCACCTGCGCAGTGAAAACGACATGCGCGGCCTGTGCGAGGCTGCCCGCAGCCGCTCCGAGGCCGACTGGCTGGTCGGCATCAATGGCACCCGCGCCTTCACAGCCTTCAACTCCCGTGACGGCGGCTTTTTCCTGACCACCGTGGGCCGCGTCCAGACGCCCACCCTGGCCATCGTGGTTGAGCGTGAGGAACAAATCCGTCGTTTCGTCAGCCGCGACTATTGGGAAATCCACGCCCAATTCCAGGCCCAGGCAGGCTTGTATCCCGCCAAGTGGTTTGATCCGGCCTGGAAAAAATCAGACGACAGCGAACTCAAAGCTGACCGGGTCTGGAGCCTGAAAGACGCCGTCGCCATCGCTGATGCCGTGCGCGGTCGCACCGGCAGCGTCGCCGAAGAGAGCAAGCCCACCACCCAGGCCAGCCCGGGCCTGTTTGATCTGACCAGCTTGCAGCGAGAAGCCAACGGCCGCTTTGGCTTCTCTGCCAAAACCACCCTGGCCCTGGCCCAAAGCCTCTACGAGCGCCACAAGGCACTGACCTACCCCCGTACCGACTCACGCCATCTGCCTGAGGACTATGTCCCCGTGGTCAAGCAGACTTTTGAGATGTTGGCCGACAGTGGCATGAAGCACCTGGCCCCTCACGCCCTGGTGGCCTTGAATCAGTCTTATGTTCGCAAGATCCCGCGCATTTTTGACAACAGCAAGGTCTCGGATCACTTTGCCATCATTCCCACCTTGCAAGCCCCCAGCGGTTTGTCCGAGGCTGAACAAAAACTCTACGACCTGGTGGTGCGCCGCTTCATGGCCGTGTTTTACCCCAGTGCCGAATACCTGGTCACCACCCGCATCACCCAGGTCGCTCATGCCGGGCAGAGCCACCACTTCAAATCCGAGGGCAAGGTGCTGGTTAAACCCGGCTGGCTGGCCATCTATGGCAAAGAGATCGACGAAGACAACGCCGACGGCAAGACCCTGATCCCGGTGCAGGCCCATGAAACAGTGCGTAACGAATCGGTCGAGGCCAAAGGGCTCAAAACCCGACCGCCCGCGCGCTACAGCGAAGCCACCTTGCTCGGTGCGATGGAGGGCGCCGGAAAACTGCTCGATGACGACGAACTGCGCGAGGCCATGCAGGAAAAGGGCCTGGGCACCCCGGCCACCCGTGCCGCCATCATCGAAGGGTTGCTGAACGAAAAATACATGCTGCGGGACGGCCGCGAGCTGATCCCCACTGCCAAGTCGTTCCAGCTCATGACCTTGTTGCGCGGGCTGCAGGTCGAAGAACTCTCGCGCCCTGAACTGACCGGGGAGTGGGAGTACAAACTGGCCCAGATGGAGCAAGGGAAACTCTCGCGCGAGGCCTTCATGCAAGAGATTGCCGCCATGACCGAGCGGATGGTGCGCAAGGCCAAAGAGTTCGACCGCGACACCGTGCCGGGCGACTACGCCACCTTGACCGCCCCTTGCCCCAAGTGTGGCGGTGTGGTCAAAGAAAACTACCGCCGTTACGCTTGTGCCGGATCCTCAGCCGACAGCGAGGGCTGCGGCTTCTCCTTTGGCAAAACGCCCGGCGGGCGCACCTTTGAGTTGGCCGAAGTGGAGCAATTTTTGCGCGACAAGCGCATTGGCCCCCTGGACGGATTCCGCTCCAAAGCCGGTTGGCCTTTCACCGCCGAGATGGCACTGGTGTACAACGACGAAGAGCAAAACTGGAAACTCGAATTTGACTTTGGCGAAGACAAAAACGCCGACAGTGGTGAAATCGTCGATCTCAGCGCCCAGACGGTGCTGGGAGCCTGCCCCAAATGCGGCGCCTCGGTTCGCGAGCACGGCAGCAACTATGTCTGCGAAAAATCGGTGCCTACCGATGCACAGCCCACCCCAAGCTGTGATTTCAAAACCGGCAAGATCATCTTGCAGCAGCCCGTCGCCCCCGAGCAAATCACCAAACTGCTCGAAACCGGCAAGACCGACTTGCTGGACAAATTCGTCAGCATGCGCACCCGCCGCCCGTTCAAGGCTTTTTTGGCCTACGACGCCAATCAGGGCAAAGTGATCTTTGAATTCGAGCCCCGGCAAAGCAAATATCCGCCCCGCAAAACGGCGTCCCGCTCAGCACCGGCAGCGCCCTCATCCAAAGCCGCGGGTAAAACAGCGGCGGCCAAAAAGCCCGCGACCAAAAAGCCGTCGGTCAAGAAAGAAAAAGCGCCACGTGCCGGTAATCTGACGCCCAGCGCTGCCTTGCAAGCCGTCATTGGCGCAGGCCCGGTGTCCCGGCCTGAAGTGACCAAAAAGCTGTGGGATTACATCAAGGCTCAGGCCCTGCAAGACCCCCAAGACAAGCGCACCATCCGTGCCGATGACAAACTGCGCGCCGTCTTCGGCAAAGACTCAGTGACCATGTTCGAAATAGCCAAGGTCATTGGCCCTCACCTGAGCTGAGGTCGGCCCCGGTCAGCTGGGCTGCTGCAACAGCGCCCAAACCCGCGCCGGGGTCAGCGGCATTTGCAACTGGGGCGCCAGGTCGGCGCGGCCATGGCGCGCCAGCGCATCGGCCACGGCGTTGACCACCGCTGGCGTCGCGCCGATGGTGCCCAACTCACCCACGCCCTTGACGCCCAGCACATTGTTCTTGCTCGGAACGCTCTGATCCATGTGGGTGTTGAACCACGCCGGCATGACATCGGCCCGCGGGGCTGCATAGTCCATCAGTGAACCGCTGACGGGCTGGCCCGACTCGGCGTCGTACACCATGTGCTCCATCAGCGCCTGGCCGATGCCTTGCACCGCACCCCCATCGAGTTGACCGCGCACGATCATCGGGTTGACCACCCGGCCGACATCGTTCATTGAGGTGTAGCTCACCACCGCCACTTCACCGGTTTGCGGATCCAGCTCGACTTCGCAAATGTGGCAACCGTTGGGCCAGCTCGGACCGCTGGCGGCGGTTTTGCTGTCGAGCTCGATCCGGCCATGAGCCTGGCGCTGCGCCAATTGCCCCAGCCCGATTTTCAGATCGGTGCCCGCCACCCCGAAAGTACCTTGTGCATAGATCAGGTCGGCAGGTGCCGCTTCCAGCGCCTCACCCGCCAACTGCCGTGCTTTGTCCAGCGCCTGGGTTGATCCCACGCTGATGGCCGAGCCACCGGTAAACAGCGAGCGCGAGCCGGCACTGCCGAAACCGTTACCGCGGTCGGTGTCGCCCAGCACCACCCGCACCTGTGACAACGGGACGTCGAACACATCGACCACCAACTGTGCCAACGAAGTGGCAATACCCTGACCCATTTGGTTGACCGCGCTGAAGACCTCGATCACGCCGTCGGCCATGATCCGCACATTCACGTTTTCTTCCAAGGCATTGCCGCCTGTCCACTCCAAAAAGGTCGCAATGCCCAGACCGCGCCACAAGCCGCGTTGCCGGGAGGCTTCGGCCCGGGCTGCAAAACCATCCCAGTCAGCCAGCTTCAGACCCTGTTCCATCATCTGGCCAAAGGCACCGGTGTCATAGGTTTGCCCCATGGGGTTCGTGTAGGGCATCTGCTCGGGTCGAATGAAGTTGCGCCGTCGGATCTCCAGCCGGTCGATGCCGCTGACTCGCGACGCTTCGTCGATCAGCCGCTCGATGTTGAAAATCGCCTCGGGACGCCCGGCACCTCGGTAAGCCCCGGTAGGCGCAGTGTTGGTCATCACCGCCGTGTAATGGAAATCGATGCATCCAATGTCGTACACGCTGGTCTGTACCCAAGGGCCGATCATGATCTGAATACTGACCCCGGTCATGCTGGGGTACGCCCCCGTATTGGCCCGGGTCTGGATTCGCAGCGCCAACATCTTGCCGTGCTCATCCAATGCCAATTCACCATGACACTCTATGTCGCGTCCGTGGCAGCTGGACAAAAATTCTTCCGACCGATCGGCGATCCACTTCACCGGTCGTTGCAAGCGGTGCGCACAGCAGGCCACCACAATGTCTTCCGGGTAGGCGCCGGTCTTCATGCCAAAACCTCCCCCCACATCCCCCACCAACACCCGCACCTGGTCTTCTTTCAGGCCCAGCAGGTCGCACACCTGGGTGCGGATGCCCGTTGGCATCTGGGAGCTCATCCGGATCACCAGCCGCCCACCTTCGACATGGGCCTGCACACTGCGTGGCTCGATCGACAACGCCGCCACCCGCTGGTTGGTGATATCGAGCTTGACCACATGGCGAGCTTGAGCAAATGCGGCTTGCGCCTTGGCGGCATCGCCGTGGCGAGACTCGGCCACCCGGTTGTCGGGGGCATCGCTGATCAGCGGGGCATTCGTGGCCAGCGCATCGGCCAACGTCACCGCATGCGGCAAGGGCTCGTAGTCGACCGCCACGGCTTCAGCGGCGTCGCGCGCCTGCTGCTCTGTATCGGCCACCACCGCCACCACACATTCACCCACAAAGCGCACCCGGTCCACCGCCAGGATGTGACGGTCTGGCGAAGCCGGTCGACCGCCGTCGGCGCGCTTGTGCATGATCGGCTTGGCCATCACCTTGACGCCAGCGGCCTGCAACTCGGCCCCGGTCAGCACCAGCCGCACCCCGGGCATGGCCAGCGCTGCGCGGGTGTCGATCGACACAATCCGGGCATGCGGGTGTGGTGAGCGCACAAAACACAACCGGGTTTGGCCGTCGGGTCGCACATCATCGGTGAACTGGCCGCGGCCGGCCAGCAGGGCATCGTCTTCGAGGCGCTGGACTTCTTGTCCGCTGCCAAATCGGGTTTGGAGGTTATTCATGCGTTCTATGATAAGCCCCATGAATACCCGTTGGAAACCCAGTGTCACCGTGGCGGCGGTCATTGCGCATCAAGGCCGCTACCTGCTGATCGAAGAGCACACCCCCGAGGGCCTGCGCCTGAACAACCCCGCTGGCCATCTCGAGCAAGGCGAAGACCCTGTTTGGGCCTGCTCGCGCGAGACCATCGAGGAGACCGCCCACCCGTTTTGGCCGGACCATTTGGTTGGGCTTTACATGGCCCGTTTTCAACGCCCGGCCCGAGACGGCCAGCCGGCCGAAGACGTCACCTACATGCGTCTGGCCTTTGGCGGGCGGGTTGGTGCCCCGGAGCCTGATCGATCACTGGACCAAGGCATCGTTCGCACCCTCTGGATGACGCTGGACGAAGTGCGTGCCAGCGTCGATCGCCACCGCAGTCCCCTGGTGTTGCAGTGCATTGAAGACCACGCCCGAGGGCAGCGTTTCCCCCTGTCCGTGCTCCACACCCACCCTAGCGTCACCTCAGCCTGAAGGCTTGCGATTGACCATCACAATCCCGGCGGCCACGCCCGCCAAGGCCACCAACAGACCGGGCGTCATGGACTCTCCCAGCCAAAGAGTGCCAAACAGCAGTGCAAACACCGGTGTCAAAAAAGCAAAAGTACTCAGACGGGTCGCCGGATAACGGCTCAACATCCACATCCACACCAGATAACTGGCAAAAGCTCCCAAGGCCGCCTGAACCCCGATCGACAGCCAGGCCCAGGCGCTGTAATCCAGCCGCAACTCTTCACCCAACGCCCAGGCCACCACCGGTAACACCATCGCGCAGTTGGCAATTTGATAGAACAGCAACTTTTCCGGGCTGATGCGCCCGGCGGCAGTACTTCGGATCGCCACCGTGGTCAGGCCCCAAAAAGCGCCTGCACCCAAAGCCAGAGCATCACCCAGCCCATGGTGCGTGCCATCGGCCAGCAAGCCATCGCGCAAGGCATAAGCGACCGCAGAAAAGGCCAGCAACAATCCTGCCCATTGCATCTTGCCCATCCGTTCGCTCGGAACCCAAAAGGGCAACAGCAGCGCCACCCAAAACGGGGCTGTGTACAAAAAAATCGTCAAGCGCGACGCCGTTGAATGCTGCAAGCCCAAGTAAATACAGACAAATTCGGCCGAAAACAAGGCGCCAATCCAAAGGCCCGCGCGACCACTGCCATCACGCACCGACAAGGGCACGCCACGCCAGCGCATCCACCCCCAAAGTAGCACGGTCGCCAATATGAAACGCAGCGCCGCCTGCCACACGGGATTGACCTCACTCAGCGTGGCTTTCACCAGAACCTGCTGAAAGCCCCAAAACACGCAACACACCAGCAACAACGTGCCGGCCAGGGCGTCCAGGTGGGTTTTACGCTGATCCATGGGCTTGTACTCTTGTCATAATCGGTGTTCACTAGGATAACCGCTACATGCTCCAAGAACGAATCGAACCCGCCTGGCTCGACGCCTTCGAAACCGTGTTGGGTCGCTGCGGGGTGACAGCGGGCACCCATGTCGCCGTGCTGTGTGAAACCCAAAGCCGGCCGATCCTGGTCGAACTGACCCGCCTCGCAGCCGCCAGGCTGGGGGCTGCACCCTTCATCACCCAGGTCTTGTCTCCGGCCGCCGTGCCCGGCTTGCCCGTCATCCGATCGACCGGGGCTTGCCAAGCCCTGCAAGGTCTGAGCCCGGTTGTGGCGGCCCTGGCGGCCTCAGCCGTGGTCATCGACTGTACCGTCGAGGGCCTCATGCACGCCCCCGAACTGCCCGCCATATTGGCTGGCGGCGCCCGCGTCATCTATGTCAGCAACGAGCACCCCGAAACCCTGTGCCGCCTGCTGCCCAACGATCAACTCGAGTCCAGCGTCAAAGACCACATCAAACGCCTGCGCGGCGCCCGCCGCATGCACGTGACTTCCCCTGCAGGCACGGATTTATCGGTGGACCTCCAAGGCGCGGTGGTCGGCGGCAACTGGGGCACCACCGCACGCCCCGGTACCCTGACCCATTGGCCTGGCGGCCTGGTGCTGGCCTTTCCCCGTGCCGGCAGCGTCCAGGGGACCCTGGTGCTGGCCGAGGGCGACGTCAACCTGACCTTCAAGCGCTACCTCGAAAAACCCGTCACTCTGCGCATTGCCAACGACCACATCGATGCCATTGAAGGACAAGGCCTCGACGCCGACCTCATGCGCCACTACATCGCCGCCTGGGGCGACCGCTCGGCCTATGCCGTCAGCCACGTCGGCTATGGCCTCAATCCAGCGGCGCGCTGGGACAGCATGGCCTTGCTCGACAAGCGCGACTTCAACGGTACCGAGTTGCGCGCCTTTGCCGGTAACTTTCTCTACAGCACCGGCGCCAACGAAGTGGCGGGCCGCCATACCCTGGGTCACTTCGACCTGCCCCTGCGCCAGTGCACCGTCGACATCGACGGCGCCGTGGTCGTGCGCGATGGGCAACTGACATGAGCCGTTTGCCCACCTACTCGTCATTGGGGTCGGGACCCATGGTGCTGTTTTTGCATGGCATCGGTGGCGGCCACCTGGCCTTTGCCCCCCAGCTCGAAACTTTTGCCGCAGCCGGCTACTGCGCCGTCGCCTGGGACATGCCCGGCTATGGCCACAGCGACCCCATCGAGCCCTACACATTCAAAGGGCTGGCTGAGCGTTGCATCGCCCTGATCGAAGCCTTGGCCGCCCGGCGCGGCCAGCAAGTCACCTTGGTCGGCCACAGCATGGGCGGCATGGTGGCGCAAGAAGTCCTGGTGCGTCGACCTGAACTGATCCAAAACCTGGTACTGTGTGGCACCTCGGCTGCCTTTGGTCGCGCCAACGGCGACTGGCAAAGCCAATTCGTCGAGCAACGCATGGCCCCGATCATGGCCGGTCAAACCATGGCCGACCTGGCGCGTCAACTGGTCCCTGCCATGGCCGGCCCGCGCGCCTTGCCCGAAGGATTGCGCCTGGCCGAGCATTGCATGGCGGGCGTTAACCCCGGTACCTACCGCCGCGCCCTGGAGGCCTTGGTGACCTTCGATCGTCGCACCGAGCTGGCCTGGGTCTCGGTCCCCACCTTGCTGATTGCGGGTGAAAACGACCCCAATGCACCACCCGAGGTCATGCGCAAAATGGCCGATCGCATCACCAACAGCCAATTCAGGGTCATGCCGGGCATCGGCCACCTCATGAACCTCGAGGCCCCAGACGATTTTGATGGCCAGTTGATACAATTTTTACAAGAAATCCGACCGGCCATGAGACATTGAAATCAGGCTCCGGGAGACCGCGTGTCAGACTAAAGGCCTGGGGTTTGCACCGAGTCCGGGCCAGCCTGGGCTTTTCTCATGTAAGCTATCGTTCAGCAAATCACATCAACCGGCATAAGTTTCACCCCTTGTGCTTAGAGGAGTCATTCCATGCAAATAGGCGTTCCAGCCGAAACCCTGGCCGGAGAAGCGCGCGTTGCCGTCACCCCTGAAACGGTGAAAAAGCTCGTGGCCCAGGGCCACGAAGTTCGCGTTCAGTCCGGTGCTGGCGTTGCGGCCAGCGTCACCGACGAGGCCTACACCGCCGCCGGTGCTCAAATCACCGACCTTGCCGGGGCCTATGGCGCCGAACTGGTCCTCAAGGTCCGCGCACCCCAGGGCACAGAACTGACTCATGTCAAATCGGGCACCACCTTGGTGGGCATGCTCAATCCCTTTGACGCCGAAGGCCTGCAACGTCTGGCCGCCGCTGGCCTGACCAGCTTCGCCCTCGAGGCTGCGCCACGCACCACCCGGGCTCAAAGCATGGACGTGCTCTCCAGCCAGGCCAACATCGCCGGCTACAAGGCCGTCATGATTGCGGCCGACCGCTACCAGCGATTCTTCCCCATGCTCATGACCGCCGCCGGCACCGTCAAGGCCGCTCGCGTCGTCATTCTGGGCGTGGGGGTGGCCGGTTTGCAGGCGATCGCCACCGCCAAGCGACTGGGAGCAGTCATCGAGGCTTCTGATGTTCGTCCCAGCGTGAAAGAACAGGTCGAATCACTGGGCGCCAAATTCATCGATGTGCCCTACGAGACCGCAGAAGAAAAAGAAGCCGCCGAAGGCGTCGGCGGTTATGCCAGGCCCATGCCTCAAAGCTGGCTCGACCGCCAAAAGGCCGAAGTCGCCAAGCGCGTTGCCCAAGCCGACGTCGTCATCACCACGGCCCTCATCCCGGGCCGCCCCGCCCCGGTGCTGGTCACTGAAGACATGGTCAAAAGCATGAAAGCCGGCTCCGTCATCGTTGACCTGGCCGCACCGCAGGGCGGCAACTGTCCCCTCACCGAGCCAGGGCAAACCGTCACCAAGCACGGCGTTGTGCTGGTGGGAGAAACCAACCTGCCGGCGTTGGTCGCTGCTGACGCCAGCTCGCTCTATGCACGCAACGTGCTCGACTTCCTCAAGCTGATCCTCCCCAAAGAAGGCGGCATCAAGGTCGACATGGAAGACGACATCGTGGCCGCCTGCCTCATGACCCAGGGCGGCGAGGTCAAAAGGAAATAATCATGGAACTGGTATCCCCCACCATCACCAACCTCATCATCTTCGTGTTGGCCATCTATGTTGGCTATCACGTGGTCTGGACCGTCACACCCGCTTTGCACACCCCTCTCATGGCGGTGACCAATGCGGTGTCCGCCATCGTCATCGTTGGCGCCATGCTGGCCGCTGCCCTGACTGAAACCGGCCTGGGCAAAACCATGGGCGTGCTGGCCGTTGCGCTGGCTGCCGTGAATGTCTTTGGTGGCTTCCTCGTCACCCGCCGAATGCTCGAGATGTTCAAGAAGAAAGACAAAAAACCGGCCTCGGGAGACAAAGCATGAGCATGAATCTGGTCACGCTGCTCTACCTGGTCGCCAGCGTTTGTTTCATCCAGGCTCTCAAAGGCCTCTCCCACCCCACCACATCCATCCGGGGTAATGTGTTCGGCATGACCGGCATGGCCATCGCCGTGCTGACCACGGCCGCACTCATCGTCCAGCTGGCTGCTGACGGTGGCGTTGGCATGGTCTACGTGCTGGTTGGCCTGCTGGTCGGCGGCACCGCCGGTGCCATCATGGCTCAGCGCGTCGAAATGACCAAAATGCCCGAACTGGTTGCTTTCATGCACAGCATGATCGGCTTGGCTGCGGTGTTCATCGCCATCGCGGCCGCCACCGAACCCCAGGCCTTCCAAATCGTGGTCAAAGCGGCCGACGGCACCATTCCCCCCATCCCCACCGGCAACCGACTCGAACTGTTCCTGGGGGCTGGCATCGGCGCCATCACCTTCAGTGGTTCGGTGATCGCCTTTGGCAAACTCTCGGGCAAATACAAGTTCCGCTTGTTTCAGGGCGCGCCGGTCGTTTTTGCCGGCCAGCACAAACTCAACCTGGTGCTCGGCTTGGCCACAGTCGGTTTGGGTCTGGTCTACACCTTCACCCAGGACCCCATGGCCTTTTACGCCATGCTGGCCCTGTCCTTCGTCATGGGCGTGCTCATCATCATCCCCATCGGAGGTGCCGACATGCCGGTGGTTGTGTCCATGCTCAACAGCTACTCGGGTTGGGCGGCAGCGGGCATCGGCTTCTCACTCAACAACAGCATGCTGATCATCGCTGGCTCTTTGGTGGGCAGCTCGGGTGCGATCCTGAGCTACATCATGTGCAAGGCCATGAACCGCTCGTTCTTCAACGTCATTCTCGGCGGCTTTGGCGGTGACGCCGGCACCGCCGCCGGCGGGACTCAACAGCAACGCAACGTCAAAAGCGGCAGCGCCGACGACGCGGCCTTCATCATGGGCAACGCCGAAACCGTCATCATCGTCCCGGGCTATGGCTTAGCGGTAGCCCGTGCCCAACACGCCGTCAAGGAACTGGCGGCCAAACTCACCGAAAAAGGGGTCAATGTCAAATACGCCATTCACCCGGTGGCCGGTCGCATGCCCGGTCACATGAACGTCTTGTTGGCCGAGGCAGAAGTGCCTTACGACCAGGTGTTTGAAATGGAAGACATCAACAGCGAATTCGGGCAAGCCGATGTGGCCATCATTTTGGGCGCCAACGACGTGGTCAACCCTGCCGCCCACGTCAAAGGCAGCCCGATCTTCGGCATGCCCATTCTGGAAGCCTATAAAGCCAAGACCATCATCGTCAACAAACGCTCCATGGCCGCCGGCTATGCAGGCCTGGACAACGAATTGTTCTACATGGACAAAACCATGATGGTCTTTGGCGACGCCAAGAAAGTCGTCGAAGACATGGTCAAAGCCGTCGAGTGACCGGGACGGCCCGGCCAGACGTTTCGGTGTCGCTGCAACAGGAGGAATCATGACGGATCGCCCGTGGTTGTCTGCTTACCCCCCCGGGGTCCCTGCCGATGTCGATGTTCAGGCCTACCCCTCTTTGGTGGGTCTGCTCGAGGAAGCCTTCCGACAATACGGTCCGCGCATCGCATTCAGCTCAATGGGCAAAACGCTCACCTATGCCGAGCTCGATGCACAAAGCAGTGCCTTGGCGGCTTACCTTCAGTCCCTGGGCTTGCAGCAAGGCGATCGGGTCGCCCTCATGATGCCCAATGTGCTCCAGTACCCGATTTCGGTGGCGGCTGTCTTGCGCGCCGGCTTTGTGGTCGTCAACGTCAACCCCTTGTACACCGCGCGCGAGTTACAGCACCAACTCACCGACTCGGGGGCCAAAGCCATCATCATCATCGAGAACTTCGCCGCCACCTTGCAGCAGTGCCTGGCCCAGACGCCCGTCAAGCACATCGTCTTGTGTGCCATGGGCGACCGCCTGGGCCTGCTCAAAGGCGCGATCGTCAACCACGTGGTGCGCAAAGTCAAAAAGTTGGTGCCCGCGTTTCAATTGCCGGCCCCGGTGCGTTTCAACCAGGCGTTGGCGCTAGGCGCATCCCGAACCTTGCAAACCGTCGCCCTCGGGCCTGAAGACCTGGCGGTATTGCAATACACCGGTGGCACCACCGGTGTCTCAAAGGGAGCCGTGCTGTTGCACCGCAACGTCATCGCCAACGTCATCCAGTCCGAAGCCTGGAACGCCCCGGCCATGAAGCAACTGCCGCCCGATCAGCAGCAGACCAACGTGTGCGCCTTGCCGCTCTATCACATCTTCGCTTTCACTGTGAACATGATGCTTTCCATGCGAGTTGGCGGCAAAAGCATTCTGATCCCCAACCCCCGCGACATCCCGGCCGTTCTCAAAGAACTGTCCAAGCATGTTTTTCACAACTTCCCGGCGGTCAACACCCTTTTCAATGCCTTGGCCAACCATCCCGACTTCAACACCGTCAACTGGTCCAACCTCAAAGTCTCTTTGGGTGGCGGCATGGCGGTCCAGGCCGCAGTTGCCAAACTCTGGCTGGAAAAAACCGGTTGCCCGATCTGTGAGGGCTACGGCCTGTCCGAAACCAGCCCATCGGCCAGTTGCAACCCCACCACTGCTCGCGAATTCAGCGGCACCATTGGCGTGCCCATTCCCGGCACCCGCATGATGATCGTCGACGACCAAGGCCAGCCTGTGCCCACGGGTCAACCGGGCGAAATCGCCATCCAGGGTCCCCAAGTCATGGCCGGTTATTGGCAGCGGCCCGATGAAACCGCCAAAGTCATGCTACCCGGCGGATGGTTCCGCACCGGCGATGTCGGCGTCATGGACGAGCGCGGCTATTTCAAAATAGTTGACCGCAAAAAAGACATGATCCTCGTCAGCGGCTTCAACGTCTACCCCAACGAAGTCGAAGAAGTCGTCGCTTCCTGCCCTGGCGTCCTCGAATGCGCCGCCATCGGAATCCCCGATGCCGAATCGGGCGAAGCCGTCAAACTCGTGGTCGTCAAAAAAGACCCTGCCCTGACCGAAGAACAAATCCGCACCCACTGCCGTGCCAACCTGACCGGCTACAAGCAACCGCGCGTGATCGAATTCCGCACCGAGCTGCCCAAAACCCCGGTCGGCAAAATCTTGCGTCGCGAATTGCGCCAACCGGCTTGAGACCGAGCCGCATCCGCAGGGCAGGGCGAATCGCATGAAATTGGGCCTGATGGGCGCACTGCCCGAAGAACTGGGCGCCATCATCGACCGCAGCCATGGTGTTCCCGACCGAGCCGGGGGGCGTGAATTCTGGCCAGGACAGTGGCACGGCCAAGACTTCGTCGCCGTCATGTCCCGCATCGGCAAAGTCGCCGCTGCCAGCACTGCCGCTCTCCTCATCCAGCGCCACCAGGTCGACGCCATCGTCTTTACCGGCGTCGCCGGCGGCCTGGGCCCGCATGTACAGGTCGGTGACGCCGTCGTCGCCACCGGCTTTGTGCAGCACGACATGGACGCATCCCCCCTGTTTCCCCGTTGCGTCGTCCCATTGGACAACCTCAGCCGCTACCCTACCGACCCGGACTGGACGGGCCGCTTGCACCAAGCCGCCGAACTCGCCATCACGGCCATGATCCAAGCATGGCCCCGGGGATGGAACGGCATTGACTTGCGCCGCGCCCGCATCCACCAAGGCCTGATCCTCAGCGGCGACCGATTCGTCAGCACCCATGCGGAAAGTCAGGCTCTGCATGCCGAGCACCCTGATGCCTTGGCCGTCGAAATGGAAGGTGCGGCCGTGGCCCAGGTCTGCCGCGACCATGCCATCCCCTTCGCTGCCGTGCGACTCATCTCCGACCGTGCTGACGACACCGCCCACCCCGACTTTTTGCGCCTCGTCACCGACCTCGCTGCCCCCTTCAGCACCCACCTCCACCACCACCTGTTGCAAAAAACCAACCATTAATTGGGGTCAGACCCCAATTAATGGTTTTAGCAAATCCGTTTCATTCGGCGCAGACCCCCGTTCGTGTCGCCTCCATAAATCCTTGGCAAGGTTTTGAAAATCGGTTACACTAGAAGGCTCTCCGGTCAAACGGGGAGTTTTATCAACCCTCTTTCGCATCCCAAACACATCAGCCAATTGAAGTTGCTGTGGCGGAAGTACAGGAGTCAAAACAATGTCTCAAAGCACCCGTTTGGGTTTGCTGGGGCGCAAGGTGGGCATGATGCGTCTGTTCACCGATGACGGCGATGC
>JACCDX010355262.1_pt1 | contig 18218 bp, 14 predicted proteins | sample 7449681 | NCBI WGS metagenome assembly JACCDX01 (sample SAMN15323450, study PRJNA562643) | freshwater metagenome | isolation source: river surface water | place: USA:Blue River Watershed | collected 2017-08-18
AAACAAAATCAGTAAGTTTGAAACATATCCTAGCTATGACAAAGCTGAAGTAATCGTTTGTGTTTATGTAAAAAACTATAAAGGTAGTGATGATGAGGATTCTGCAAAGAAATCGATCATGCTAATTAGTCCTGATGGGATAAAGAAAAGAACCGTCGCAGTCGATGTAGACAAAATAATGAAGATTGAAAAATCAAACAAAAACCTTCTCAATGTTTTGTACTTTAAGCAAGGTAAGTTAATCAACGCTCGATATTCAATTGACAATTTAAACGTCATTTCTGAGCCTGCAATATTTGATTTAAAGAATACCAATCTCAAGAACTCAAATTTAGTTGAAGGTGAATAATATGAAAAAACTTTTACTAGTTGGATTGTTAATAAGCCAGCAAGCAATGGCAGAAGGATATTACTATCCAGTTCCTCCAAATCCACCCGGCTTTGTATATGCCCTTCCGCCCGCTTACATAGTCCCACAACAAAACTATTATGCACCTCCACCTGTTTATGTAATGCCTCCACCAGCATCTGGCATTACTAGAGGCGCACCACCAGTTTTTGTGCCTTTTGATACTGGCAGAGTGGTTCCTCGTGGTGGATTTAAGGATGCAGAATAATACCTATATACAACTATATAACTGACTAACAAAGAGAGTAAGAATGAAGAAAATTGGCGTTTTTAAAATGTTACAAGTATTAATGGTTTTGTTTGCAATATTTGAGCTTTACGTTGCTTATGTGAGCCCAACTAGAAAAGATACTATTATCTATGTTCTATTTTCATTGTTTTGTTTAACCACCTTTTTTATGGTCAAAAGAAAAACTGAAATACTCAAAGCAAGACAAGCAAACATATTGAAGCAGAAGCAATAAACATAGCGATCATTAATAAAGGTAAATCATGAATAAGATCAGAATCACACTGCTTGTTAGTTTGCTATTGTTCGCTTCATTGCTTTATGCTGACCAAAAGTACAACCCTTACACAAATAAGTTTGAAACAACACAGCCAAATAGTGAGCTGAAATACAACCCACATAACAATGAATGGAAGTATGCGCCGCCTAACAGCCAGCCTAAGTACAACCCGCATAACAACACTTTTGAATTAGCCCCTAAAGACTATGTGCAAAAATATAATCCCTATTCAAACCAATTTGAAACTACCCACCCCAATGGTCAGCTAAAATACAATCCTCATCAAAATGAATTTAATTATGTGGCCCCCAATACAACGCTGGAATACAACCCCTATAACAACAAATTTGAATATCCACAGTAATTAAAATTATGAATAAAGCTCCAGATATTCCAAACTTTCAAGTGCTATGCGATTTATTAGAAAAATTTAAAAAATCCTCAGAAGAAGATTCTGTTTGGTTGATTAACGAAATGTACGAAATTGAAGGATATGACGAGTGGTTAGACTGGAAGGAACAAAATCGACCTAACGAGCTAACTTAGCCAGCATGCCAAAGTAATCCTTAAACAAGTAAAAATGAAAACCTACATTAAAAGATGAACAAATTTATTTACCTAGTATTGGCATTAATCACCACAAGTGCTCATGCAGAATACGCTCCACCATTATCAATGGGGCTTTCCAAAGAAACTTATGTTGTAAATGCCGATGCCTCTGTGATTCAAACGATAGAAAGTAGTATCAAAATTGAATCTCAAAAAGGCGTAGATAATCATGCCAAAAGATCTATTAGCTACAACAGTAAAAATGAGCAGATTGAGATTATTGATGCTTACACTTTGCAGCCTGATGGCAAAAAAATAAAGGTTAATAAAGATGCAATTCGCACGGCAGGTGATACTTTAAGTTCAGGTACAACCATGTTTAGTGAAACTAAACATAAGGTGATTGTTTATCCTGATGTGAAAATAGGAAGTGAGCTGTACTTTAAAAGTAAATCGATACAGCGTGTTCCAACATTCAAAGGTCACTTCTTTTTTTCAGAGTATTTTTCACCGCACTTTCGTTATAAAGACCAAGTCTACAAGTTTGAAATCAGTGACAAGCTACCTGTTCAGTTCGATTTTAAAGGCGTTAAGGGCGGTCTTGTAAAAACAGCTAATCATAAAAAATATTATGAGTTTAGTTTTAAACAAGACAGGGCCGTTCCATCTGAAGATGCTGAGGTTGATTCAGATGACTTTTCACCTTACATCACTGCTTCATCTATTAAAGATTACATTGAGCTAGGCAAGGTCTATGAGAAAGGCGCTGCTAACAAAGTTAAAGTGACCAGAGAAATAAAAGATCTTGCTGACGAATTGACCTTAGGGACAACCGATAAAAGAGCGCAGGTAGAAATTCTTTATAACTGGGTCAGTTCAAATATTCGATATGTTGCAATATACCTAGCTGATGGTGGTGTTGTTCCTCACAGCGCAGAAACTATTTTAAGAAATAGATACGGCGACTGCAAAGATCACACTATCATTTTAGCGGCACTCCTTAAAGCGAAAGGCATAGATAGCAGCACTGCACTCATTAATTTAGGCGATAACTATGCCTTGCCTAAGCTTCCTGTTCTCACACCATTTAATCATGTCATTAATTACATTCCGAGCTTGGATATTTATTTAGATTCAACTGCTCAGTTTTCACCATATGGCACACTACCTTTTGAAGATATGGATAAGCCTGTTGTATTAACTGCACTCGGAAAGCTTGGGCATACACCCGTTCCTAAAGCGAATGAGAACGTCATTAAAAATGATGTGTTCATACGCATTAAAGATGACGGCAGTATGGTGGGTGAAGCGCAAGGGTCAGTGACGGGCTATTTTAATAACAGCTATAGAAATTATGCTTCAGAAGATGAAGGCAGGGATGATCTTGAAAGAGTAAAGGAAAGATTAAAACCTCAAGGTGAAATTGGCGTTGGTAAAATCACAGAAACCAACCCATCAGATTTAAAGACCCCTTTTGTTGAAAATACGCACTTTACCTTAGACCCAAAATCAAACTTCCCTGGGCCAGGTGCGATGACCGTTCCAGTAGGCGTTGTCATCTTAAGTATGGCTTCTATGGTTAGAGAAAAGCCAAATGAGACACTTAAGTATCCTGCTATTGCTTACTCAAAAACAATGATAGATAACTACACATTAAAATTCCCAAGCAATGTAAAAATAAAACGAATCCCTAACAATTTGAACTTTAATAATGCGTTATATCATTATCATGCGTCTTATAAGATTAATGGCGACGAAGTTAAAGTGACACGCATATTTGAATCCAAACATAGAAGTAGTGTTTTTGATTCCAACACAAATGATCTTCGTAAAGAAACTTTTAAGGTTTTGCAGAGAGATTTAAGAAGTCAAATTTTTTATGATTAAAAATAAATTAATAAGACAGCTTTTAGGATTAAAATTTATCAAAAATAAAACTGAATTTATAAAATATTGATATAAACCTCATATAACTAATACAAAACTCTAAGAAATAATTGAAAATATGAAAATTAAATTAGGTGAGCTGTTTTGTGGCCCTGGAGGCCTTGCACTTGGTGCTCACATGGCAAAGGGCGGTAACTTTCTGCATGCATGGGCCGTTGACAATCATGCTGAAACTTGTAAAACCTACATTAATAATATACCGGGTGCTAGCGAAAACTCAGTCATTTGTAAGGATGTTCGTGAATTAAAGATAAGGGAATTAAAAAATATTTCTGACATAGACGGATTTGCATATGGGTTTCCTTGTAATGACTTTAGCAGCGTTGGAGAGAGAAAAGGTATAAAAGGGAGTTTTGGCCCATTATATGAGCATGGTTTGCATATCATTGAGGAATTTACACCTAAATTTTTTGTAGCAGAAAATGTTGGGGGAATAAGAAGCTCAAACGAAGGAAAGGCTCTTTTAAAAATACTTAATGACTTATCTAAAGCTGGTCCTGGGTACGTCATAACACCCCATTTGTATAAATTTGAAGAGTATGGATTGCCGCAGGCTAGACATAGATTGATTATGGTAGGTCTTAGAAAGGATTTGAATTTAACTTTTAATCCTCCAGCACCAACCCATTTAAATAAATTTAAAACATGTTATGAAGCTATTACAAATCCACCTATTAAATCTGACGCATCAAATCATGACTTCACTAAGCAACACCCCAGAGTTGTTGAACGTTTGAAATTTATACAGCCAGGACAGAATGCTTGGACAGCTGATCTTCCGCCAGAATTAAAGCTGAATGTTAATGGTGCAAAAATTAGTCAGATTTATAAACGTTTAGACCCTACAAAACCATCTTATACGATTACTGGTTCTGGTGGTGGAGGGACTCATGTTTATCATTGGTCAGAAAACAGAGCTCTCACTAATAGAGAAAGGGCTAGACTTCAAACATTTCCAGACAGTTTTGTTTTTTATGGAAGTAAAGAGAGCGTTAGAAGGCAAATTGGAATGGCAGTGCCACCCGAGGGCGCAAAGATTATTTTTGATGCTGTTTTTAATTTGTTGAACGGTACTCCTTATGAGCATATTCCTAATAATTTTCAATTTTTGGTGGATTGAGAATGAAGTACATTGATTTATCTCCCCCTGCTAGCTCTCTAATTGAGTCAATAAGGAGTATTGGATATACATTCCCATTCGCTATAGCAGATTTAGTTGACAATAGTATAAGTAAATCTGCAAAAAAAATTAGCATTCAAGTAGCTAACCAGAATGACCGAAGTATTTTCGTAACAGTAAGTGACGATGGAGTAGGAATGTCACTTAGTGAATTGCAATTAGCTATGTCGCTTGGAGGAAAAGGGCCAAGTGATGACAGATCGAGTGATGATCTAGGTAGGTTTGGTTTAGGTCTGAAAACAGCTTCTTTTTCACAAGCCAAGCTTCTAACAGTTATTTCAAAATCTGCAGCTGTTAAAGATCTAAATGGAATTCAATGGGATCTGGATTTTGTAATTACTCAAAATAAGTGGTTGGCAAAAGAGTTGTCAACAAATGACTGTCAGATTAGTTTAGACGAAACAAATACGAAGATTGATTCAACTGGTACCGTAGTGATTCTTCAGCGTTGCGATCGTATTGAGGAGGGATTAATCAATCAAACCGATTTAAATCTGCATTTGAATCGCGAAACTCAATACTTGCAAAAAACCTTATCCCTGATTTACCACAAACTAATAAACAGTAAAAAAATTTCCATAAGCGTTAATGGAATTTTATTACGTGGCATGGATCCATTTTGCTTAATTGGCAATGACGACTCAGCAAAATCTCAATTAATTTTTAGTGAGAAAATTAAAGTAAAAGACTCAAATATTCAAGTAACTGGCTATTTGTTGCCACATCAATCAAGAATGGGTGGTCAAGTCAGGGAAAGTGCTATATCAATAGACTCTGATCATGTAGCAAATCAAGGTTTATATCTGTATAGATTAGATAGATTGATCGCCTGGGGCTCTTGGCAAAATATTGTAAGAAAATCAGAAGCAAATAAACTGGCTAGGGTCGAGGTTTCTTTTGGTAATGATGCTGATGATTTATGGAAGCTGGATATAAAAAAATCTACAGCAGTTCTACCTGTAGCAATTAAATCCAGAATAAGAGACTTAATAAGGGGTATGGCTGATCATTCAGCATCTGTCTTTGAGCGCAGAGTTCGCATGAAGAAAACAAATGAGAACTCTATCTGGTGTAGATATTTTGATAAAGATACTAAGGTGATCTCTTATGAGATTGATAGAAAGCAAGCCTCTATTAGGGACTTGCTTGATAAATTTGAAGAGCACTCGGAGCTCGCGGAATTCTTATTAGATTATATTGAAAGTACTTTTCCAGCAGATCTTGTTGCAAATGATATTGCAATTTCAAATACATCTTTCGCTCGCAAAGCTGATGATACATATGAAAAACTGTTGGAGCTAGCGGAGAATATATGCTCATCTGGTATTAGGTTTGAGGTATTCAAAAACTCTATAATCGATAGTCATGCCTTTGGCCTTGACGCATCAACGCTAACCAGTTATTTGGAAAAAATTGAGAGAAAGATAAATGTCCCAGGATAAGAAGCAGGTTTTGGATAACTCAGCATTACCTATGATTCAGAGTGAGATCATTGCAAGGGCTCATCAATTAAATTCTGATGTTGTAATCGACATAGATTGGATTTTAGAACAAATTGATGAGATGGCAGCAAAACCATTTTTCTTACCATTTCATATATCAGCCGAGCAGATAAAAACTATTGTTAACGGCGTGCGAGCTGAAATTGATGTGACTGTTAGAGAGCCAGGTGTAATTGTTGATAACAAGAAAGAACATATTGATTGGTATACAGAAGAAAGACTGGCTAAAACAGACCGTTTTTTTTGGCTACGATTTGAAAAATATATTAAGCAAAAAAACGATATCCCACTATCAGTTTTAAAGCGAACAGACTTAGACACAGACAAGATTCTAAGTAATATGCATGATCCAATGACGCAAGATTCATTCTTAACTCGCGGTATGGTAATTGGAGATGTTCAAGCTGGAAAAACTCTCAACTATTCAGCGTTGATCAATAAATCTTGTGACATGGGTTATAAACTTGTCATAGTATTAACTGGACTAACTGAAGACTTAAGATCGCAAACGCAAAGAAGATTAGATCGAGACTTTGTTGGTCAGGAGTCACAGCAATCTGGATCTGGAGTTTCAATCCAAGGGGCAGTAAAGCTTGGTGTTGGTAATGTTGATTTTAGTAAAAAACTATCAGCAGTTTTAACTGATAAAAACTCTGATTTTAGAAGCCCAAGAGTTATGAATATGGAGAGCGATCCTAATCCTGTCCTAATTGTAGCAAAGAAAAATAAATCTATTTTGGAGGAAATCAATAGATGGTTAAGAGCTCAAAATGGAACTGTAGAAAAAAAACTTGAATGCCCAGTTCTAATTATTGATGATGAAGCAGATAACGCATCAGTAAATACAGGCAAGCCGGATGAAGAACCTCGAGCAATTAATAGAGCTATTAGAACAATGCTATCACTATGCAAGAAGGTTTCTTATGTTGCATATACAGCTACGCCTTTTGCAAATATCTTTATAGCCCCGGATGAATTCTCTTCAGCTAAGGAACTCAAAGAACTTTTCCCTGAAGATTTTATTATTGCCTTAAGTCCTCCATCGAATTATTGCGGAGGAAAATTCTTTTTTGTTGATGATTCAACTTCAATCAAAGTTACAAAGGAGATTGAGGACGCAGAAGAATATATTCCAATAAAACATAAATCAGACTTTAATGTAACAGCATTACCACCATCACTGATCGATGCAGTGAGATTGTTCTTTGTGGCATCGGCTATAAAGGATATTAGGAGAAAGCGTGAGGTGATTAATGTATCAAATCCTGACAATAGATTTGATACTTGTTTAATAAATGTCTCACGCTTAATTAATATACAGAATGATATCAAGCCATTAGTAATGGATGAAGTAGATAATATTTATACTTCAATAAAAGCAAATACAGCTTTAGCAAGCACGAATGATTCAATTTTCAATAAACTCAAAAAGCTTTTTATGGATGAGTATGCTGATGACGTAGCTGATTCAATTACTTGGGATGATGTTTGCGAGGCTTTCCAGGAAATGGTTAAGCCAATAGTTGTTGCGATTCATGGGCAGTCCGATGACGCGTTATTGTGGGAAAGTAATAGTCCTACAAAAGTAATAGCTATTGGTGGGTTCAGGCTTTCTCGCGGGTTAACATTGAGCGGTTTAACCATCAGCTATTTGTATAGAAATTCATTAATGTATGACACGTTGATGCAAATGGGCAGATGGTTTGGTTACAGAGATGGGTATAAAGACTTGTTGAGGCTTTGGTGTTCAGCTGATTCAATTGATTGGTACGCTCATATTACAAATGCTACGGAAGAGTTAAGGGAGAGCGTAGCATTAATGGCTAAGCAAAAATTAACACCAAACGATTTTGGGTTGAGAGTTTTGTCTCATCCTGGATTGCTTGTTACAGCGAAAAATAAAATGCAAACGGGCAAGGAAGTTGAAGTAAAGATTTCATTTTCTGGTGCTCTTAGAGAAACATATGCATTTGATTTATCGGATCAAGTAAATAATTTTAATAAAGATCTGATTGTTAAACTTATCGAAGATTGTTTGGATAAAAAGACTTCAGCGCCAACTAATCAAGACCAGCATGTCTTTATGAGCGGGGTTGATGGTGATTTAGTTATTTCATTCCTTAAAGATTACAAAGTTAACAACTTAAATGGGGATTGGTCTGCGCCAGAGCTCTTTCATAGATATCTTGATGAAGTTCGTGATAGTGATCTTCAATTATGGGATGTATGTATATTCAACAAAAAAGGCAGTAACGAAAGAATTTCTCCTGACCTGTCTGATCTTGCGGGAAAGAATATTCATTTGCAACAACGAAGTGTGTTTTATCGAGCTGGAATTGAAAAATATTCAAAAGCATTTTTTGTTAATGGAAACAGAAAACTTAGCACTGGTTCAATTGACAAAATTGGACTTGAATCTAATGAAGATAGAACTAAGCCAATGTTAGTTATTCATGCAATTGAAGCTAAAGATCCAGGGGTGGTTTTACCAGAAAAACTAAAGAATTGCGTAGGTAAAATTTATTATGGCTGTTCTGTGATGCTTCCAGTTACAAAGAATGAAGTTAAGGCTATCTCATATAAAGTCACTCAAGGTTGGTTAAGAAGATACATGCCTGAATCTGATGAATCTAATGAGCTTGCAGAAGTTGAGGAGTTTTAATGACAATTTGGGACGGTTTAGCTAAGCCTGAAAATAATGCACTTACGATGAGACTCGCTCACAAGAGTGAGCAAGCAACGTGGTCATGGATTCGTCAATCGGATAAAAAAGTCGGAATTGCTGTGGAAATTGAAGGAGACTTCTTTAATACAATTGAATTGCCTTCATCTAAAAATTTAGAGGTAAACGTTAAACGTTACGTAGGCTTAGAGCCTTTGTTAGCTATTGTTTGCCTAAATTCAGAGTTTTTTGATATTTTCGAAGTTCTTTGTAATGATTTAATAAAAGTTTGTTCAAAGCATAATGACAAAGCTTCTGTATTAAATGCGATTAAAAAGAGAATTTTAATCTGGCACGAGTTATTTAAAAGAGATTTTAAAGGATTATCTAAGAAAGAAATAATTGGCTTAGCTGCTGAATTGGAAGCGCTAAAGTTATGGTTGGCTATACCTCATAATACTTTGTCTGATTGGGTTGGGCCGGAGGGGGCTCCACAGGATCTGGTAACTAAATGCGGCGGTAAAGCATTGGAAGTTAAAGTTACATCCTGGAATCCTTCAACAATCACGATCTCATCTCTTTATCAGTTAGACTTTAGTGGCGAATTGTATTTGGTGGTTTATCCAACAAGAATTACTAGTCAGGAAGAACCAAGTGCAAAAAATCTTAACACTTTAATTGAAGAAATTTATGTTCAATTCCCTCAAATAAATTCTAGTTTATTTGAAACTAAATTGCTTGAAGTTGGATATTTAAAAGATGCTTGTTCAAACGTCTACTTTGAAATTTCTCAACCCATCTTTTACAAGATCGATGTTGGTTTCCCTCGGTTAACTAAAGCAACTATCCCTGATCCAATAGATTCTTGCAGTTATTCACTGCAACTGAGCAAATTAGATTTATTCAAAGTTGTAAAAATGATATAGGAGCTAGGTAATTGATTACCGTTCAAGAATTTTACGATTCATTATTAGAAACATTAAAGTCGACAGCTGGTGTTGACGGATCATCAATAGAAACTGAATTTCTTAGATATGCCCTAGATGAGCTAGTGGAATATGGTGATATCGAAACATATGACTTAATAGAGGATGGAAGAGACGCTGGGGATCGTTGGCGAATAGATGCATTTTCACTAGATAACGAAACAGATATATCAATTGGTACAGCGAATATTTTTGTAAGTTTGTTTGACCAATCAGAAGAGCCCTCCAATCTTACTCAAACGGATATTGATCGACTTCTAAAAAAATTAAAAAATTACGTAGAATTTTGTCTAGAAAAAGACATATATACTTTTTTTGAGCCAGGCAGTGGACCTTTTCAAATCGCATTGCAAATAAGAAGTCTTTGGCACAATTCTAGTGCTCCAAAAATTAAGTTATACGTTGTCTCAAATAAGCCCGTAAGTAAAAGAATTACTGAGTTGGAGAATGTTGAAATTCAGGGGGCTAGTGCGGAAGTACTTGTTTGGGATTTGAATAGATTTTTTCAGGTTAAGTTGCGCGGAGTAAGGGAAGCATTAGAGATTGATTTAAAAGATTCCCCAATAAACTGTTTGATGGCTACCTCCTCTGACGAGGGATTAACAAAATCTTACCTAGCAGTAATGCCTGCATCGACTTTAGTTAAGATTTATGGGAAATGGGGTGGGCGTCTACTTGAGCAGAATGTGAGAAGTTTCCTTTCAGTTAGAAAGCCTGCAAATAAAGGTATGCGAGAAACTATCAAAGAAACTCCAGATAAATTCTTCGCTTTTAATAATGGAATAACAGCAACTGCAGAAGAGGCTGAATTCGTTATTAAAGATAATGGGCTATACATAACGCATCTGAAAAACCTGCAGATAGTTAATGGCGGGCAAACTACCGCGTTGATATTCTCAGCTGCTACTAAAGATAAGTACGACGTTTCTAAAATATTTGTTCAAATGAAGTTGACGATAATATCTCCAGAAGAAGCAAATAAATTAGTTCCTTTTATCTCTAGGTATGCAAATACTCAAACAAAAGTAAATAATGCAGACTTTTTCTCAAACCACGCATTCCACAGACGAATTGAAGATTTTTCAAGAAGAATTATTGCTCCACCACGTCCAGGCAGTTTGAGTGGAAGCTATTGGTATTATGAACGTGCTTCTGGACAATATCTAAATGACCAAGCTTATAAAACTGAGTCTGAGCGGAAAAAATTTCAGGCATTACATCCTAGCGATCAAGTCATATCAAAAACAGATTTTGCTAAATTCATTAATACTTTTGAATCATTGCCACATGTAGTAAGCAAAGGGGCTCAGTTTAACTTTTTAAGTTTTGCGAAGATTGTTGAGGAGTTGTGGGATAAATCAGATGCAAATTTTAATGAGGGATATTTTAGAGCCTCGATAGCCAAAGCCATAATTTTCAAAAGAATGGAAAGATTAGTTCAGGCTCAAAAAGGCACTTGGTATAACGGCCACAGAGCTAATATTGTTACTTATACATTATCACTTATAGCCAAAGCTGTTAAAGAGTCTAAGAAAGAATTTAACTACGAATTGATATGGAAGAATCAAGCAATACCGGCGAGTATTGAGCAGTACCTAATTTCTATTGCAAAACAAGTAAATGATTTACTTAAAGACGAGTCAAGGCAGGTTGGTAATGTTGATAGCTATGCTAAGACCGAAGGATTCTGGGGGATCGCTCAATCTAGTTGTAAAATTGACCTGGGTGAAATAGATGCTGCCTTGATAGATTTGACTGAAGCGAGAGAGCGTGAGAGGGAAGAAAAGGGCAAGCAGAAATTAACAACTAGTCTGGAAGATGAAATCAAAGTTAAATCGGTTATGCCTGAAGTCTGGAGTAAAATTCAGAAATATTTGGAAGACAATAATCAGGAAAATCCAAGTAAATTAGCATTGTTATCTAAAGCTAAGATTTCGGCTCATAAATTAACTGAGAAAGAGTGCCAATTTCTCTTTTTGATTTTAGATGAGTACGAATCTCACTATCGTAATGAAGATTAGCTTTAATGAATGGATTGGATAAGTTGATTGAAGCTATTGAATCCGTTGCTCCAACATCGGTATCAATATTTTGCCCTAGATTTAGTGTTGGTTTTTTATGGAAACTGATTGATGAGCTAGCACTTTATCGACGAAAAAAATTAGAAAGCTTCAGCATTTATATAGCTCGTCTAAATCAAGATGACGAACTACTTTTTTCGTTAAATGAGTGCGTAGAGTTGCAAGAGTTGTTCCCTAAAATCAATATTTTTTATATTGATACATCTGACTCAAATAGTTACATGAGCTTGCTCCCTGGATTTATATTCTTATCAAATGAACAAAATAAGTGCTATTCATTTGAGAGTGATTTTTCTCTAAAGGGCTTTGCGGAAAATAACGTAATTTCCTCAGTATCTGAAGAAAAAATTCAACCACTCCTTACTCAGATTGCTAATAAGTCAGTTTGTATCAATAGGTCAAATTTAATTTCAATTCAAAAGTCTCTTGAGCAGATGGCGGATTTTAAACGGCCTACTTCAATGAGCTATAAAGGTAGCCCTGATTTTTCCTTATCATTTGTTTCGACTAGAACTGGAAAAATACATAACGCTGGTGCTGGCCTTAACTGGGGCCAACCAACCAACAGTAGACGAAGGAAAGATCTAAATGCGGCGTATGTTGCTGTTCCGACTAGTCTACAAAAAGCTGAAATACTTCCATTAATTAATGAAATTTTTCTTTGCATATTTAATGATGGCATTGAAATTGATATGGTGAGGACTGGAAGTAATGGAAAGAATTTGACAAGTGCATATGAAAATCAGATTTTTGGAAGGTATATAAGATTTAAGCTAGGTGTACCTCCAGGGCAGTTGGTGACTCAAAAATATTTAGAGGATGCGAATATATACGGCATAAGTTTTTACAAATCTACACATCAAAAATACCTAATTGAATTTATAAGAAAATTATGAATAAACATTTGAATATTGTTACCCCTGCGATCGAATTTATTAACTACAGGTCAACAAATAACTTACTTAAGCTTCTTAATTATTTAAGTGATGCAGACTGTGCGATACCTTCAAATGTAATAGAACAATTAAAGCGAGATGCCAGTAACCCTGTAATTCCTGATAGTAGTTCTGTTTTCTTCTTTGATAGATCTTTATGGATAGGTATTAATAAGCTAAATTTCAATACTTCATGGACTAAATTATTGACTGATGATGATGCTCCAGAAGTTTTGCATGAGCCAGTCTCGGAAGAAACCAAGGAGCGTATTAGTGATTTTGTTTTAGCACTTAAACAAGAGCAAGAATCAAATCTAAATATAACAAAGAAATTTTCACAGCCATTACTATTCTTTGCAAATATAAATGAACGGCTAGCTGAAGAAGGGGCATTTAAATCTTTTATAGATGAAACTAAAGACTTAGGGCAATTGCTTACTGATTTTATTGTAAATGATTGTGATGAGAAAGTAATCGTACCCTCTCCTTATCTGCATGTCGGTGCTTGGGAGTGGATGCTACCAAGTATTTGTATGGCTTATTCGGCTCTTATAGGTGAGATAGATGTTGTTTTTAAGGATGAAGAACTTAACATTTCCGGCCCTATAAAAGCAAATATTACAAAAAAAGCTTCAAGCGAAGGGCTAGCTTTAGTTTCTATATTATTTTTTGTCTGGGGCTCCATAGTTGATGTCAGAAATTCCGCAAAGCTTAATCAGGCTATTGATTATTTTTTTGCTAATCTAATATTCATAAACAAAGAAAATCCTTTTATAAATTTGTTGGGGGTTTTGACTGCCTACAAAGGTGAAGAAGAGCAGCCTCTGGATGATTTTATTGAGGCAATCGGTCTTAAGCTTTCTGTGCTCAATGTGATATTTAGCTTGACTGAGTCTCATGACTATTTAAGACCTGAGGCTTATGAGTTTATATTTAAATCTATTTTAGATGAAAAATGGGAGCTTGAAGATTCTGAAATTAAAAACCTAATGACGACAACTCTAAACGCAGTACTTCATAGTTGGGCTCTGCTAGATAGCGAACAGTCTGAGCATATAAAAAACAATAGTCTTTATATTGATAAAATAAAATCTGAAGATGTAAAGCAAAGCCTTAAAAAAAGCTACAAGCCTGGGCCTAGTATTGATTCAGCATTATTTCTCATTAATCAATACAATCTTGAGCTTCAAGATGATAATTTTCTCCGAGATTGGATTATTAACTGGATAGTAGATTCTTTAAATAAAAATTTCTGCGAATCGGGTTTTCCAAAAAAATTAAAACTTATAGAACTGCGTTCTTTGCCAAATGAATTTTTTATTGGGGCGCACCCTAAGTATTGGGAAAGCATTTCAACATTAGCGATAAATCTTGTTTCCTACGATCATTTTATTTCTGATGGATTGAGAGATTCAAATAAAAGATATAACGTCTCTGAGCGCTTAGTTGCTGGCGCAGAATCGATTTTAGATGCGGGATATGTTGATTACTCATTAATATTCTTGGGGTACGGATTATTACATGGACCGTTAAGTGAGCATGATTTGTATGCTCAATTTTCAGTTAGACATATTAATTCTTTTATTACTAAGCCCGATGTGTGGCCAAGAGTGGAGAAATGCTTTCTGCCTTTTCTCAATATTCTTTTAGGACTTGATAAAAATCAGATATCTTTAGGAAGTAAACTATGGATTGAGTCTATTAGAAAAAGATTTCAGCTTGCTGAGCTGAAATTAATACAACCAATTAACGTTGCTGAGCCACTGCATGAAGTAGCTCAGCTCAAAGTTCCTATATGGTTTGACGGATCGGGAGTGTCAGTAGTTAAATCACTTCAAGATTTCGCTAAAGTTTTGCAACGAGTGAATAGCCCCAATAAAGCTCAATGGCGGCAGATTGCTGATCAGAACAATCTTAAGTCCAAATTACATGATATTTGCAGTAATTTGGAAACTTTAGCAAAACAAGTCTTTAATCCTATATACAGTCAATTTGTTATGAATGATCAATTTAAGTTGGCTGTTAATGCATTATCGGATAGGCCATTAAATGATCCTGGCTACCTAGAGTTAGGATGGATTGATTTTTTTATATTTAATCTACAAAAGAATTCTAAGAAATCAACCAAGGCTTATAAAGATCTCCTTAGTGCCGCTAATCATATTGATCAAAGCTTAGGTAAGATTATCTCTAAAATAGCCGATTCTTCTGAAACAGTAATAAAAAGGTTTAGAACTTATAAAGAGATAAGAAATCATTTGTCTCATGGCAACCCAATGCCCGCATTCTCAGATTCAAGTTGGTTATTTGAATACGCAATGAGTGACTTTGATGAAATTTTTCAATTAGCTTCATAAATAATTTTGAAACTCATCTACCTGTCTCGTTTCCTTAATTTAAGCTTATTAATTCTTAATTAGTTTATGACATTACTAATTTGTGTGTGGATGAATAATAATTGGTTTTAGATAGCCTAGCGTGAATCTAAAACACCGTTAAATCTTCTGATAAGCGTCAAAAGAATTGACGCTCACAATCTAAATCATTAACATTAATTTATTGTACGAACGTACAGAAATTGAATGTGATGAATCTCATTAGTTTTATTTCCGCCTATAACCGCAAGCTACGTCATTACTTTATTGGTAATGTTGAGGCTACTTACGTATGTTGTTTTGATTCCATCCTATAAATGCTTCAGTATCTATGAAACGCATTATCGCCCTTATCGACGTAAATAACTTCTATGTGAGTTGTGAGCGTGCCTTTAATCCAAAACTTAAAAATAAACCCGTTGTTGTTTTATCTAACAACGATGGCTGTGCGATCTCTCGAAGTAATGAAGCTAAAGAACTAGGCATTAAGATGGGCGAGCCTTGGTTTAAATGCCAAGACATTGCTAGGCAGTATCACATTCAAGCTTTATCTAGTAACTACGCCCTATATGCTGATATGAGTAATCGTGTCATGACGATACTCAATGACTTTAGTCCTAATCAAGAAGTCTATTCTATTGATGAATGTTTTCTAGATCTCACGGGGTTTAATAGAGACTTAAGAGAATACGGACAGGAGATGCGAAGCCGTATTCTCAAATGGACTGGCTTGCCTGTATGTGTCGGTATTGGCGCAACCAAGACACTGGCTAAGCTAGCTAATCATATTGCTAAGAAGCAAAGTCAGTTTAATGGCGTGTGTAATCTCAACGCACTAGCGGAGGATGAGCTTAATAAAGTATTCAGCAATATTGATGTGGGTGAAGTGTGGGGAGTAGGGCGAAGACTAGCGTCAAAACTAAAGACGCTGGGTATCAATACAGTACTAGATTTGAAACAGGCAGATCCTGAATATCTCAGGCAGCAGTTCAGTATTGTCATGGCTAAAACGGTCAGTGAATTAAATGGCACTGTCTGTATTGAGCTAGAGGAAATCGCTCCACCTAGAAAGCAGATCTTAAGTTCTCGTAGCTTTGGTCATCCTGTTCGTGACTACAATAGCCTAGCTGAATCGATTACGCTCTATATGAGCCGCGCTGCTGAAAAGCTCCGTAGCCAAAAATCATTAGCCAATGTCGTACAGGTCTATATTCGCACCAGTCCATTCAAGCTCGATGAACCTCAATATAGCAACGGCATGACGATTCCATTGCCAAGCCCTACTGATGACACCAGACAATTAGTGAAGATTGCGTTATGGGCTCTAAAACACCTCTACAAGCGTCACTACAGCTACGCTAAAGCTGGAGTAAGCTTGGGCGACTTAATCCCAAGATCTTCAGCACAGTTTGATATGTTTGCGTCAGGGCAATCAACCAGTCGATCGACAAGTCTCATGAGCACCATCGACCGAATAAATGCCAAGATGGGGCGTGAGTCGATTAAGTTAGCCAGTGAAGGGTTTGCTCGACCATGGAAGATGAAACAGGGGAATAAAAGCCCAAACTATACAACTAGGTGGGATGGATTGGTTATAGTTTGATATATTGATCAAATCAGAAATAAAACTAATTGAAAGTTTTGAGAATGGCGAAATCTAAAAAAACAGAACCGTATCTATCGTTAGACTTTGGTGAAGACGGTGGCTTTATAGATTTAATGAGCTTCGATGAGGTGCGGCAATGGGGTGCGCAGATTCTTGCCGATTGGAATTGGGTTTCTTCGGTAAATAATAATCCAGCACAACAAGCTTGGGGTCTTATTGAAAGACCGTTATCGAATGCAATTAATAGTATCCAGCAGTCTCAGCATTACCAGAATCAAAACCAAGAGCAGCAAGCTGCTGAGATGATTAGGTCGGCCAAACTTAATTTAGAGGGCTTAATAAAGCCGAATCCTTGGATTGTGGCCGGAGGTATAAAAGATTTTTTACTGGCGATTAAGACCGAATACGGTGCTGAAGAGGCCTCAATACTTGTGGCTCATTTGTTATCTAGAGATTTAAATGGGGCACCTTTGGCTAAAGTTGTATCTGCAATGATGCGTTGGGAGTTTTATGTAAGAGGCATTAAAGATCGATTTAAAACGGAGAACGCTTCATTAAAAAAATTAGTTGGTACCTTGCAGGCATCGATTACTAAGTATGAAAAATTAGGTAGAGAAAAGTCGGATGCCTTTGATGAGCTTAATGTAAGAATTTCTGACGAGTCAGCTGATTATAAGCAAAGATTTGAAGAGGCTCAGCAGCTTAGAGATCAAGAGTGGAAATCAGAGATTGATGCCGCGAGAGCGGAGCTTCAAAGACTTAATGAAACATACGATCAGTACATGACAGTTGCAGCTCCAGTTGATTACTGGGAAGAAAAAAGAAAAAAACATTCAAGGTGGGCAAAAGGGACCTTCGTGGCAGTAATCTCCACAATCCTTCTGATTGGATGGTTTTTGTCTAACAAATTAGAAAAAGTCTTTAATGTTAGTGTGTCAGTAAATCCTCAGGCCGATATGACTCCTTTGGGATTGCTAATACAGTCAAGCTCACTTTGGCACATCGGAACATTTATATTGCTTACAACCCTTTCGCTATGGGTGGTTAGAATTATCGTTAGGATATTTCTCAGTCACACTCACTTGGAAAATGATGCTGCGGAGCGGGTGACTATGGCCAAAACTTATTTGGCCTTGATTAGAGATGGAGCGCTTAACAATAAAGAGAATATTGGTACTGTATTGGCTGCTTTATTCAGGCCAACAGGTGATGGCATCGTTAAAGATGAAGGATTACCCCCAACTGCTATGGAGTGGTTAACTAAGCTATCTGGTAAAGATTAGTTCTTATTTTTTACAGTTTTAGCACGGTTCAATCAATACCATTTTTTGACTCAAGGGTAGCGCACTCTAGAGCAGAGCCTCGACACTTTTAATCCGTTTGTCGTGGGTTCGATCCCCGCACAGCCCACCAATAAAAAGAAAGGGTTACGTGAAAACGTAGCCCTTTTTTTCGTCCAAAATTTCAATGCAAACCT
>JACCDX010906555.1_pt1 | contig 18216 bp, 18 predicted proteins | sample 7449681 | NCBI WGS metagenome assembly JACCDX01 (sample SAMN15323450, study PRJNA562643) | freshwater metagenome | isolation source: river surface water | place: USA:Blue River Watershed | collected 2017-08-18
TGCTGCACCCGCGCCCCCAGTAGGAGCAACAGGAGTAGGCTCAGGCTCAGGGACAACCGCAGTAGTCTCAGTGGCGGCGGCCTTCTTGGGGCCGCGCTTTTTAGGAGCAGCGGCCTCAGTAGGAGCAACAACCGTCTCAACGGGAGCAGCGGCTGCAACAGGAGCGGCAGCAGCAGCGGTCTCGTCAGCGGTCTTCTTGACGATGCGCTTCTTCATAGGTGCAGTGGTAGTAGTGGCAGTGGCAGGCGTGGTAGTGGCAGAGTTCATTGTAGAGCTTGGCGTGGGTACTTACACTGTCGGCCGCCGGCTCAAATCAATTTTTGACCCCACGTCTTAGGTGCCGGGCCCGCTCTAGCCACGCTACCTACTTTTTTTGAAATTCTACAGGACTCACTAGAAGTCCGAGATAATCCGCAGCCCCAGCGCCACAATACAACTGCCCCGCTCCACTACACCTCTAACAGTACTCTCTATTGGCACCCGTGGCACACCAGCAAACCGTAGAAAAGTCCCGCACAATCATTTAATAGTCGTTCCTAATTGTAAAATGAGAACCTGCTGGGGAGAACGCACACGTGAATGCAAACAGCGTGCAACACACGGCGACTATTGCTTTGACCATTCCCTAACTGTCCCGCACGACCCTTACGCGAAGGCCCCGCCATGGACTATTACGGACCGCGAGATAGCAGCGGCACGAGTCATCGCACGGGCCTGGAGGGCAAGGGGGCCCGCCCTTGTCCAGCGTACTGCCGGCCCTTATTGTCGGCAACCCTGGTTCGGCCTGGCAACGAATGACGAGGAGTTCGCGTCTCTAGAACCCCTGGAGTCTATCCCGGTCCCCTACGTGTTTTCTTTCGTGGATTTACAACATAAGCTCTGGGTCTTTGATATACGGTCCTTGGCGGCGTCGCCGCGAAATGGGGCCGCGCTCCGAAATCCATACAATCGGGTCAGCCTTGAGGCGCGGGTCGTGGAGCGCTATGAAGCCCGTATGTTGTGGCTGCAACGGCGCGGCTATTGCCGCATTGTGTATTCGCCAAGTACGGGCCTAACTGCACGCCAACGGTGGAATCATCGTGTATTGGAAGTGTTCCTGACGCTAGATTCACTCGGGTTCATTGTGAATCCTACGTGGTTCGAGGACTTGACCCCGCCACAGCATATGTATTTCCGCTATCAGCTGGAAGATATATGGTCGCGGCGCGTGAAACCTGAGGACCGTGAGGCGATGCTGCCTGGAATAACGGCGCGCACAGGTGGGCGACTTTTTACACGTCGCTTGTGGCCTGGTATTGGACCCGATACGACCGCCGCAGATACACTGCAGCTTATTGAAGGGCTCACCACAGCCAGTCCCGATAAGACGCTGCGCACACTCGGCGCACTCTATGTACTGGCTGCAATGACGACTGTTAGTGAGTCTGCGCGTGAGGCATATCCTTGGCTATGGCCGTATCGAACACAATAAGGGTTAGTTGATTATATTATTAGCATATCTACTGTAATAAAAATTACAATAGATATATTACAATTCATAACAGTTAATAATGCGAAGCCATTATTCAAGGAGGGGGTGTAGGGGGCGTTTGCGCCCCCTAATAGTACCCTACTAGAGATATGGTTTGCCCACAATACAAATTGACAGTCGGTCAGACCCCGCGTCAAAAATTGATTTGAGATTCCCGCCCCATAAAATACCACCCAAGCCCACGCCTAAGATGTCCGACTCTATCGTTTTCGCTACCAACTTCAACGCCAACAAGCTTACCATCTCCGATGTCCGCACGAACCCTACTACTAAGGCCAAGCAGGCCTACATCAACTACAATGGTGGAAAGTTCATCGTCCAGACTCCCCACCATATGAACCTCCCCTTCGGACTCGGTGTCCAGGACAAGAGCAAGTTCGGTGGGACCGGCTTCGAGTACAGCCTCGACCTCTCGCTCAACGGCTACAACGACGACAGCAGCCCTGTCGGCCAGTACTACGAGATGCTCCAGTCCCTCGACGAGTTCATCATCAAGACCGCCGTCAGCAAGTCCGAAGAGTGGTTCGGCAAGAAGAAGTCCGAGGAGGTCATCCGCGATATGTACAAGTCCGCGGTGAAGATGCCTCGTGATGAGTCCAAGGGATACGCTCCCACCCAGAAGATTAAGCTCCGCAAGAACCAGAGCGGCGAGTTTGAGACCAAGTTCTACAACCCTAAGGGCAAGCTCTACACCAACACTCCCATTGAGGACCTCCTTCCTAAGCGCGCACAGGTCACCGTTCTCCTCCAGTGCGCCGGCCTCTGGTTCACTGCAGCCGGTTTCGGTGTTACCTGGCGCGCCCAGCAGGTCGTCATCCACAAGCTCCCTGAGAAGATGAAGGAGTTCGCATTCGTCGGCACCTTCGAGGAGGAGGCTGCTGATGAGGAGGATGCTCCTGTTCGCGGAGGCGGTGCAGGCGGCGACGATGGCCCTGTCCAGGTCAATGACGATGACATCCTTGGTGCGGTTATGCCCAAGGCCGTTGCAAAGACCGCCGCTGCGCCTCCCCCTCCTACTGCAGTCGAGGATGACTCTGACCACGAGGCCGAGGACCACGAGCCTATTCCTGCCCCCGCGCCCGTTAAGACGGTTGTCAAGAAGGTTGTTAAGAAAGTGGTCAAGGCTTAAGAGCCTTAACAACCTACGCTTCGCTGAAGGTCGTGAAAGCCTAGACGATGCTTAATCCATATTGACATTTAATACCACTAATAGTAAAACCCATATAAAGCACAATAAAATAAATATATTATATTCAAGTAAGTAATTTTTACTTGAATATAATACTTATATTAATAAATTTGTTAAATGTTATATATGAAAACTAAATATTTTTAAGGGGTTAATATATAGGTGACAAAGACACCACTATTATACATTGTAAGACTACCACTTCCGTTTAATGTATAGCTAGCAGTTGTTGAATCTCCACGGATTAATGTTATAGGATAGCCACCATAAGTTGCACCAGCAACTAATGTAAGACTTGATGTGTAATCAGGAATAGCACCGGTACCAGGAGTTATATTTAATACAAGATTATCAATAGGACCTGGAGGAGTTCCACCACCGCCACCACCGCCCGCATCCGACTCATCACCAACTGTGAATTCGAGGACATAGTAGCCATCCTCGAGTGGGCGACCAGGGTTATTGACAGGTGCTGCCACGTTTGCGTAATCAACGTTCATCAGCACAGGGTGAGTGCCAGGGGTCTGCGTAGTGAGCTGGTAGCTGTTGTTCGATAAGTGCATCTGGATGTAGAACTTATCTCCAGTCTTCCAAGGCACAGGCATAATAACGCCACGTTCAGGGTGGTCAAAGCGCTCAGGAGCCTGGTTCATAAACTGCTGGATGATGATGTTCAAGTCCGCACCGCTCAGGCCGCCCGAGACACCATTACCAGACACGTTTGCGACATCCGCAACTGAAGACTCCTCGCTTGTAATAGCGCGGTCATCTGCACCCTTAAGAGTCTCGAGCGCAGTCGAGAATTTAGTTGAAATTTCCGTACGAAGAGTGCTGTCATTTGAAATAATGGAGAGGGCACCAGGGTGTCCGAGAATCTTGAATGCAAACATACCTAGCACAGTGTCCTGGATGCTGAAGAAATTCTGCCACGTCGTTCCTGCGTTGGGGAACACGCCAGACGCATCTAAATGCTCAGTACCGTTATTCGTGGGGTCATACGTTTCACCCTCATTTAAATAAAGAGAGTTCTTGACCTCGTCAATAAGAACTGTTGCAAATTCTGAATTGACATACCCCTCAAACGTATCTTCATCCGACTGCTGTAAGAACTTCAGCCACCCGTTATAGCCCTTATCGCCATTCCAAAAGAGAGCATCCAGAGGAATTTCGCGAGCAACACGAATAAGCGTACCGCTCAAATCGACGGCCTTACCAAAGAGCTCGGCTGTCATCTCGTCCATCGTAAGGTTGAAGGGCATATAGACGCTGACGCGGTTGTCGAGTCCTGTGGTGGCTTCTGCACCCGTTGTAGAGGCAGGTATTGTTTCATTGATTGCTGGATCCGACATTGTACTTATGCCGAAGAGTATATTATACACTTGCGTGGTTTTTAAACAGTAAATTTCATAAAGCAAAGTGCATGCACTACAGTACTAGGTATAATACATGTAATACAACTGTGTGAAATAATATATAAAATTAGTGTAATAGTATTTACATAATTTTATATTTATGTTTCAATTATTGAATTATATTTAACTATATGTTAAATTTAAGCAGCTAAACCAAGAGTGAACACGAGGACGTAGTAGTCATCAGAGATGGAGGTGAGGGTGCCGATAGAGCTGGCGTTATTGACACCGAGGAGGACACCGTGAGTATCGCTGGTAGGGGCAGTCTGGTTGAGCTGGTAGTTGTTGTTGGCGAGCTTGAGCTGGACGTAGATCTTGTCACCATCCTTCCACTGGACGGGCTGGAGGGTACCACGGTCACCGACCTCAGTGCTGAAGCGCTCAGGGGCCTGGTTCATCATCTGCTGGACGATGATGTTGAGGTCAGCCTGAGTGAGGCCGTTATCGGGCTCATCAGAGACGATCACGGAGGCAACACCAGAGGCATCGAGCTGCGCAGGGACAGCTGAGATGGCAGAGGCGGCCTCACCCTCGATGGCGCGCATACCAGCCTTGTACTTGGCTGTGTAAGCGGCACGGAGGGATGAGTCGTTGGAGATGGCAGCGAGGGCACCAGGGTGGCCGAGAATCTTCTTGGCGAAGTAGCCCATGAGGAAGTCCTGGAGGGAGTTGTAGTTGTACCACGTCTCACCGACATCCGCACCGAAGGCACCAGAGGCATCGAGGTGAGGAGAGCCGTTGTTTGTGGGGTCATACTCCTCACCCGCCTCGAGGTAGAGCGCAGCGGCGAAGGCACCAGAGACGTCCTCAACCTTGGAACGGTTGACGTAGACCTCGAAGGTGTCCTCATCGAGCGCCTGGAGGAAGTGGAGCCAGCCCTCAGACGCATCCGCATCATAGAGCATATTGACAGGGATCTCATCGGCGACGATGATCTCCGTACCGGAGAGATCGACGGCCTTACCGAAGAGCTCAGCGGTCAGCTCATCAACGACGACGTTGAAGGGCATGTAGATGTTGACGCGGTTGTCGAGTCCAGCTGTGGCCTCGGCACCAGTGGTCTCGGCGGGGATTGTCTCGTTGGCAAGGGGGTCAGACATTTGTTGTACTTATACCGTAGTACTTTTTTGCCAAACGCCGTAATTTTAAACATCGGCCACCAGTGTGTCGTAGGTATATTTTTATAATACCATGCGCGTTAACTCGACCATTGTATAATTTTTCCGCGCGTTTTATTTTGAGGTGTGTAGAAATTCCTATAAATATTACACGAAATATACTAGAATTGCACTATGTCAGTAACCCGATTAAATCAACAGCGGGTGGACTTTTATGTGGGTGTGTTGGATGATATACTACAGCTTGTAGAGCGGATAGAAAATTGTGGTAATGGTAAAGTTATTAAAGAAACGGCAGTTCCTGTTGTCGCAAAGGTCGAAATGACGGGCTTCAAGGTTCAGATTGGTATGGAATACTTCATTTACATTAACACCTATGGTATTCCACCTGATGGTGTGTTCGACGAAACACTTCTTCAGCGTATTCGTGATGGTTTGCCAATGCCTCCGACATCCGTCTGCGGAGGATGTAAGAAAGTCGTGTGTTGCTGTAAGCCCGTGGTGTGTGAGACACCGACCGATGTTAGTGGATGCTCTGAGAATACAGACCCTAGTGGATGTTCTTCAGGCGATTGCCACTCAGATTCAGATTCGGACTCCGAATGTGGTTCTTCCTCGGCCTGTCATACGTGCCATTATGTTGTTTGCTGCTGTAGCTCAGGATGTGGAGGTGGCTGCGGTGATACTGGTGCAACCGGCGATACGACCGGCGATACGACCGGCGATACAACCGGCGATACATCAAACGGTACGCAACGCATCGACAATGACACAGCGGGTGGAGGAGACCTTGGTATTGTCATCTTAGAATAGACAATGCCAACTTCGTTATTTCAAGTTGATTCTAAACGTATAATCCTAAAGCAGCTCCCAGACCAGAGGCTGAAATTCTATCAACAGATTGAAAACAAAATACGTGGAATTTTGGCGGCCATTATTTCAAAGACCGTGCCAATGGCAGAGATTAAATCACAAATACTCCAGCTACGCTATGCTCTTACAATGGACTTCGTCGACACTGTTGGGCGGCCGATGGCTTAGGGGTTATAATTCAAATACTGCTTGTACAGCGTCGAATTTGTCACCTCCGTGACTTCAAATGTCAAATTCACATTTACACGTCGCATGTTAATCTCTTCCCCATACATATCTAATAGTCGTATGTGAAAGCGTGGAATATTTGTGGGTTTGGGAAATATAAATTCACGTGTATATAATGTGCCGTCATCGTCCGCAAATATAATGTTATATTTGTCCTCCTTAATTGTGATTTTACCAAATGCAAATACACCTATTGAGCCACTGTTTTGCTGGAAAGACTCATAATCATTTACTTGTACAAGTAAATACGTGTCAATCAGTGTATCAGGTGGAGCCTCGGCCAAATATCGTGACCCCTCGCCATATTTTCTAAAACGAAATCCAAGTGAATACCCGAGGCCCCAGTCATTTACACGTTCGGCACGTATTTGTGAGAAATCCAAAATAAAGTCTTGGGGCGTCGCAGAATCGTCGAAAATCACAATTTGCGTACGTACAGGGTCCAACTGTATTTGCAAATCAGTTCCTTCAATTGTATTAATTTTATCAAGCTCAAATTGTATTGCATCCAGTAAGTTTGAACTAGTAGCGCCAAGGGTGTAATTACCGTCGTCTATTTGAATTAAATACTCCTCTTCACTCTCTACCATTTTTATGTGAAATGAAGTATTTTTGCGCTCCTCCGAAAATGCGTACCATACATTTGGTATTTCCCCTGATACCAGCTTGATTCGCACAATATTTTTCAGCGGATACGCCGGTCTATAATAGAAATTCGACGGTGTATCATACGTATTTTCCTTAAAACGACTATCTACGCTTATAAGAGTCTTCTTGAAATCCGTTGAATTTGGCACGTCATTCATATACCAAAATTCATTGCGCTTGGAGTTCTGCATATCTAGTCCTACTAGTCAAACTATTAGGAATTGTTATGCGCAGTTTAATTGGTATTTTATTTAAATGAAACTGTATTTACTGTGTGCTAGTATTTACAGGGTAGCCGTTAATTGTCTGTGTGCCGGCCGTACATTCACATCCACGCTCCGCATAAGACTGGTTGACAATCTGTGTCGGACCACCAAGGTTCTTCTGGATGCGGACATCATTGTCAAGACCGCCGCCCTGTGAAGGACGGACTGAAACGCCGGCCTGGACTGCGGAATTGCGTGCGGCGTTGTAGGCGTAGAGCGCGCGAGCCCTGCGGAACTGTGTTAATGTAGATGAGTCAAAGGACTGGGTTGGCATTCTATATAAATGCAACAATAGTTTGTGCCGGTGCCGACCGGGTTCCGCGCCAATTATTTCGTGCAACCGGCTCTATTACCACCGTTAAATTCGTATTTACAGAATATGGCCCAATTGTGGTCGTTGTCGCCTCCACATTCGCTTGTAATAGCACACCATTTACATACACATTGTACTTTACAATAGAACGGTCATTACCAGGTGTCCAGCTCACACGGAAGTTCCCGTTAAAATCGAGCTGTGTCATTACAACACCAGTTGGCTGCGAGCTGAGTGGGTTTGCACCCGAGACCGCTATAGCAGGAAGAAGACAGGCGTCTGACGGTGGGACCGGAACAGGCGTTTGTGGAACAGGAGTGGGCGGACACGGCGGAAATACAGGTGGCGGTGGGAAATACTTCAGGAACCGAGTATCCTCAATTGTCGGATTGTTTGCTGCATCATTTGTGAAATCAATCAAATCACGTATGCGCTGTGACTCTGGTACTCCACCAGGTGAAATACCAACTAGCCCTATATCCGGATAACGAACAGTGCGACCACCCGATGGGTCATCCTCTATATAACAAGGACCCTCTCCATACGTCGTCGGAATTTGTGGAACAAATTTGTAGCACCCGCTCTTCAATATATTGCGCGTACGGTCCTGCGACGTCCCCTGGATTTTTAACACAGGCTGCGGGCAACACACTGCTTGTGCTTGACGTATTGCGGCCGCTACATTACATCGTACAGCTTCTCGTTGAAGTTGCTCTGTATATCCCGATGAACTTGTAGGGTATTGTTGTACTAGAGGTGGTTGTATTTCACCCGACATATCTGTTTAACCTGTCCTATCTTTAGTAAGTCGCAACAACACAATGAAGTCAATTCATCCTTTCGCCCAAGCACTCCTAATAGTCGGTGTGCTGTATGTGGTCTATATATATCTGGGGCCACGCCTAGAGCGATTTGCAGACCTCTCTATAAGTCCCGCGGAGGAGACCAAGGACCTACTTGTAGGGGATGATGAATTGCCTACCCTCGCTCCCTCTGTACGCGAAGAGCTTATGCGTATTGACCCGGAATTCGTCGAGACCCTGCTCGATATTGAAAAGGATACCATTGAAATTATGGGGTCCGTCGTGACGACCGTGGCTGGTCTCTTGGCATCCGAAGCACAGGATTCTGATATAGATGCGTATCGCCAAGATGCAATTCTCTATATCAGTAAAGAGACTGGTGGTACTCCACCGAAGTTCTGTACAAAGGAGCGGTTGAATCGGGCCTTTGAGGGAGATTCCACGAAAGGCCTTGGACAACTCCATAACTGTTTGCCGGCGCGGCCTGCAAAGTATCTCTTGCTACTATCATATGCCGCGAAGGTGTATATGAAACAGTTGCGGGAGGCACGCGAGACACTGGGTGGGGCCTACTCGGGCTCAGGTGCATTACAGGGCGGGCCTGAGATGGAAATGCCGTCATTTGCTGCGCCACGCAATGACGATGGGAGTGCGAGGTTGCCCCCTGAGGGATTCCAGGGCCCTATGGGCCCTGTTTATCCTAGCGCGAACCTTCGGCCCGCAGAGGGCTTCCAAACCGCATCCGACATCGGCTCACTCAACTACTCCAGCTCCTACTTGCTCCCCCAGCCGTCCCGCACAGCCAGCGATGCTCTTGCCATCAAAACCTCCTTCGAAAACGCCGTCGAGGCCTGGAAGGCCGCCTACGATGCCAATTCGTTGCGCCAAATCCGTGCCTACATACGCTATTGCAAGTGGGCACGCAAGGAAATCGCCGCCGTCCGCCGTGATTCCGAATCAGGCGGAATTGCGAAGAAAATCCAGCTGCCTTCTAGCGTTTCTCCGAGCGCTTCTTTCTAATCCGCCGCGTAAGCTTGCGCCGTGAATCGCTCTGTCGGCGCGTCTTGGCCCGTTTAATTCGTTCCACCTTCTCCCGTAATAGACTCTGGAACGACTTCTGGTGCCCTGAGCATTCTATACTAATAAAAGGGAACGGTGCGTGTGTGCTCTTTCTGTATGACATCTGTAGGTTTATAAGCTGATCCACCAGGCACAAAATTGGCTTCGCAAATAATGCCTGCAGTGTTTTACGGAACATCAGACTCAAATACAACGTAATCAACGTATCGAAACTGGCAATATAAATTCGCCGGCCGTCCTCCAGGGTCACCGTATTATATGCGTGACACGCCGTCTCCTGCACAATTGCTAACACAGGTCCATCACGCTCATTGCGGAACCCCAAATACACCAGCGGGAAAAATTCCGCCTCGGCCGCATATTTCTTGAACGTCAGCTCAGTCTGAAATTTCCCGTAAATTGCCTTAATGTCCGCCTCAGGGTCTGGACTATAGAACATAACAGGCGAGCGACCACTCAAGAGCCAACCGAGCTGCTGTCCGCGCCCACGCAACCGCCGCTTATAGTACTCAATGATGTCTGCCCCACACATAACACGTCGCTCCGTCACAATATGCTGTATGAATTTCTCACGCATATCTGCAGGAATATGCGATGGCCGCCCTACACGCCCCTTAACAGAGCTCCCGCACTTCTCAATGGGGGCATACGCATTTAATAACATCAAGCGCTCAAATACCTTCTCCCATCGCGATACCATTCCGCGCGGCCGACTGAGTTCCAAATACATCATCATACGGAGCGTATTTGGGTCCATATACGAAATACCGTGCTGGACGACAGAATTTTGGGCAATGATTTTGTAAAAGAGCGGGTTGATTTCCGTACAATCAGCCACCGCGATGAAATTCACATACACCTTCGTCGTCCCTTCGTGAATACCAGGGCGCACACCGATTTCCGTGAAGCCCTCGCGCTTGAACATACGAATAAGCAAATCCAAATCGCCCTTTGCATTTGGCGTGAAGAAATCATAGTCTGGAATCGTCGTCTCGGGGTCATAGAATTTGTATTTCTCAGGTAAATGTGCATTTATCGCTTGCCCACCATAACATACACGGCCCTTCTCACGTAAGAATTTCTCGACCACCTCCACCGCTAATAGTACTTCGTCGTTGTGGGCCGCATCGTAGTCCAGTTTATTTCCAGCTTCTTCAGCCGCTGCCGCCAATATTTCCTTTTGTTTTTCCATTACACGTGTAAAATCAAAAGGGATTCGTGATAATGTGTCCTCCATCTATTATACACCCACCTTAATTTCAACCAACAATCACACCACCCTCTGCGTTGTTCTTTGGGTCGGCTGGACTGACCGTACCAACTGGCGTGGGGCGCATACGAGCAGCGGCAGGTTTCGGTACATAACTGAATGTCTTGAAACGATTGGGTGCGTATAGATTGTCAATTGCGGCGTTGTCCGAGAACACGTCGATGACTAGGCCCTGGACACCGAGTTTGTCCATTAATATATCGAGCTCAGCCGATGACGGTGGCGCATCGAGGCTCGGGGTCATTGCCATTGTCCAAGTGATACGGGCGTCCTCGGCCTTCTGGTTCTCCTTCGGGAGCGTCAAGAAGTAGTCATAGGAATAGACCGCTGTTCCTGCGACAGTCCCCGCAGCCGGCTGTGCCAGGCCATCAATTGGGCCCTTTGCCGTACCCGTGTAGAGGCGCGCATGGACGTAGCGGTCGAGATGACGTGCATCCGTAATAGTCGCAGCGGATTCGCCCTTGAAACCGGATAAATCGGCGTTTGTCAAGACCACAATGGAGTTCGCGTAGGCCTCAATGGGCTGCTTGAAGAGGTCGGCCTCGGTGATCATTCCAGAGCTCGGGGGTCTGTACAAGTAGGGGAATAGGGACTGCAACTCGGCCGCGACGGCACCCATAAAGTTCAAGGCCTCGCGTGAGCTCGCCGTTTCTCCTGGCAGACGCCGCATATACAACGCAACAATCAGCGGATCGTCGCCAACCAGCTTCTGGTCCTTCGTGTGCTTCTTCAGGGCCCGCGCCACGCGCCCAATGGAGCCTGTATTGCGAGCCAAGTTGTTGCCGGCCTCGTCACGATATACTAGCACTGGGACCTCAGGGGCGCGCTCGAGGTAGTCGATTTCGAGCAAGAAGAGACGGCAGCCCTTGCGCAGAGCCAGCTCGACCGCACGGTCTTCCGAGTAGAGGCCGCCGGCCGCAGAATTCCCGAGGAAGCCACCGAGACGTGCACCGAGAACGTGGAAGTTCAAGAAAAGACGGTCAGCGGGCAGCATATCTGGTATGGCGAGTCCGAGCTCCCCCGCCGAGCCACCAGCGCCCCTACCACCCCCGCCCTCTGAGCCTATAATAGGTCGATGCTCGGCCATTAGTGCGTCGGCAATAGGAATCTGTGTGCGCGTCAGCTCATCAGCGAAGGCCTTGTTGTTCGCCGGCGTCGGTGCCGAGCCCACGTCAGTCTTAATCGTCTTGTAAATGCGGGAATTCATAAACCACCATACAAGGCCGAGTAAGGCAAATACACCGAGGACAACAAGTATCATTGTTCCAACGCTAAACTGGCCCTGCTCCAACGTGGCGGCAGCTGCATTTGCGGCTGATAAAGCCGTCGCCGCAGCCGCATTTGCAACCGTCTTGGATGCATTCACGCCTGCCACCGCAGCAGCATTGAGTGTTTTCTTTGCGGCATTTGCGGCTCCATTAACAGCCGCATTCACCGCCTTTAGTGCAGCAGGTGTTGGTGCAGACATATCTACGTAGGTCGCAGATATGTTTATACCGTTTTCCACACCACACTCCTAATAGTCCATCTAGTAAGACCTATTCATAAACTGCGCCATAGCAGCCTCATATGCTGCCTCTTTGTCTGTCACTGTAGTCCCATCTGCCCCTTTCGGCTTCTTTGGTCGCGACTTGCTCACAGATTTCGGCAAGAGTTTCGTGAGCGCTGGATATACCATAACTTCCTTGAAAAACAACGGAACGTGCTCTACAATCCGTAATAGTGCCGCCGGGTCTTTTACAAGTGGTGGCGCACGTGGAACTTTCCACCGTGGAACCTCGGCCAAAATCTGGAGCATCAAGAAGAGAAGTTCCGTGCGCCGCCGTGCTGTCAGGCGTGTATCGGCCGTCCTGTACAAGTCCAGAAGCGTCTGGAACTCCTCGTGCATCGCTATGAGCCCCTTGCCGGCCAGCTCACGGTACGTTTCTCCCACACACGCCACTAAAAAGAAGCCGACGTTGTTCTTCCCTTTGCCGCCTGGGGGTCCGCGGTCAAGCGTAGATAGACCTGGCCCCTTGAATTCCTTGCGCACTAACGCATCCTCCTCAAAGAGCCACTTGGCCCAGAAGAGCGCCCGTTCCAGTTCGCCTCCATTTATGGCCCCAACGATTTCATTGGCCGCACTATACATTTGCCGCGCATCCACTGACGCCTGGTATATACGTCGCACGGCAGCCGAATCGGGCGATCGCAGCACGGACCGCAGCCACGCCTCATTGCGATGCGTCTTCGGGTCTATAATAGGCACCTTCAGTTTCGGCCGTCGTGGGCATAACTGCATCACCAGAGCCACTTCGCCGACCCGCTTTTGGACTGTTAGGGACCCATAGAAGGCCTCTGTAGTCTGCAGAGCAGCGTCCTTGTCGAGCTCCATAAAACGACTACGCAAGTAATGAAAAATACGGGGCGATGCGATGCCAATATGGTCGAGTGCGTGCTCATAACAGAGCCGCCCCCACAGGTCCTTGCCGCCGGATGCAATAAGGTCCGCAGTATGGTGCAAGAGTTTGCCCGTCGCGTCGGCACCGGTTTGTCCCATATGGAGGTCAATTGCGCGGACGGCGTCCTGTAGAATATATCCAGAACGCGTACGGGTGATTTTCAAGAGTTCGTCTTCGTCGTCCCCCTCATCTTCATAATAGGGCTGTATTTGGAGCCGCGGAATCATTACTATTAGGGGAGAATGGGTCTAGGAATTGATAGGCGCACTGGCCGATATCCACTCAATTGTGGGGGCATATTCGGCTGGCCGGGTTTCATCATAGAGAGTCTCGAGGGCCACGACATAGCGCTTTTGTAGAGCCATCCAGTCCTCGCCGGCGGCCGGCCAGAGGGGCGGCGCGGCATAGGTGCGCAGTGTTATATCCCCGCGGAGCCATTTGTAGATTTCGATGACGTTAGGTATTGCCCAGACTCCGTGGAAACGCTTGTAGAACCACTGCTGGAAGCGGCCAAGGATGCCGTTCCACGCGAGCTTCACGGCGAACATCTCATTTTCACCGTATGTCAGTACGGGAACAATGGGGACACCGTGTTTGACGGCGAGCTCAAAGATTCCACGGCGGTCGGCACACAGGCGCATTTTGTGTCGCTCTGTGGCGAGCGCTTCACGGGCTCCACCAAGGACGACGGTCAGCGACTTGCCGGCAGCCAGATGCGCTGCCACCGTTTCCTTATTGCTGTCTATGAGGTTGAACGCCGAGCGGATTTGACGAATGAGCGGGAATTTCAGGACGAACGGTGTGGTCATCGTCGGAACATCGCGGACAAGGGTGTAGTGAATATACGGTGCGATGGAAATGAGCCCGTGGGGATGACAACTGTATATGGCCTGTGTACCGGCGGGGAGCGGGTCGAGGTTGGTCGCGGGGCTGACGCCGGCCATTTGTAGGCCGACCCAGTGCATCAGCTGCGAGAGCCAGTCCGCTCCATAATAGTACCGCACACAGAGCCATATACAACATGCGGGTAGGACAATAAAGAGTATGAAGTTAATACTAATGAAAGTTATACTGGAGATTATTAACGTGAGTAGTCCTAGTGTGACCATAACGGGCCACAATATGCATAATCTTGATAGCGTTATAATCGGACTTGCATCAAACATCTACTAGGCGGCGGCAAGTGTTTATTTGTATTTATTACTCACACGGCGCGTACCATTGGCGCGGGGGATGAGCCCCTTGGCCTTCAGTGAGGAGCGCATAGTGAAGCCGATGGATTTGCCGGCGCGGTAGCGACGGAGGGCCGCACGGTCTTTTGCGGTCGGTTTGTATCCGCCGCGGACCAGCTTGCCGAGCGAGCAAGGGCAAGGACCACCCCCACCCCGCCTGGTTCGCTTGCCTCCATTCATAATCCCTAATGCACGGAGCATTGTAGGCTGGCCAGTGCAGCCACCGTAGCCACCACGCAGCGTCTTCTTCGGGGGCTTGCCACCCATACAACCGCAGCCGCCATTCTGGCTATCCCTGCTACGCTTGCCGCCATTCTGGCTATCCCCGCTGCGCTTGCCGCCATTCTGGCTATCCCCGCTGCGCTTGCCGCCTTTCATAACCGGTAATTGACGCATTGCGACCGCCTCCGCGCCAGCATCGGGGCCTATTTTATAGAGACCGCCGACCGTCTCGGCGACCTTATTTCCGAAAAATGTTTCTGTGGGTCCGCACGACATATCTAATAGTACCGCATAAAATACGCGGCTATAATAGATAGATTTATGAAAACACGGCGGCTGAAGAAAAATAATCCGCGTTGGCCTCGGAAATACTACGCGGGTCTGACGGCAAAGCAGGCGGCGGCTCGTCGTAAGGAAATCCTGAAATACGGTGCGCTCCCTTCGAGCGACCGGCGGGCATATGTGGGGTTCAAAACGGACCGTGGTGTAAAAACAAAGACAAGTCATTACACCGCGGATTTTCGTCGTATGTTCCCTGACGCTAAAAGCTTGACACAAAAAGCGAAGGCCACGGGAGTTCCTCTGCGTTTCTTACAGGAGTCCTATGACCGCGGCTTGGCCGCTTGGCGGACGGGACACAGGCCCGGAGCTACGGGACAGCAGTGGGGATATGCGCGAGTACATTCTCTATTAATGTGTGGAAAGACCCATTATGGTCCTGATTCGGACTTAGTACGGGAAGCAAAGGCCGCATCGGCCGCGGCGCGGCGCTGGTTTGGGCGCTGTAAGAGTTAGTGCGAATCTGCCTCAGCGTAGCGTGGCAGCGAACACGTTAGTGTGAGTCTGCCTCAACGTCATCCTTTGTGTGCTCCAGGCGGCGCACAAGTGTTTTGACCGCCTCCGCCCAAGTATAACCCGCAACGCGGGCCGCCCCAGCTTTCCCGTGCTGAGCACGTAGCTCCGAATCGAGCACATAATTCTCCATTGCCAAACACAGATCGTGGGGGTCGACCAACCACGCCTCGCCCCCAACAGGAGACTGAGCCATCGTATAATAGTACCGTGACTTAGGCTTCACCAAATATGAACAATCGGTCCCACAATACTCCTTATAGCCGCCAACATCAGGTGCAACCTGGGGAACCCCAAGACCCATCTGCTCGAACGTACAGAGGCCCCAGCCCTCACCCTCGGCTGCCGACACGCCCACATCCCCAGCGTTGTAAAGCATATTAATCTCCTCATCCGTGTAGGTCATATCGCGCTGCGTAATAATCAGGCGGTCCCCAAACATCTCAGGGCGCACCCCGCGTGCCCGCAGCTCGCGCACATAAATCTCGAATAGCGGCCAGCCTCCCTTTTCACCCTTATCGCACACACAGAGTAGCCCCACCTTCTTACTAGGATACTTCACAATCAGCTCCACAAATGCCATAATGAGCAGGTCAAGGCGCTTACGAGGCTGATTACGATTAAATGATGTCATCAAAAACATATCAACGGGCAGTCCAAGTGCCTTACGTGCAACATCCCTATCGACCTTACGGAAGAGCTCCGCGTCAAATCCGTGTCCCAGGACATCAATTGGCCGATGCACACCCTGGGCCTTCAGCGTATCCCGCCAATACTTCGTAAAAGTAAAGATGCGGTCTGCCTCACGGTTAAGAACATCAATATGCGCCAGTGTCTGGCTAGTATAGACTTGGTCGATATACACCCACATCTGGAATGTACGTTCAATTCCAGCCTTCTTAATGGCCTCCATAAAGTTTGTAACAATGCTCATATCATTATACACCATAACAATGTGTGGCTTCACCTCCTGAATCTTCTCAGGCAGCGCCGAGAAGGCAAAGCCCATTTGCTGATTCTGAGGGTCCATCGCTGCAGCGTCAATCTCTCGGATACCTGCAGGATAGCGCCGCTCCACCGAATTGTTGCCCTTGTACTTCTGGAACCCAAAGTGAATCACGTCGAGCCAAGGAATCTTCGCGAGCTCCTTGAGAATCCCATAACTTACCTTACTGTACCCAGTGACCTGAGAAATGTGCGTGCTCACGAGCATAAACTTCAGTTTCTTCTCAGTGCCACTTATAGGCCCAGTAGAAACAATAGGTGCTGCTGTCGGTGCTGGAACAGGGGCTGGTGCTGGTGCTGGTACCGTTGTATTTGTTGTAGTACTAGCCTGAGTTCCGAGGGCCGATTGTAGATTTCTCAAATAGCTTGCGAGGTCCGACATTCTATTTGAGGAATTATTGTACTCTAGATTTAAGCTGATGTTCTGGTGGTCTAGACAAACATCTCTGCAATCTTCTTCTTCAATTCGTTCTTCCATTCCGCCCACTTCCCTACAAGTGTCGCCCTATACATATCAAGGACCGCGTCATTTGCTGTCAGGACCTTTAATGTCTCCCCTGCCGCATCCCACGAAGGGACCGTATAGAGAGGCAGATGTGCTGTTACAAACGACCAATATCCTTCGTCTCCTGTCTGCCGCACATAGAGTGGCACGCAGCCGTGTTCGAGTGCTTCCCACATACGGAAGGTCTCTATATTATTTCCAGCAAACACAGGTACCGCCTTTGACGAGTCTAGTAGCGCACAATAAGCCCCTGCATCATATGGCGTCTCCTCCTTCCACTCTGTCCGCAGATTGACTTGATAAGTCCCTCCCTCTGATAACCCTGCCAACTTCTCAACAAGAACATCACGCCCACCCCAGGCAGTTCCCTCAAAGGACCACACATACTGGCGATGTGCCGACGCAGTCTTGGACCCGTCACCACCAGCTCTGCCGCGTGCATACCCAAGTGGAACAGTTAGGATATGTGGCACGCTTGGCACATCAGCCCGTACGTAGTTTCGCAACACACCCCTACAAGTCCCATACGAGTACCAGTCAATAGGATCTGGACCAGCCGCGTACTCATCGCTCAGGTGGATAGCATAGAAGGCCTGACCGAGCCCATTCCAGAATGCAAAGAGATTTCTCCAGAACTCTATATTGGGCTTCTGAACTATACAAATAGGAGGTGGTGTAATAGTCTGACCAAGAGGAATCGTGCGAATGCAACGGAACTCCAGCTTTGCCTGGAACAACTCAGATAGCCAGTCGCGCTCCATACAATCATATGTTTCAGAAAATATGTAGATTACACGGGTCTTTTCGTACGTCTGTGCTGTGGGAGGAACTACAGGTGCAGGAACTGCCGCAACTACAGGCGCGGGAACTGTCGCAACTACAGGTGCGGGAACTGCTGCAACTACAACTGGTGCTGCCGCAACAGGAATACGAATACCGCGTGTTTCTGCCAGTGCTGCCCGAACATCAAGTGGAGCCCCCACAGCCAGTGCTGCCTCCCGTTCTGCCTCCGAAAATCGCTCGTCGTTATTCCACAGGTCGCTATCAAATGTATCCTCGCGTCCATAGTTGTTAAAATCCGAAGATACGTATTTGGGGTCATCCTCTTGGATACAACCAACAGGCTGTGAATCGAGGAAATACAGGTTCAGTGCAGCTCCATTGCCCTCATTGCACATCATATGGTCCGAAACAGCATAATAACCATCGTGGGCCTTAATAATATCCA